>ERZ857969.4998-NODE-4998-length-10869-cov-2.496394_pt1 | contig 10869 bp, 8 predicted proteins | sample MGYA00519864_ERZ857969 | MGnify/ENA primary metagenome ERZ857969 (study PRJEB31778, sample SAMEA3449382) | human gut metagenome | biome: human gut; feature: human-associated habitat; material: faeces | place: United Kingdom | collected 2010/2012 ... | reverse complement strand
AGTTGTTTTTTTACTCCATAAGAAACTTAAGAAGCAAAACAGGAAATCTGTGTGTTGCAAATCAAGAATGTGGATGTTACAATGTACTGCAACAAGATGAGTAAAATAAATGTTACTGCTCACTCAGTTTACCTGTGAACGGTTACAAATAAATCTGTCTGTGAAAAGACAGAACAGTTACAGACAAACAGAAAATCACAGATATGTGATACAGAAAAGACAGCTTCAGGGGGCATGACTATTGAAACAGAATGAAAACACAAAATATGTAAAACTTGGAATCACAGGTGCGTCAGTCCTGGCGTTTGGCTTCGCAATTATGTATATTCTGAACCAGAGTCAGAATATCGCAGCAGGAATCAGAGGAATTTTTAACATATCGTTCACTAGATCTGGTGCAGATGATTTGGGAGCTTGCAGAGATGTATGGAATGGCAATGAAGTCATTACGGGAATTGTCAGCATATAAAAAGCTGCTAAAAAGCTTTTCAGAAAATACGGCATGCAAAAAAGCAATGGAGCATTTGAAATTAGAACAGCTTCCAGACAAAAAACATAAACTTATGGTGGCTGTATTAAAAAGAAGAATGTATGTTGTATCAATTTGTGCATGCGGACTTTTTTATAAAGTGTTTGCAAGCAAAAAACGTATATAAAAAAATAGAGGAGTAATATAAGCATAAACATGGAAAAAATATTGACATTTTCAATAGCTGCATATAATGTAGAAAAATATTTGGACAAATTACTGAAAACAATCATTTGTGTTCCTAACAATGAAATGGTTGAGGTATTGGTTGTTAATGATGGATCTAAGGATAGTACTGCTCAGATAGCAAAGGAATATGAGAAAAATTATGCTGGAGTTGTGCGTCTGATAGACAAAGAGAATGGTGGTCATGGATCCACTATTAACAGAGGAATAAAAGAAGCAAAGGGAAAGTATTTCAAGGCAATTGATGGTGATGACTGGGTAGATAGTGAGGCGCTTGAAAAATTGTTAAATGATCTGACACAAATTGACAGCGATCTTGTTCTGATGGATTATAAGACATGTTATGAGGGTGGTGATGATGTCCTAGAGAAGACAGCGAAGCTTGAACCACGAAAGACAATTGACTTTGACAGCGTAATTTCAACAATTGATTATATGAGATATCATGCAGTTATTTATAGAACAGAGATACTTCAAAAAAATAAGATTCGTTTAGATGAGCATTGTTTCTATGTGGATTCGGAGTTTATGTTGTTTACAATTCCATTTATCAAAACTATTACTTATGTGCCATATCCACTGTACTGTTATCGCATTGGTTTAGGAGAGCAGTCTGTAAGTGCGGCAGGACGCAGAAAACATATTACAGATGGAGATCGAGTAGAAGAAAGACTTTTGAAGTTTTATCGAAAGCTTCCTGAAAATATTTCACAGGGCAGAAAAGAGTATATTGAAAATGGAATAGCAGCCCATTGTACATTCCATATTAATTCGTTAATGATGTGCGAGGAAAGTAAAGAAAATAAGAAAAAGATTATGATGTCAGATAAACGAGTAAAAAAGACATCAAATCAGATCTATAAGAAGATGAACAAGATGTCGCGTACAGTAGCTATGCTCAGATATACAGGTTATCTTTCATATACTGTTCTTCAGCGTTATAAGGAGAAAAACAATGCGTGACGGCAATGTGTGAATGTACTTCATACATTGCAACAAGGGAGGAGGTTATCATGCTGAAAAAAATAAAGCTGTATGACGATCAGAAACTTATATATATTGTATATGCAGTGTTTATTCTGGCAGCGTCGGTAGCACTGACATCATGGGCAACGATTTATCAAGATCATATTATAAATATGATTCTAAAAGTGCTTCGTTATGCTTCCTATCTGGGGTGTGCGATTTGCATAGCCTTAAATGGCGTAAAACAAAAGTATTCAAAGCGTACAGCTTGTTTTTTGACAGCTATGCTGATTACAGCAGGAATTGCAATTTTTACAAGCGGAGAGCGTACTGTTTTTTTATTTGTTTTGCTGCTTGGTTGTGTATATGCAAGTAATGGAAAAACAATTTTAAAATTATCTTGTATACTGCAGGGAGGTGTTCTTTTTGTAATCATATTGTGTGCAATAACTGGAATCACAGAGAATCTTATCGTGGATGAGGAAAGGATGCGGTATAGTCTTGGTTTTGCGTGGGCATCGTATGCACCGAATTTATTCTTGTTTGTTTCTATGCAATATATGCTGCTTCGAAGAAATAAGATTACATGGCTAGAGATTATTGCAATTGAACTGATTAATATTTTCATTTTCTTACAGACAGATACAAAAATGTCATTTCTTGTACTGACACTTCTTGTATGTGTGATGGCACTGAATCGAATTGTAGTAATACGGACGTATCTGCTTAGAGTAAAGCAGAGGCTGTTTTCTATAGAAAGAAGACATCTGATAGCAGTTCCATGGATTTGTGCGCTTTTGGCATTACTTCTTCCTTTGTATCGCCAGGACAGTATTTTGTGGAAGGTTTTGAATAGTGGATTTTCCGGACGACTTCTATTAGGAAAAAATGCGATTATGAATTATGGATTTTCCTTTTTGGGACAGAAGATAGATATGAATGGCTTTTCAGTGCTGGGAAAAAATTATGAAGTTTATAATTATGTAGATTCTTCATATTTGCAGATTGCGATTCGTTATGGAATTGTATTGCTGGCGCTGGTTTGTGTTTTGTATGGTGCGGCACTTTTAAAGGCACGTAAAAGAAAAGATGGAATGCTGTTCCTATTTTTGATTGTAATTCTTTTTTTGTGCATAGAGGAACCTTTTCTGTTCGATGTTGGATTTAATCTATTTCCTGTTTTGGCATTTTGTGATGAAGACATTTTGGGTGAGTTTGCTTTTGAAACATCACATATAGAAGAATCATTTATAAAAGAGCCTGATATAAATGAAACAGCTGTTAAGCCATATTTTGTAAAAAACAAAAGTCAGAAACGAAAAAATAACAAAAGAAGGAAGAAAAGATCATAAAGGTTAATATGATTTTCTGACGGAAAGGGGGAGTAATGAGAAGAATAGCAGGAAAAATGGGAATGCTTGCAGCAGCAGCGGCATTTGTTTTGCAGTTTCAGGTAGTAAACTGCGCAGAAAAGACTAGTGCAGAGACAGTGATTGAGCAGGAGACACAGATTGATGTGCTCCAGTCAGCTTATGCACAGCCAGCTGATGCAACAAATAATCTGGCAGGAAGAAAGTTCATTCTGTTAGGAGACAGCTATGGAGATGGTTGGACACCAGAGCGTATGGAGGTCAGTTGGATGACCAGAATCAAGAATGCGCTTGGAAGTGAAAATGTGTATACTTGCAGTGAAGGTGGCGTAGGCTTCTGTGGTTATAATTCACAGCGAGCAACGTACATAACACTTCTTCAGCGTCTGCTTCCGCAGATTCCAGATCGCAATGCGATCACCGATATCGTACCATGTGGTGGCTTGCCAGATATGAGAAAAAATGATGCTGAGCTGATTGCTGGAATTAATAATTTCGTGTCATATTGCAGAACTATGTTCCCAAATGCGAGGATTTCCTATGGTGCGATTGGCTGGGGACCAACTGCGTATATACAAAATTTTATGGTTCCAAAGTATAACAATGTGTTCAGTAATATTGGTGCGCTTGGAATTTACAATATGCCTGGTGCATACACTTCATTGCATGGGCATCCAGAATGGTTTAGCAGTGATGGAAATCATCCGAATGGAGCAGGTCAGCAGGCAATTGCCAATAATGTAATTGCGCATCTGTTGTCAACCCGTTATCTTGTTGGACCAGGTTATACTGGAATTGCGAAGTATCCGATTGACGGACAGTGGTATTATGCGACAAATGGAATGCAGGATACCAGCTATAACGGACTGGCTTATTATCAGGGCGACTGGTATTATGTAGAGGGTGGTGCAATAAACTGGAATTACACAGGTCTGGCAAATTATGGAGGTACTTGGTACTATGTAAAAAATGGTGTCAGAAACAATGAGTACACGGGTATTGTTGTACATAATGGCGATTCTTATTATGTAACAAATGGTGTTTTGAATTGGGGTATAGATGGTGCAGTACAGGTAGGTGATACCGTTTACTGCTTGTCTAATAGTACAGTTAAAGCTGAATACACTGGTCTTTGCATGAGTGAGGATAAGACCTGGTATTATGTTGAAAAAGGAAAATTAAATGCAAATTATACGGGTCTGGTATATTATGGAAAGGATTGGTATTACGTAGAAAACGGCGTACTGAACTGGGGTTATACTGGATTTACCGAGTATTGTGGAACTACATACTACGTGACAAATGGCATGCTTGTGTGGGGAAAAGATGGAGCTGTTAAGATTAACGAAACTATCTATTGTTTGGCAGGCAGCACTTTAAATAAATCCTACACTGGCCTTTGCATGAGCGCTGATAAGAACTGGTATTATGTAAAGAATGGTGTGCAGGATACCAGCTATACTGGACTTGTTGCCCATCAGGGGCTTCAGTATTACGTACAGGACGGATGTCTGAATTGGGGCATAACAGGATTTAGGAACATTGGTGGTGTTTCCTATTACTTAAAAAATAGTATCGTAGCATCTTGGTTTAATGGAATCCAAAAGATTGATTCCATCTGGATTTGTTTTAAGAATGGTACAGTCGATTACTCCTATACAGGTCTGTTTAAAGGTGATGATGTATGGCGCTACATGAAGAACGGCTATGAGGATACCTCTTATGTCGGTGTGTGTGATTACAACGGACAGACCTATTTCGTATACTGTGGTCGCGTTGCATGGTTGATTACGGATGTGTGGTATGTTCAGGCAGATGATAAGATGTACTATGTAATGGGCGGTGTGGTCAATTGGAACTATACAAACCTTGTCAATACTGAATATGGCTGGTATTATGTACGCAACGGTGTTGTTGATACGCAGTATGCAGGACTTGTTTTGTACAATGGTGATTGGTATTACGTACAGAACGGAAAGATCGACTGGACATTTAATGGTTGGACAGAGTATAATGGCAGCCGTTATTATGTAACAAACGGATATCTTAATTGGAACAATCAGCCAGCAGAATAAGTAAAAAAATATAAACATAAAAAAGAGTGTCGGGAAACCGATGCTCTTTTTTGATGCAAAAAATTTATAAAAAGTTGTCAACCCAAAACATATCAATTAGAATACCAATTTTGCTAAATGGATTGTGAAATATTTTGAATTTTGATACAATAATTTTACTTGATTAATACTAGTAAAAAAGTATAGCAGGAAAGTAGTGGAGCCAGAGAAAAGCAATGTAGAGGGAGGAATAACAATGAAGAAATGTAAGAACGATAAAAGAAAAAAATATAAAAAAACAATACAAGTGTGTACATTGTCAGCATTTTGTTTGACAGCCGCTATAGGTGGTTTGATTATGGAAAATACATATGCTGACGAGATCCTTCTGATACCGAACGTTACACAGAGAGAATCACAGTCAGATACACAAAGTCAGAATGCAAATAATGAATCGTATGTTCAAATCATCTCAGAGGATATTAAAAGAACAAATTCAGTGGGAAAAGAATACTTTCATCGTGTTCGCAGTTACCCGGAGGTTTCGATGCCAGATCATCCGCAGACAGCAGATAAAATAAATGCCTATTATCAGAATGAGATTTTGGCACAGGATGATCAGGATGCAGAGGAGTTTATTCAAAACTCAGTGTCAGATGCAGAATCGTATGACCTGGATTTTAGCTATGAGTATACGCAGGAAATTAACTGTATGCGTGCTGATGAGGCAGTCATATCTTTTTCAATTATGAATACGGATTATACAGGTGGTGCTCATGGAGGAGAGGGCATTACAAGTGAAAATTTTGACAGTCAGACAGGGACACATTTGTCACTAACTGATGTGATGACAGAGGATCCGATGTCAGCAGAGCGTCTTGCAGCGCTAGTGGCAGAGGGACTTTATGAAGATCAAGAAGTATACTCGATGCTTTATGATACTGCGCAGATTCCGACAAATGCAAAGAAACTCGTCTAAGATGGGAAAAGCTGGTATTTTGCAGAAGATGGAATGGTGTTGTATTTTTCTACATATTCAATAGCACCATATGCAGCCGGAGATATTGAGATAACAGTACCATATGAAGAGTTAAGCACGATTGTAAAAGATCAGTATCTGTATCCAGGTAAGCAGTTTACAGTAACTAATGTTTATGCAGATGGGTCCTCTGCCCCGTATGAAATTACGCAGACACAAGCACCACAGGAATCCCAGGTCTGGCAAAATACGGGAAGCCCGGATTTTTCTTATATGAGTCAAGTCTATAATGTATTTTCAAGCGGTGATTTGGCAAGCATGTCGGCCTGTGCACAGTCTGATCAGGCAAATCAGATTGCAAATCAGATTGTAGCAGACCCATCATCAAACGGATGTCGAATCGTATTCTTGGATGAACAGTCTGCAAAAACACAGACAGGAAATGGCATTGGACTGTATCTGTTTTTAAATGAGGATGGCAGTTGGTCATCTGGTTATGGCTGGTATTATGGTCATTATACAAATGGAAAGCGCGATGGAAACGGCAGTCTTTTCTGGGTAAAAGAACCTGGATCGGAATTTTATTTCTGGCTAAGGGACTGCGTATGGCAAAATGATACAATAAGCGGAACAATTTCTTTTTCACAATATACTTACTTGAATGACCGTTATGTGGAGGCAGTATTCAGCGGAGATTATACAAATGGAAGGGAAAATGGAACTATTCGTATGGATTGCAGTGTAGATGGATGTGCATATTCATTTGTATGGAACAGTACAGACGGCATACGTCAGCAGATTACACCGCCAGAAGGCTTTACACTTCCAGATGGCTGTTATCTTGCAGCACTTGGCACATCACCTGATACTACTGCACCTCGTTATTATTATGGTGAGCCAGAGCGTCCATATGGAATTAGAACAGAGTTATATCGAAAGGCAGAAAACGTGCAGCCACAAGAGTCACAAACCACTGAAGTATCTACGGTAATGCGCTGTGCATTTGAGCAGGAATATAAAGGTGTTACTTATACATCATTTGAACTCCCATTTGGAGAAGATCCAGGGCTGTATGATGGAAAAACAAAACTTGGAATTTCCAAGCATTCTCGTTTTGTGATCTGGAATGATATGGTAATTTATGGCGATGAGTCAGTTTATGGTATGGGTGGCAGCAAACTTTACATAAGCAATATGGATGGAAGCGGCGAGTATGTGATTGAGGATTTGTGGTATGACTATGACAATTTTGCTGTAACGGAAGATGGTATGCTGTACTATTCTCAGTGGGTAGATTATGCAAAACCAACAAATGTAATATGCTATGACTTGAATGCTGGTCAGAAAGCAGTGATCACAAGCGGAACTTTTATAAATGCTGCAGAGGATGTTATTTATGTAAGTGCAGAAGCTAACGGCGCATATAAAACATTTAAAATAAATAGACATGACTGGAGTGATTGGACAGATACTGGATATGAGGCAGGCAGAACGCAGAGTGTCGGCGCGTGGATTTTTGATTGTCCACAGGAAAGCAGTGATATGATCCGATGGGGATTGGATACAAACAGCGTTACAGAGCGAGCCTTAGTCACTGATCCACCTCAAATAAACATCAATTCTCAAGCATATCAGGTTCCTCTTTTTGGAGAAACCAATATAGGGCAAAAGCTAGCAGTAAAACATGATACCAATCACTATTATGTGCTGACTCAGGAATCAAAGGATTGGATTGAGCTTCCAGAGCAAAGGGATCTGTCTGAAATTATTTACAATTGGGTGACAAACAATTGTGTGAAATATGATTTCTTAGGAAGTGGCGAAACGATTCCGATGAGACAGATTGATGTGAATATGGGAAGTGTTTATTATGTAAATGACGATGCTGTTTATTTAGAGTATCCATATACGGATGTGAAATTTAAGGCAGAGACAGATGAAAATGGATATTTTAATTGGCTTATAGTTAAATTTGCACCAGATGAGGAGCCAGTTCCGGTAGGCGGATTATTTATGCAGTAATATTAATAGTCTGAATAAAAAAATCTTTATAATTAGCTATAAAAGGAGAAAAAGTGAAAATACAATGGTTAAAAAAGGTGTCAGCAGTATTTTGCGCTTTAAGCTTGGCACTGGTAACAGCAATACCGACAAGAGCAGCAGAAACCACAGAGAAAACTGTTTCGGAATATGCAGTTTCTTCTTATACAGGGCTGGCAAATTATGGTGATAATGTATGGCAGTATCAGATAAATGGTATTGTGCAAGAAACGTACACCGGGCTTGTTGAGTATTATGGAACCTGGTATTACATCGAAAATGGTACATTAAACTGGAATTACACTGGTCTTACTAAATATTATGACACTTGGTATTATGTAGAACAGGGACGCTTAAACTGGGGCTATACAGGACTTACAGAGTATTATGGTACCTGGTATTATGTAGAACAGGGGCGTCTGAATTGGAAATATAATGGTTTGACGAATTATTATGATACCTGGTATTACATCGAAAATGGAGTGTTGAACTGGAATTATACTGGTCTTACAAATTACTATGACACCTGGTATTATGTTGAGCAGGGACGTCTGAATTGGAAATACAATGGTTTGACGAATTATTATGATACTTGGTATTATGTTGAAAATGGAGTGCTGAACAGGAATTATACTGGTCTTACGAATTATTATGATACCTGGTATTATATTGAACAGGGGCGTTTAAACTGGAATTATACAGGAATCACATCATATGGGAATATGCAATATTATGTAGAGAATGGAATTGCAGATTCCAGATATTTTCAGTCAATCACACCTTGGTGGGGAGATTTCTACTCTCTTCCTAATAATACGTTCTTTGGACCGATGGCAGGATCCCAAGAACGGGCACTTGCCATGCAAAACAAGTATGCAAAATATAATTGTCAGCTTATTGGAGATACGACTCGCAATGTATTGTATTTAATAGTTACATGTGGCTGGGAGACGATTGGTCTTACTGATTCAATACTAGATACGTTAAAGTCGCGCGGAGTGAAAGCAGTTTTTTGCGTTACAGGAGAATATATGCGTGGAAATCCTAGAATTGTTAAAAGAATCATTGATGAAGGGCACACAGTTGCTAACCATTCCTGGAGTCATCAATATTATCATTCAATGTCAGTTGATCAGCAGAGAAATGATTTGCTTACTATGCATCAAGAGATGATTAACCGTTTTGGATATACGATGAAATATTTTGTATTTCCATCTGAAACAACAAGTGAGCGTTCACTTGCAGTAGTTGGAAGCTGTGGGTATAAAACGCTTGGCTTTACATGCTACTATGCCGATTATGATATGCGTAACCAGAAGCCACCGCAGGTTGCAATGGATATTCTCAACAGAGGTGCATTTCCAGGAGCCGTGTATTACCTGCATACAGCATCCACTACAAACGCAGCCATTCTAGGTCCATGGATTGACAGCATGAGAAGTATTGGATATCAGTTTGAGCTGTTCCAGAGGTAAACATATATAGGGAATGCTAAGTTTTGATGCTTCTTTACATTCAACAGAAAAAGTTGTATAATATAGTCAAAAAAAGAGGGAGAAGACATTTTATGAAAGCTTTAGCAGAAAAACTTGCAAAACTGTTTCTAGTCTTATTGTTTCTGATTGGTATTGAAGGTATAGATGTACATGCTGCAGTATCATATCCGAATATGCTTCCAGATGCAGAGACAGTTGGATGCGAGATTAAGAGTGGTGAAATCGCAAAACTGAAATTTACAGTTGTGAAAGGAACATCCTACAGAAGCGTCAAGTATTTTGTGGAGGTGTATGACTCAGACAGCAAAACAACAAAGGTAGCAGAGTCACAGGGAGCGGTCACAGAAAATATTACAAATCTAACGGTCGAATGGGATACAAGTGATGTGATACCAGGAACATATACAGTTCAATATTATGTGCAGTATTATTATCGTTCCTATTGGCGTACTGTGCCGTCAGGAAAGAGAATCTTTCATGTAAAAGTATTGGCAAATGGTGAGAATGTAATTAATCCAGGTGTTGGAAGTATGATTTCCGCACCAAATGAGATTCAGTCTGGTGTAACATATACCAAGTATTGGACAAGAGACAATTATACAGAGCATTGCTATAATCATATCTATATGGCGCAGGACGGTTATCTCCAGATTGAGATTGATAGACCAGTGGATTATTCTGGCATATACCGGGATTTGACTTTGACAGTATATAATGCAGATCAGAATGCAATCTGGAAGCATTATACGTATTATGTGGATAAGGCCACTGGTAAATTAGTCTATAATGTTGGCGTGTCGGCAGGAAGTTATTATTTTGATATTAGTCTACGGTATTCGACAACAGTAATGTTGACATCAACCTTTAAGGTAACCGGGGTTGCCGCCGATTATGAAAAAGAAAGCAATGAAACATTGAATACGGCAACGCATATAAGCGCAAACCGGATATATGGAGCTAACTTTGCAACTACTAGCGGAGATACGGACTGCTTTGCATTTGATGTGAGGCAGGGTGTACCAGTAACAGTGCGAATTGGAAATTATTCAAGTATGGAGGGAACAACCGTACTTCTTCATATCTTTGATTCAAACGGCAATATACTGTGGACTCGAAATGAAACCTATAATGTAGCAGAAAATGTTTACGAATTGCCATTTACACCAACCGTATCGGGAACTTATTATTTTAAAATATATAATACCCATGGGGAACCGATTGATTATACGATAGAGGTAAGAACGCAAGG
>ERZ857969.4996-NODE-4996-length-10873-cov-2.647070_pt1 | contig 10873 bp, 6 predicted proteins | sample MGYA00519864_ERZ857969 | MGnify/ENA primary metagenome ERZ857969 (study PRJEB31778, sample SAMEA3449382) | human gut metagenome | biome: human gut; feature: human-associated habitat; material: faeces | place: United Kingdom | collected 2010/2012 ... | reverse complement strand
GATAATTTTACACATCTGTTGCACATGCACCCGGTCTCGGCTTACGGAGTCCCGTCCGACCCTCAGCCGAAAGGCGATTTTTCCCGGGCTTTGGAAAAAAGCCAGAAGGCGATACGGCAACATTCCATACAAAAGCCGCCTAAACGCAATCGAAAAAAAATGAGTGATCCCAAATATCGGGAATATGTCAAGCGAGGAGAATTCAATCCGTTCATTCATAACGCATGGGTGTTGATGGGAGAGTCTCAATTTTATCAGGGCGATTTTTTGGGAGCGTTGGCAACCTTCATATATATTACCCGCCATTTCCCGTGGAACACGGCTCTGATGGCCGATGCCCGGGTATGGACGGCCCGTTGTTATCTCGAATTGGGCTGGCTTTACGAGGCCGAAGACGCTTTGCTTAAAGTTTCTAAGGAATATACCCTTTCGCCGAAGCAGAAGAGATGGTATGCGACCGTCTATGCCGATTTTTTGATACGTTCGGGGGAGTATGCCGAGGCAATACCCTATCTGAAAGAGGCATTGAAGATGGCCGACGGGCATTCTCAGGAAATTCGCATGACGTTTTTGTTGGCGCAGTTGCAGGCCAAGACGGGCGATAAAGCCGGGGCGTATCGTTCTTATCAGGCTGTGATCAAGAAAAACCCGACGTTCCGCACCGAGATGAATGCCCGTATCAACCAGACCGAGGTATTTACGGGAAGCGATATGTCGAAGATCGAAAAACGCTTGCGTCGTTTGGCGCGTAATTATAAAAATAGAGATTATCTCGACCAGATTTACTATGCGTTGGGAAATCTCTATCTGTCTCGTCGTGATACGACAAAAGCCATAGAGAATTATATGACGGCGGCGGAGAAGAGTACGCGCCGTGGGGTGGAGTTGGCTATCAGCCAGCTTACACTGGGTGGAATTTATTTCGATCGGCGGGAATATACCAAAGCGCAACCCTGCTATGCCGAGGCCTTGCCGCTGGTCGACGAGAGTTATCCCGATTATGAGAATCTGGTACGTCGGTCGTCGGTTCTCGACGAGTTGTCGGTCTATGCGGGGAATGTGGAGTTGCAGGATAGTTTGCAGCGGGTGGCGGCAATGCCCGAGGAGGAGCGTAACCGGCATATACAGAAAATTATCGACGACCTGATTGCTGCCGAAGAGCAAGCCGCCGAAGAAGCCCGCCGTGCGGCGCTTCTTGCCGAACAAGAGGCCAATGCGCCCCAGCTCGATAAAATACAGCAAGTAACGACTCCTACCATGCCCGGAGGAAGTACTTCGTGGTATTTTTATAACAGTTCGTTGATTACGGCCGGTAAGTCGGAGTTCCAACGGAAATGGGGACGGCGCAAGCTCGAAGACGATTGGCGGCGCAGCAATAAGGCATCATTCTCGCAGGAAGATATAACCGAGGGGGCAGATGAGGAAATGTCCGAAGACGTACCTTCGGAAGATGTGGAGGTTGCCGAGGCCGACACGTCGTCGTATAGCGATGATCCCAAAGACCCGCGTTTCTATTTGCAGCAGTTGCCGTTTACCGAGGAAGCGATAACCGCCTCTAACGAAATTATTGCCGACGGCTTATTCAATATGGCGATGATACTCAAAGACCGCCTCGAAGATATGGAGGCGGCGATGGCCAATTTCAATGAACTCGACCGTCGTTTTCCCCAGAACGATTACCGTCTCGAAGCCTATTATAACTGTTATCTTATCGGTATGCGTATAGGAGACGAGCCGATGGCCGAAGAATATAAACAGCGAATTTTGAAAAATTTCCCCGATAGCAAATATGCCGTAGCGTTGTCCGACCCGAATTACCTAGAAAATCTCAGACGCATGGACTTGGTGCAGGATTCGCTGTATATCTCGGCTTACGATGCTTATTTGGCCGGTGATAATGTAACTGTACATACGCTTTACGAATATACCCGCACCACTTATCCGTTGTCGAAACTCATTCCCAAATTCATGCTTATCGACGCATTGGCTTATGTCAATGACGGGGATATAGAGCATTTCAAATCGGGCTTGAAGGCTTTGCTCGATGCCTATCCGTCGGAAGATGTAAGTGCGTTGGCATCGGATATGCTCAAAGGTGTGGCGCAAGGGAGAGAAGTCGTAGCCGGAGCTGCCCGGAATGATATATGGCGTGTGCGTCTGGGGGGCGGAGACGAGCCTCTCGAAACGGGTATTTCCGATACCACGCAAGAAGTAGCTCCTTTTGTGTCCGACCTCGATGTGCCGCATTTGTTCGTGTTGGTCTACCCGACCGGAGGAATCAATGCCAACCTGTTGCTGTTCAATATTGCCAAATACAATTTCGCGCATTTCATCATTCGGGATTTTGACCTCGAAATAATGAGCTTTAACGAAATAAGTATGTTAGTTGTCAAAGGTTTTTATAACTTTGACGAGTTGACTCAATATCGCCGTATGTTGAGTGCGCCCGACGGCGTACCGATGCCCGACGGCGTGCGTCCCGTAATGATCAGTGAACAGAATTTCAAATTACTGGTCGAGGGACATACGTTCGAGGAGTATTTCAGATTTGTCGAAGATAACCAGTTGTTGCAATATGAAGAGTGAGATCATTCTTTGGGCCGATGATGAAATCGATTTGCTGAAACCGCATGTCCTGTTTCTTCGCCAGAAAGGGTATGAGGTCGTTACCGTGACCAATGGCCGCGATGCTCTCGATAAGGTCGAGGCCGGGCATTTCGATTTGATAATCCTCGATGAAAATATGCCGGGATTGAGCGGCCTCGAAACGTTGAGCCGTATCAAGGAACTTGCTCCGCAGACTCCGGTCGTCATGATAACCAAGAGTGAGGAAGAGGATATTATGAATCAGGCGATCGGCAATAAAATCGCCGATTATCTGATAAAGCCGGTCAATCCCAATCAAATCTTGCTTTCCATCAAAAAAAATCTCTATCGGAAAGAGATTATTTCGGAAAAAACGTCAAGCGGTTACCAGCAGGATTTCAATCGCATCAATGTCCAGATCAACGATTCTCTTTCGTGGGAAGACTGGTATGATGTGTATCGTCGGTTGGTATATTGGGAACTGGAATTGGAACAGACCGAGGGGCATCTCAAAGAAATGCTCCTGATGCAGAAAAACGAGGCCAATTCCGCTTTTGTGAAGTATGTCAAGCGGAATTATGAAAAATGGTTGACGGGAGCGGAACACCCTTTGATGAGTCATGAACTTTTCAAACAAAAAGTATTTCCGTTGCTTGATAACGGAGAGAAAGTGTTCGTTGTTCTTATCGATAATTTCCGTCTCGACCAGTGGCGGGTGCTTATGCCGCTTCTCTCGGAGTATTTTATGGTAGAGGAGGAGTTGTATTTCAGTATCCTTCCTACGGCTACGCAATATGCCCGTAATGCGATTTTTTCGGGTTTGCTGCCCGATAAGATCGCTTCGCTGTTTCCCGATTTGTGGGTCGATGAAGATTCGGAAGAAGGGAAGAACTTGAATGAAGCTCCTCTCATCGGTACGTTACTCGAACGTTACCGTAAGCGTTATACCTATGCTTACAATAAGGTCAATGAGTCGCACTTCGGAGAAAAGTTGGTACGCGATTTTGTCAACCTCGAACGGTATGACCTCAATGTCTGTGTACTCAACTTCATCGATATGCTTTCGCATGCCCGTACTGATTCCAAGATGATTCGCGAACTGGCCGGTACCGATGCCGCGTACCGTTCGCTGACGCAGTCTTGGTTCAAACATTCTCCGGCATTCGATCTTTTCAAGAGAATCGCCGAGAAAGATTTCAAGGTAATTCTTACCACCGACCACGGAACGATATGGGTGGACAATCCTGTGAAGGTTGTTTCCGATCGGAATACCAATACCAATTTGCGCTACAAGGTGGGAAAAAATATGTCGTATAATCCCAAGCAGGTCTATGAGATAAAAACGCCGTCGCGTTTCGGGTTGCCGTCGCCCAATATGAGTTCGGCTTATATTTTTGCATCGAACCATGATTTTTTTGCATATCCCAATAACTATAATTATTACGTGAGCTATTACAAAGATACTTTCCAACACGGAGGTATTTCCATGGAAGAAATGATGATTCCTCTTGTTACGCTTACGCCTAAAAAATAAAACCGTCATGACGCAATTTGTCATACATCACATCGAAGAGATACGAGATGTCGCCCGTTCCTTTATCGAGGCGATGGGAGATAGTACTGTTTTTGCTTTCCGGGGTTCGATGGGAGTCGGGAAGACGACTTTCATAAAAGCCTTGTGCGAAGAACTGGGTATCGATGATGTCATAAACAGTCCGACGTTCGCCATCATCAACGAATACGGACCGATGGCCGATGGCCGGTCTGTTTATCATTTCGATTTTTATCGCATCAATAAACCCGAGGAGGCATTTGATTTCGGCTATGAAGATTATGTCTACGGCGATGCACTGTGCTTTATCGAGTGGCCCGAAAAGATCGAAGATTTGTTGCCACCCGATACGGTTGATGTGTATATCGAAGAACAGCCCGACGGGTCGAGGCTCATAACGATGAAGCGTTTGTAAACGGTACGGTTCTATGTTACGTGCCGCTACTTATATCGTTTTCTTTTTGTTTGCCCTTTCCGGAACACTCTCGGTCGGAGCAGCGGTATGCCGGTGGCGCTGGTTTTTCGAGACGCAAAATAGCCGGGTCATGATGCGTTTTTTCGGACGTAGAGGGGTAAGGGTGTTTTATCTTCTTCTCGGCTTGTTTGTTTGGGCGATGGCTTATGTGCTGTATCGGGACCACGACTTGTTTTGAGCCACGCTGTCCCGGTTGTGCGGTTGTCGTTGCCGTGAGTAAGAAAAGCGAGGGAGCATTTCATCTGAAATGCTCCCTCGCTTTTCTCTGAAAGAGTATTGTTATTCCGCAATTTGCAGACATGTTTTCCCGTCTTCGGTTTTCTCATTCTGTTGGGATAGTTGGTCTTTGGTAGAGGCTGTGCCGGCAAAAGATCCTGAAACAGAATTGAACGAGTGAAACCCTGTGGGTTCACCGTTGCTTTCCCAATTCTCAAATCCGGGGTTGGGGAGTTGGTACTGACCGTAGGAGGTGAACGGTATCAAAAAAATCAGAAGAAGTAAAAAATCGTGTCATTTTTTATCATTACCTATGTGAACAGTAAGGCAAAGATAATGTAAATATTCTTATTATTATTCAATATTATTTTGATATTTATGGCTTTGTGAAACCAAAAGTATATATAGTTTTTACGGTTTGTATCTGTTGTCAGGCAGATGTTGGGGAGTGGAAGTGGCGGAATTGATGAGTGACGGAAATCCATATCCAATCTTTTTTGAGATAGGAAAAATGAAAAAGAAGAAATTGCTATCTTGACTTTGCAAAAAAAGAAAAACATGTTATATTTGCCACGAATTACTGCGTATACGAGATGGAGGCCTTTTTCAAAACACATAAATATTTGGTAGAACACGTGAGTTCTCCTGTGAAAAGGGGGCTTATGCAGGAAATCGACTGGTCTCGGCGTCTTATCGGTATCAAAGGCAGCCGGGGTGTGGGAAAGACTACTTTCTTATTGCAGTATGCCAAGGAAAATTTCGGTCCCGACGATCGTACTTGTCTATATATCAACCTTAATAATCTCTATTTTGCCGATAAGAAACTGTCGGATTTTGTCGATGAATTTTATCGTTTGGGTGGTCGTTGCCTCTTGATCGATCAGGTATTCAAGTATCCGACATGGGCCGAAGAGTTGGCGTATTGCTACCGTACTTATTCCGATTTGTATGTTATTTTTTCGGGCTCGTCGGTGATGCGTCTGAAAGAAGAGGAATCTCCCATACAAGATATTGTCGACTCGTATAATTTGCGGGGATATTCTTTCAGGGAATTTCTCAATCTGATGGCCGGTACGGATTTTCCATCGGTGAAACTCGACGATATACTTCGCGATCATACGGCTTTCGCCCGGGAAGTCATATCCCATGTACACCCTTTGAGCTACTTCAAAGAGTATTTGCATCACGGTTTCTATCCTTTTTTTCTCGAACAGCACAATTTTACCGAGGCTTTGGTGAAGACGATGAACATGATGATGGAGGTGGATATTCTTTTCATAAAGCAAATCGAGTTGACCTATCTCCCCAAGATACGTCGCCTGCTTTATTTGTTGGCGACATCGTCGCCCTGCTCACCAAACGTGAGCCAGTTGAGCAAGGAAATCCAAACGTCGCGCGCTACGGTTGTCAATTATATCAAGTACTTGAAAGATGCCCGTCTCATCAATATGCTGTATCCGGTCGATGAAGAATTCCCGCGTAAGCCGGCCCGTGTATATCTGCATAATACCAATCTTATGTATCCCATAGGTCCCGAGCATATCGATCCGCAGGCCGTGCGGGAGACGTTTTTTTACAATATTCTGCATAAAGACAACCGGCTGAATGAGGGAATACGCAATACCCATTTCTTGGTAAACCGCCGTTATAATTTCAAAATCGAAGGCGAGACGTTGCGCGGGCGGAACAATCCCGATTATTACTATGCAATGGATAATAATGAAGTAGGGAAAGAAAATAAGATTCCTTTATGGTTATTCGGTTTTTTGTATTAACTTTGCTAACTAAGAGACAATAATATAACCTTAATCCTCAAATATTAATTTGTATGAGCAAACAAAAGAAATTCATTACCTGTGATGGTAATCAGGCTGCTGCGCATATCTCGTATATGTTCAGTGAAGTTGCGGCCATTTACCCCATCACTCCGTCCTCGACTATGGCCGAGTATGTAGATGAATGGGCTGCTGCCGGAAGAAAAAATATCTTCGGAGAAACGGTTCTCGTAGAGGAAATGCAATCCGAGGCCGGCGCTGCCGGTGCTGTACACGGCTCGTTGCAAGCCGGCGCATTGACCACTACTTACACCGCTTCGCAGGGATTGCTGTTGATGATTCCCAATATGTACAAGATCGCCGGAGAATTCTTGCCTTGCGTGTTCCACGTTTCAGCACGTACGTTGGCTTCGCACGCTCTTTGTATTTTCGGAGACCATCAAGATGTGATGTCGACTCGCCAGACCGGTTTTGCCATGCTTGCCGAAGGTTCGGTACAAGAAGTTATGGATCTTGCCGGTGTAGCACACCTCTCAACGATCAAGTCGCGTGTTCCTTTCGTCAACTTCTTCGACGGATTCCGTACCTCGCATGAGATTCAAAAAATCGAAATGTTGGAGAATGAAGACCTCGCTCCGCTGATTGACCAAAAAGCTTTGAAAGAATTCCGCGACCGTTCGCTCAACCCTGAACATCCTGTTGCTCGCGGTATGGCCGAGAATCCCGATACTTTCTTTGCACACCGTGAATCTTGCAATAACTACTATGAGGCTGTTCCGGCCATCGTAGAGGAATACATGAATGAAATCTCGAAAATTACCGGTCGCAAATACGGCCTTTTCGATTATTACGGAGCTCCTGATGCTGAGAATATCATCATCGCTATGGGTTCGGTTACCGAAGCTATCCGCGAGACGATCGACTATTTGACTGCGAAAGGTGAAAAAGTTGGTTTGGTTGCCGTACACTTGTACCGTCCTTTCTCGACCAAACACCTTATGGCAGCTATCCCTGCGAGCACAAAACGCATCGCCGTGCTCGACCGTACAAAAGAACCCGGTGCCAACGGCGAGCCGCTTTATCTCGATGTAAAAGAGGCTTTCTACGATAAGGAAAATGCTCCTCTCATCATCGGCGGACGTTATGGTCTCGGATCGAACGATACCACACCTTCTCAAATACTTGCCGTTTACGAAAATCTCGCATTGCCCGAACCCAAAAATCACTTTACGTTGGGTATCATAGATGACGTTACCTTTACGTCTCTCCCTGTTGGTGAAGAAATCGCTATGGGCGGTGAAGGCATGTTCGAGGCTAAATTCTACGGTCTCGGTGCAGATGGTACGGTAGGTGCCAATAAGAACTCTGTGAAGATCATCGGAGACAATACAGACAAACACTGTCAGGCATATTTCTCTTATGACTCGAAGAAATCAGGTGGTTTCACCTGTTCGCACTTGCGTTTCGGAGACGAGCCCATTCGTTCGACCTATCTCGTGAATACGCCTAATTTCGTTGCTTGCCACGTACAGGCTTATTTGCGTATGTACGATGTAACCCGTGGTCTTCGTCAAAATGGAACGTTCCTTCTCAATACCATTTGGAGCGAAGAAGAACTGGCAAAGCACTTGCCCAACAACGTAAAACGTTATTTCGCTCAGAAGAATATCTCGGTTTACTATATCAATGCTACCCAGATTGCACAGGAAATAGGTCTCGGTAACCGTACCAATACCATTCTGCAATCGGCATTCTTCCGTATTACCGGCGTTATCCCCGTTGATCTCGCCATCGAACAGATGAAGAAATTCATCGTGAAGTCTTACGGCAAGAAAGGTGAGGACGTTGTCAATAAAAACTACGCAGCCGTAGACCGCGGAGGCGAATACAAACAACTTACCGTAGATCCTGCATGGGCCAATCTTCCCGATGATGAAATCGTTCCCAATAACGATCCTGCTTTCATCAATGAAGTGGTGCGTCCTATCAATGCTCAAAACGGTGATTTACTCAAAGTTTCGGCATTCAAAGGTATCGAAGACGGTACTTGGCCGCAAGGAACCGCCAAATATGAAAAACGTGGTGTGGCAGCTTTCGTTCCCGAGTGGACTCCCGAAAACTGTATCCAATGTAACAAATGTGCTTATGTTTGTCCTCACGCTGCCATTCGTCCGTTCGTTCTCGATGCCGAAGAACAAGCCGGTGCGAAATTCCCCTCAATCAAGGCGGTGGGCAAAATGTTCGACGGTATGACTTTCCGTATTCAGGTCGATGTTCTCGACTGCCTCGGTTGTGGTAATTGCGCCGATGTATGTCCGGGCAACAAGCAAGGCAAGGCTCTTGCCATGAAACCGCTGGAAAGCCAGCTCGCCGAAGCTCCCAACTGGGAATACTGTGCAAACCACGTGAAGAGCAAACAACACCTTGTAGATATCAAGTCGAATGTGAAGAACTCGCAATTCGCTACTCCGTTGTTTGAATTCTCGGGTGCTTGCTCGGGTTGCGGTGAAACACCTTACGTGAAGTTGATTTCACAACTCTTTGGTGATCGTGAAATGGTGGCCAATGCTACCGGATGTTCGTCGATTTATTCGGGTTCGATTCCTTCGACTCCTTATACGACCAACGAAAAGGGGCATGGTCCCGCTTGGGCGAACTCTCTCTTCGAAGACTTCTGCGAATTTGGTCTGGGTATGGCTCTCGCCACTGAAAAAATGCGCGACCGTATCGAGATTCTTATGAATAAGTCTATCGAAAGCGATGCTTGTCCCGAAGAAACCAAAGCTCTCTTCAAAGAATGGATCGAAAATCGTGAAGATACCGAAAAAACTGTCGAACTGGCCGCCAAGATACGTCCTATTGTAGAGGCCAATGCCGATAAATGCGAAGTTTGCAAGGGTATTGCCGATCTCGGGAAATTCCTCGTTAAGAAATCGCAATGGATCATCGGCGGTGATGGTGCATCGTATGATATCGGATTCGGAGGTCTCGACCACGTTATCGCATCGGGCAAGAATGTAAATATTCTCGTACTCGATACCGAGGTTTACTCCAATACCGGAGGTCAGGCTTCAAAAGCTACTCCTCTGGGTGCTATCGCCAAGTTTGCCGCAGCCGGTAAACGTGTCCGTAAGAAAGATTTGGGTCTTATCGCTTCGACCTACGGTTATGTGTACTGCGCACAGATCGCTATGGGTGCCGATCAGGCTCAAACCCTCAAAGCGATTCGCGAAGCCGAGGCTTACAATGGACCGTCGATAATCATTGCTTATGCTCCTTGTATCAACCACGGCCTCAAAAAAGGCATGGGTAAATCACAGGCCGAGGAAGCCGCAGCTGTTGAATGCGGATACTGGCACTTGTGGCGTTATAATCCCGAGCTCGAAGCAGAAGGCAAGAATCCTTTCACCCTCGATAGCAAGGAACCGCAATGGGATAAATTCGAAGACTTCCTCAAAGGCGAAGTCCGTTACGCTTCGGTAATGAAACAATATCCTACCGAGGCCGAAGATCTCTTTGCTGCTGCCAAAGCCAATGCACAATGGCGTTACAACAATTACAAACGTCTGGCTAAACAACAGTGGGGTATCGATGCCGAATAATATCGGATAAGAAAATCCTCTGATAATGAAAACCGCACGGTCGATTCGATCGTGCGGTTTCTTTTTTTTGATGAGGAGTTTTTTTGTGTATTTTTATAAAAAGATAATTGATAAACAACTCATTTTATTTTTTAATTCATCGAATTTCCTTAATTTCAACTTTCGACAGCACAACTTCCCTTTGCTGCTACTACAAAAGAGTGTGTGAAATGGGGGATCAGATAAAGAGGGACTGTATCGATTTCTATTTTTATAAATTGTGTGACCATCACGCTTCACAAAGTCAAATATTGATATGAAGATAAAAAATGCATTCACAATGAATGTCTTATGATTATATGGATGATTTTAAGATGTCTCTATTCAAGTATAGAATAAAAATTTTTATCCAACAGGCTTTAATGGTTTTGTTGAAAATATAGAAAGTAGGCTAAAACCACCCCGTCTGACCGGATGCTCTATGTTGTAGAAGAACGACGGTAGCTCTCGGGGGAACTACCCGAAACACGACTGAAATATTTGGAAAAGAGCGACTGATCGTTAAACCCTAACTCATAGGTTATCTCCTTTATGGTCATGGGTGAATTGTGCAACAGGATCTGCGCTTCGAGTACGATGTATTCCTCTATCCACCGTGCGGCACTGCGTCCGCTCACCAGTCGGATTA
>ERZ857969.4992-NODE-4992-length-10878-cov-2.041024_pt1 | contig 10878 bp, 9 predicted proteins | sample MGYA00519864_ERZ857969 | MGnify/ENA primary metagenome ERZ857969 (study PRJEB31778, sample SAMEA3449382) | human gut metagenome | biome: human gut; feature: human-associated habitat; material: faeces | place: United Kingdom | collected 2010/2012 ... | reverse complement strand
GTCGGAGTCTCCCCCACTATTTTCTTGAACTGCCGCATAAAATGTTCCTCATTATCGTAGCCGCACATCGCCGCTACCTGCGAAACGGTGCAGTCTGTCTCGCTGAGTATCTCCTTTGCCTTTTCTATCTTGCCGCTTATCACGTCCGAAATGCACGAAACGCCAAAGACTTCACGATAAATATGCTGAAAGTACGAACGGGACATATTCACGTCCGCCGCCATTGTATCAACATTCCACTTCAACTGGGGATTGCGGTAGATCTTCTCGCGCAGTTCGATAAGTGAGCTGTAATGCGGATCGGAAGTCTGCCGCAGTTCCCCGCGCCTGTCGGTGGTCTCGCCCACCTTTGCAAGGAGAGTACGCATCAGCACGTCAAGCATTTTTATTCTTGCTGAACCGAGCGAGTAGAACTCCGTCATGATATTGCGCATGAGAACATCTATTGTCTCACTGTCACAATGCGGGATGACCCTGTTTAATGGGAGTTTCAGCGCGTCAATGAACTCGCTCTCGTCCTCGGCGTCAAAACATATCCAATCGCACACGAGCGGAGCTGCGTCCGCGGCATACTGCCTTTCGCAGGTATCATCATATATAATAAGAGAATTCGGCGCGGCTGAGATACACTCACCGTTCACCCAAAAGCGTGCACGGCTCTTGGTAAGAACGAGCATATAAACTCCCATTTCCACTTCCGCCTGAAACGAGTAACTCCCCGCATACACCGAATTATAGCCGATACTGCGTATATTCATGCGCTCACCTCTTGGCTATGAACCGCCATTCGATATCCCTCCAGTATTCGCCTGCGTAGTCGATCCCAACGCGCGGAGCTGTAACTATTTCGGAGCGAAAACCGTCGTCCTCTATCCATATCTCGCTGTCATCGTAGATTTTTCTCTTGTTGAAGTCACCGTTTACCTGAAGATATTTCGTGAGCTTTGCAGGGCCGTCATGCACTTCTCCTGCACGGATAAGGACTCCCTGCGGCATATCCTTTTCGCCCGTAATAACGTTCATAAGCCAATGCATTCCGTAACAGAGATACACATAAATAAATCCGCTCTCGCCGTAGAGTATCTCGGTTCGGTTAGTTCTGCCCTTTGAGGCATGGCAGGCTTTATCTTCCTCGCCACAGTAGGCTTCGGTCTCGGAAATGCGCTCACTCAGCAAAGTTCCGTCAGAAAGCCGGCGCACAATGACCTTGCCTACGAGGTCGCGTGCCACATCGAGCGCTCCGCGGTGAAAGAATTCCGCCGCAAGCTTCATGACTTCACCCTCAGACTTTGTTCAAGCTCGGTATCGGGCTTGACAAAGGCAGTCTTGTAATTGGTGAAAATAACCTTTCCGGGTTTTGCGCCCGAGGGCTTTTTTACATATCTCGCAAGGCAGTAATCAACGGGCACGAGATTCGAGTCCTTTCCTCTGCTGTTCACCGCCGCAATGACTGCCGCCTGTTCTATTGTGCTGTCGGGCGGAGTTTCACTCTCCGTCACTATAATGACGTGAGAGCCTGTGATACCCTGTGTATGGAGCCACATATCGCTCTTTTCGGCAAATTTCAGCGAAAGCTTGTCATTCTGATAATTGTTTCGTCCCACGAGGATCGTATAGCCGTCCGTAGAGCGGTACTCGATCGGCGGCAGAGCCTTCGGAGGCTTAGCCTTGCCGCCCGAGGACTTGACATAGCCCTGCTCACGAAGTTCAAGGCGCAACTGGATGATGTCGTTCTCAGAGGAGGCTCTTGTCAGCGAATCGAAAACGCTGTCGATATACTGTAACTCCTCCTCGCCTTTTTCTATCTGAGCCGCAAGCTTTTCCTCGGCAGTTACACACTTTTTGTATTCAAGGTAGTAGTGCTGCGCGTTCTGCGAGGGAGTCTTTCTTACATCGAGTTTTATCTCGATCGTCGGACACTCCTCATCATAGAAATTTTCAAGCGCCGCCGAACTGTCCCCTTTCTGTATCCTGTACATATTCGCAGAAATGAGGTCGCCGCAAAGCTTATAATAGTCTTTCTGGGCACACTCGGCAAGTTCCTCACGCTGCACGGAAATTCGGCGCGTAATTCTGTCCGTAAGATTCACAAGCAGCTTGAAAAGGTCATTCGCACGCTGTTTGGTTCTCGCGGCACGGTCACGCTCAAAGTAAAAATAATCCAGAAGTGCCGACGCAGACGGCAGCTCTTTGGTGTACATAAGCGTTCCGAACTGCGACAAGCGAATGAATGAGAAGTCCTTAAGCTGTCCCTCTTTTGTGCTTACGGCAGAAAAACAGCACTCACCGTCAAGAAGCTGCTCCTTGGTTCGCTTTATCGCGAAAAGCAGACGGTCGAGCTGATCTCCACCGATAGTGCCACTCTCAATATGAGCGCCCCTGCCCGCAAAAAACGCCCACTCGCGTGCAAGTATCGGGGAAATTCCCTCGAATGTGCGGATAAGAGCCTTTGAAAGCTCGGCTGCTCCGACCTCGTGAAGTCTCGCGGTCATCTGCTCGGGATCAGACGTGAGGAAATTCAGCCTGTCGTCCCTCGGAGGAAGCGTATACTTCATTCCCGGGAGCACCATTCGCTCGCGCGACATATCCTCGTCAACGCGCTTTATACTGTCGATGACCCGACCCTCATGGTTGATCACGATGAGGTTGGAGCATCGTCCCATTATCTCGCAGGCAAGCGTAACAGTCACGATATCGCCGAGTTCGTTCACGCACTCAAAGTCCATAAACAAAATTCGTTCAAGACCGTCCTGCCGTATGTTGATGAGTTTTCCGCTGCCGATATGCTTTCTTAGGAGCATACAGAACATCGGCGGAACCTGAGGATTGTCAACGTTCTTTTCAGTGAGATGAACCCTTGCGCTGCCGGCATTTGCCGAAATATAAAGCTTTTTCGCACCCGAGCGCGTGCGTATCGTTATCAGTATCTCCTCGCGTGAGGGTTGATGTATTTTATCAACTCTGCCGCCGATGAGCGGCATAAGCTCGGTTTTCACCGCATAGAGAAATGCTCCGTCAAGAGCCATATGATCCCTCCTTAATGGTTGCACGGCATTCCCGCGAACTGCCGCAGTCCTGCCTAAACTTTTCTATATACAAGAAGCTCGAAATCCACCTGTGTTTCGAGCGTTTGAAGCGCTTCAAGCCGCGCTTTCTGCTCCGCGCCGGTGCGATAGTAGTATGGCGTCATGGAAAAAAGCGAGCGGATATCCTCGGGCGAGTCAAGCGTAATTTTATAGCTTATACGCTTATTCTCCGCCAGTTCAAAGCCGTCAAGAGCGTATGGCTTGACCTCGTTTTTGTATGGCGTGTCGTAAACTGCCTGTTTCAGCTCCCAAAGGTGGTATTCGCTCGGGATAGCCATTATCATGACTCCGTCGTGCTTTAAGATCCGCAGAAACTCCTCGCCGCAGTAAGGGGCAAAGAGAGTTATCAGCATATCGCAGGAATTTTCCGCAACAGGAATGTGGAAAACGCTTGCAGCGGCATAAGTCACTCCGTCCTTACGCTTGGCAGCGCTGTCGGCGGCAGTTTTTGAAATGTCGATACCGTAAATACGCGCCTCGGGCAAAGCCTTTGCAACCGCCGAGGTGTAGTATCCCTCGCCGCAGCCGGCGTCTACAATAATATTGCCGCTGAAGTACTTTTTTGCCGCCTCGCAGAGAGCTTCCCTTAGCGGCTGATAGCTGCCCTTTTCAAGGAAATTTCTCCTCGCCTGAACCATAAGCTTGTTGTCACCGTGAACAGTCTTGCCGACGTGCTTGGAGAGCAGCAGATTCACATAGCCGCTCTTTGAGATGTCAAAGCTGTGGCGATTGGTGCAGGTGTAGCTTTTTTCAGTTTTACTGAGATTTTCGCCGCAAACGGGACATATCAGAATACTCATCGCCTACACCTCACAAATATATGCATGGGTCAGTCGAACTCTCGGCGATCTCCACGTCAAGCTGTGGAAATTTCTCCTCAATAACGCGCCGCAGTTCCCACAGAACAGGATTTTCAGTATGGAAATGCCCGCAGTCGAGGAGCGTGATATTGCGGTTATTCGCCTCTATCCACACATCGTGCTTGACATCGCCGGTGATCAGCGCATCGCAGTTTTTTTCGAGAGCAAGTCCGAGCATAGAGCCGCCCGAACCTGAGCAAAAGGCGATTCGCGATATATTTTTACTGCCGTATTTCGTCAGCCGCACATATTCGCAGCCGAAAATTTCCCTGCAGATTTTCGCAAGCTGCTCTGCACTAACGATCTCCTTGAGATCTATTATCCAGCCGAGATTGTTAGCGCCAAGCTCCTCGAAAGGCTCGGGAGCGCCGCTAAATTCAAGCTTTTCCGCAAGTTTTTTCAGAATAACGCCGTTCGTACCGCCTGCCGCAATGTCAACATTCGTGTGCATACAAATAGCTGCAATATCGCCGCAGACAAGCCTGTAAACAGGGTCACGGCGTCTGATAGACCTGCGCGGCTCGAATATGACGGGGTGATGTGAAATGATGAGGTCACTTCCCTTTTCTTCCGCTTCAAGCACTGACTGAATGGTTATGTCAAGGCTGAGCAGAATGTGCCGGCACGTCATTGTCGTATTTTCAACAAGAAGTCCCGAATTGTCCCATTTTTCCTGCAAATCGAAAGGATAAACGCTATCGAGAAAATCGTATAACTCTGATATTTTCACCGAGTCCGAGCCGTTCACCATACGGCAGCTCATTGCTTTGAAGTGCACAGATTCGTCATGCTTTCCGCCCTTTTCGAGATTCTCAGCGATTTTCGCAAGTCGCTCCGCCTCACGTTTGCGATATTTCTGTGCAAGCGGGTCATCATCATCAAAAAATCCGTAAAGTGCCTCTGTTTCGGTAAGTTTTTCGCCGTCGTCACTCGGTTCGGCAGTCATAACGATATACAGCTTATCGCCGTCCTCGATCACGCTCTCGGAAGTTATCACAAAGCCGTTGCAGTAAAGCTGTTTTCTCAGAAATTCCGGCTTGCTCATCGGCTGGAGTATCAGCCTCACATCTGAATCAGAGCCTATCCTCGATTCGTCGCTGATGATCTCCGCGATGTTTTCGCCGCCCATGCCTGCAATTACTATGTCGGTAACACCTTCAAGAGGGACATTTTCAAGGCCGTTTGAGAGCATAAGGTCGATTTTGTCCGACAATCCGTACTTTTCAACGGTTCTCGCCGCGGATTCAAGCGGTCCTTCCTTTATATCGGAGGCTATTACCTTTTCACATTTTCCGCTTTGGATAAGTTCTGCCGCGAGCAGCGCGTGGTCTGTTCCCACATCTGCGGCGATCCCTTTTCCGCTTACCAGTTCCGCACATTTTTTCAATCTGTTATCAAGCATAACGCACCTCTGCATACAAAAATTCAGGCGTGTCGGATAACCGACACGCCCACTACTGTGTCAAAATTAAGCCTTTTCGGCAAAATGAGCATTGAGCTTCTGCACAAGAGCATCGGGATCTGTACCGTGAACTGCGCAAGCATCCTCAATTGACTCGCCTCTTGAAGCGGGGCAGCCGAGACAATGCATTCCTATTTCGAGGAAATAGGGAGCAACATTGAAATCAGCGTCAAGGATGTCTCCGATAATAGTTTCTTTTGTGATCTGCATAAAAGATCCTTCCTTTCCTTGTAACAATTGCCGATCCGGCATGGTTGCGCCGAATCATTTATATAAATCCGGGCACAGCGAAAAGGCTGTGCCGCAGATCATATACAAATTATTCTTCGTTCATCTTAGCAAAGCACTCGCTGCAATAAACTGCTCTGCCTTCCTTGGGCTCAAAAGGAACCTTAGCCTCACCGCCGCAGGAAGCACAGGTAGCTGTATACATAACTCTTTCAGCTCTACCAGCATTCTTTCTTGCGTCACGGCAAGCCTTGCATCTCTGGGGCTCATTTACAAAGCCTTTCTCTGCGTAGAATTCCTGCTCGCCTGCGGAGAAGATAAATTCATTTCCGCATTCCTTACAAACTAATGTCTTGTCTTCGTACATTTTACTATACCTCGCTTAAAATATTTGGACCACGAGCCGGACTTCCACCGGCACCTTTGTATAACAACGCTCTTTAGTTAAGCTACCCGGTCATACAGACTTTATTCATTTAAAAGCGCCTTGATTTTTCTCCTTGCCCTCTGCATGGCGTTATCCACCGACTTTTCGCTTATGCCGAGCTTTTCGGCAGCAGCCTTGTAACTCATGCCGTTCACGCAAAGCGTAAGGACTTTGAACTCAGTCACCGAAAGAGCCGATTCGATATTTTTCCACAACTCGGTGAAGAATTCCTTATAAAGGCAAATACTCTCCGGCGTAATGTCGTCGGAAATCAGATCTGCCATTTCGGAATACTCAACGCTGTCGGGAAAGGCAGAAGCTTTTCTTGTTTTCGCGGAGAAACTCCGCATACAATTTACAATACACACCTCCGCAAAGGTAGAGAATTTCACTCCTCTTTCCGGATCAAAGGCTTCCATAGCTTTCAGGAGACTCATCAGCCCCTCCTGCCGCAGATCATCCTTATCGGACGGTAAATCCGCGAAAATTTCCGATTTAATGAAAACAAGGTCTGAGTAACGCGCCGCAAGCACCGCGGCTGCCGATTTATCGTGCTTTGCCAGAACAGCAAGCTCCTCGTCGGTTTTATCCTTAAAACCGGTCAAATTGAAATCCAAATCAAGCAAGATATCCACCTAATGATATGTCCGACAGATAATGTCGGTAATTGTAAAGTATTTATACTGCTCCGTCCCGAAAAAACGAGACGGAACAGTTTTATTAACATCTTACAGCGGCGTATGCCGTCAGTTATTTTCGCTTTCCTTAGCAGCTTCTTCCTCGGCAGCCTTTAAAAGTTCTGCCATGTCAAAGTTGAAGTTTGCGCTCTTCTTAGCAGGAGCCGACTGCTTGGGCTGAGACGGAACAGAGGACATCGAATCATTCTTGTTGAATGAGTTCGCAGCATTGTTGTAGCCGCCGTTACCGAATGTTGAATTGCCAACGCTTGCAAAAGGATCAGCATGCTTAGCTACTGACGGCTGCTCGGAAACGCGATCCGAAGCCGAGCTCTTGGGAGCCTTTGACGGCTCAAAATCAGCCTTGGGCGCATCGTTCATCTTGATATCAACGCTTGCGTCACTGCTGTCGATAACCTTTCGAGCCTCACCGATAATAAGCTGAGCCTCGCTCATTCTGTCATTAGCCTGACCTGTAAGGCGGCTGAGAACAGAGGTAATATCGTTGAACTTAGTATTGACATTTTCGATTTCGTTAAGCAGCAGATCACGAACAGTTTTCGACATTTCGTTGACCTTTTCTGCGTGTGCATTTGCCTCGTCAACGGTATTCTTAGCCTGATCGTTAGCTTCCTTGATGCAGGTCTCAGCAGTGAGATTAGCGCCTGAAACGGTCTTTTCAGCCTCAGTATTAGCCTCCTTGAGTATCTGGTCAGCCTTTTCCTTAGCTTCCTTAGTCATTCTGTCAGCATTTCTCTGAGCCTCAATAGTGATCTTTCCTGCGGTCTTCTGAGCCTCAGTAAAGAGAGCGCCCATATCGAACGAAGCAGGGATAGCGCTTCCCTCATTTTCCTTGAGGTCGGTTATTTCATCGTTAAGTCTTACGATCTCAGCGTCCTTCTTAGCAATAACAGCAGCGTGATCCTTTGTGATCTGAGCAAGTTCGCGGTTCTTGGAATCGAGGCTGCTCTTGCTGGTGTTGAGTTCGTTTGTAAGGTTGGAAATTTCCTTTGTTTTTGCAGCGAGATCGTTGCTGATTCTGGTAATTTCCTGCTTAGCCTTGGCAAGCTCCTCGTTCTTGGCTGCACCATTCTGTGCAGGAGCGGCAGAATTCGGCTTCTGCTGAGCAGCAGCAAGCTGAGACTTCAGGGTCTCGATCTCCTTCTTTGCTGCATCAAGAGCAGCATTAGCCTGAGCATTTGCAACAGGTGCAGCCGCAGCCGCTGCCTTCTGCTGTGCAGCAGTAAGCTGAGACTTGAGATTATCGATTTCTTTTCTTGCAGCTTCAAGAGCCTGAGCGTTTGCATTAGCCTGTGCGCCTGCATTTGCTGCGCCTGCATTTGCGCCGCCTGCCTTGAGCTGAGCGATAAGCTTTTCATCAGCTTCAAGCTGTTTCTTAGCTTCTTCAAGTTCCTTTTTGGTATTTCTGAGAGCATTATTGGAGGTATTGAGCTTTTCCTGAAGATTCTCTACCTGATTTCTGTACTTGATAAGCTCCTGAGGGTCAGCAGGGCCTTTTTCCTGAGCCTTTTTAAGTTCGTCTTCAAGAGAAACGATCTTGGAATTGAGCTCATCGAGGTACGTCATAACGTCCTCTTTAACAAATCCACCGCCTATTTTGGTGGTTCTTAAAACGGTTGGTTCGTCCATGATACACTCCATTTCTCCCCGGCAAGCCGAGGCAACATAAATTCAAGGGGGACAAGGTGCGGCGATTACGAAACCGCTATCCTTTCAATAAACCTTGAATTAATTATATCATAGTTCTTAATATATTTCAACTATTTATATGTAGAAAATTCCTCTTGATTTTAGTGCATTTTACAATAAAAAGCATCAAATTTATACTACTTGTATACAAAACAGCCAATAGATAAAATAAAACAGCCACCTTATGACAAGGAAGCTGTTTCATAATCACTTAATTGCCAAGCATTTTAAAGATGTCATCTAGGTCATAATCCTGATTTGAAGCAGGAGCTTTCTGCTGTGAATTTGATCCGCCGAAGCCAAGTCCGTCAATAAGCGGATTGTCGATCGGGATCACATCCTCCTCGGGTGTTTCGGCAGCAGTTTCTTCCGCAGCAGGTGTATTGCTGTCAGGATCGTCAAATCCGGCAGCGATAACAGTAATATCCATCTCATCCTGCATATCTTCCTTGAAAGCAGTACCGAAAATAAACTCAACGCCCTCAGCAGCCTTATCTGTGATCATCTTTGTAGCTGTATCAACATCGGAAGAAAGAATATCTTCTGACATTGCGATATTGATAAGGAGTCTCTTTGCGCCTGAAATAGATGTTTCGAGAAGCGGGCTCTCGATAACAGCATTTGCAGCGTCCTTTGCCTTATCCTTGCCCGAACCGTGACCGATAGCCATGTGAGCGTAGCCTGCACCCTTCATGATAGTGGAAACGTCAGCAAAGTCGAGGTTTATGTAGCCTTCCTCAACGATGAGGTCTGAAATGCTCTTTACACCTGTCTTGAGGACATCGTCTGAAAGCGCAAACGACTGCATCATTGTAAGCGGCTTGTCGAGTCCCACGAGGAGTTTCTCATTAGGGATAACAATAAGCGACTCAACGTACTTCTTGAGCTCTGCGATACCTTTTTCAGCCTGAGCCATTTTCTGCTCCCTCTCAAAGAGAAAAGGCTTGGTAACAACAGCAACTGTAAGAATATCCATTTCCTGCGCGATCTTTGCAACAACAGGAGCAGCACCTGTACCTGTACCGCCGCCCATGCCGGCAGTAATGAAGATCATATCCGCGCCCTTGAGATGTGTTTCGATCTCGTCGCGGTTCTCCTCTGCACTACGCTGACCGACCTCAGGCTTGTTGCCTGCGCCTCTGCCCTTGGTAAGCTTTGTACCGATCGGTATTCTTGTTGTAGCCTTTGATTTATTAAGAGCCTTTGCATCGGTATTGATAGCAATGTACTCGATATTATTCACGCCGGAATCCACCATACAGTTTACGGCATTGCCGCCGCCGCCGCCAACACCGATGACCTTTATGTTAACATCGGGTTCGAGGGCTTCCTCATAATTGAAATCTGACATTAAAACTCCTCCTATTGTATAACCTGTATTTTATCTAATATCTTTTAAGCACTATAAATACACTTTATATTTTAGCATAATATTTGTCTTTTTGCAAGCCTCAGAATAATTTTTTTGAATTTCAGCGCATTTGACAATTAAGCATATAATAGTCTTAACGTTTTGCACAAATTCGTATATATTACCACTCTGATCCATCCGAATATCCGCTGTCGTCATAATAATCGTTCGAGTAGTCGTTATAGTCGTAATAGTCCGAACCGTCATCATAGGTCTGGCTGTCGGAATAGTCGGACGAATCATCGCCGTTGTAACTGTCGTCCTGCGAAGTATCGCTGATCTGGGAAGTACTGTCACCGCGGTTGTTGTACTCGTCAAAGATAGCCTCCTGCTCGGGATTTGACTCGCCGCTTATCACTTCGCCGTTTTCATTGGTAGTCTTTGCAGTTGTCGGCTCGATATTGTCGTGAACCTCCGCAGGAGCATCGCTGAGACGAAAACTGCACTGGTTAGAGCCTACCATGGTGAGATATCCCTTTTTGCCCTTGACGCTGTCGTCATTCATAACAGTATTTGCAAGATTGAGCTTATACTCTACATCGCTCCAGTTTCCCATTTTGAAAACCATGCCGTTGCTGTAGTTTACCACTATCGAATACTCATCGCTCATATCAATGGTCGCCACGCTCACATCTTCCATTTTTCCGAATGCGGAAACAAGCTCGGAAAACGCTTTCTCCTTATGGTCGTTTGCTGACTTCAGCGTTTTGCCCAGCTGTGGATCTTCGGGTTCATAGCCGTACACAATAGTAAGTCCCTCGGTAACTGCGGCATTATCCGCGAGTATCTTTCCGTTTTTGCTGACGAGCAGAATTCCCGAATCGTAGCTGACGTTGAATGCAGGAACGCACTTGGTAACGGTAATGCTGAGGGACGAAGGAAAGTCCCTGTTAACGCTCGCAGTTTCAACGTAAAGAAGCTTGTCGAGGATCTGCTGCTGTGCCTTTTTCGGATCAAGCCTGAGAAGATTATCGCCCTCGCTTATTCCCGAAGCCTCGACTATCTGCTCAGCCGTGT
>ERZ857969.4986-NODE-4986-length-10890-cov-27.625034_pt1 | contig 10890 bp, 12 predicted proteins | sample MGYA00519864_ERZ857969 | MGnify/ENA primary metagenome ERZ857969 (study PRJEB31778, sample SAMEA3449382) | human gut metagenome | biome: human gut; feature: human-associated habitat; material: faeces | place: United Kingdom | collected 2010/2012 ... | reverse complement strand
TATTATGTAAGTTATTTTTTAAACAGAAAGAATGCTAGAGCGCATCGATTTAATCATGGTTTTTGTAACGATAACAAAGAAGCTTATAATAGCCTTGAAGAAATCAAGAGTGATTTTGTGAACATGTATTACGGTCATCATGCGTCGTGTGAAACGGCAAGAAAAGTAAAAATGTATATAATCAAAAATACACGTGGTGAGTTGGTAGGTTTTGTCAATGTAAAAAAGACGAATGGAAAATACTTTTTAACTTATGAATAGGGGGGTGTAAATGTGAGTAGTGAAAGTATCGGTTTGTTTATGGATTTTATTATATATAAATCATTTGAAACTACCGAAGATAATATAGTAGTACCGAAATTTACAGGAAAAATATTTTATGGAGATATTCAATTTCAGTGTAGCACACTGGAAGAGTTAGTAATAAAAATTGTTAAATATGAATATTTAAACAATCCGTACTATGAGTGTTTACTGTATAATTTAACAAAAGATATAAAGAATGAAAAAGAGGGGGTTTAATACCCCCCTTTTTTAACTCTTATTTTTCAAATTTGCAATTTCAGATTTTAATTCCGATATCGCTTTTGTATTTTCTTTGATGACGTCGTTGCTCTGTTTGTACATAAGCAAAAAAGCACAAATTGGGAATCCGACATTGCTAATTAAATTTATTACAGTTTCCATATTTCCACCCCCTTTTATAATATTATACCCTCGGCAAGTGCCGCTTGTATCATTTCTTTTTCTTCTGGTAGGCAAGGGAAGTTGTCAAGTACCACATTTTCGCAAATAGTCATACCCGATAAATTGGCTAATTTTTGAGTTGCATTTAAAGGTAAACCCTTTTCTTTCGGATAGTTCTTTGAGAAAGACGCAACTGCTCTTTCTATTAGTAAGTATGGTTGGCGATAACTCATGAAAGACATTCCAGCATTGTAACCGTTTGACTGTTGCATTTCTGGTCGTGCTGATACCGCATTTTCCAACCCCTTTAGAGCTGTTGCCATGTTGCCGCTTGCAATACCAGATGCAACTTGACCCACACCGCCCGCAATTCCGCTAATCATACTCGAGTAGTTAATTCCAGTAATTGGCATATGCACACAGCAATTCCCTCCGAATGTTGCGACAACCGTATCTGACAGTTTGCTCTTCGATGATGTTCCGATAACATTTGCGATACACGAACCGTCTATAATGTTAAAATGATATATTATTTGTAATTTGCCCGACTGGAACCATTCAGGTTTTACGTCAACAAAACCGATGAATGGCAGATATAACTTTGCCCGTGTCCCCGCATAGTCTAAAAAGTTTTGATAGTATTCTGGAATCGATAAACTACCGCAGTCAAACTCTACATAATCAGAAGTAACTTTTTTTGGGTTGTAAGAAAAAACTTTAAATCCAACCTTTAGACCTATGTTATCAACAGCAGCTGGCACGACGGGCACGATGTGACAATCTATAACATAATCAACCAAACCACGGTTTATATAACTATTCGCAAAATCTCCGATTACTTTTACCGTATTTGACAGATTCTCCGCCACTGCTTCGATGCCCTCTGCTGTGCTAGGTGTTGGCAATTCAAAATCTGGAAAGAGATCATCTACAAATCCTTGCAATTGATTTTTTGATATCAAATAAACATTTACAATACCAGAATCACTAACCCCGATATCTGGCAAACTAGGCAAACCCATGTGATCGCTGGAATCATCAAACGAACCGCCGCCATAACCGCCGCCGCCGCTATACTCTCCAAAATCATCGTCGAATTCGATGGGTTGTGTTGTACCGATGTACAAATCGTTGATATTTTGGTCGAACGGCATGGCTATTAAACCATCATTGTATGACAACTCATTGAAACTGAAATCATAAACATATCCGAAACGTAATATTGATTTTTGTTGTAACTCAAAGTTTTCTTGAAAGAAAAAATATGTAGAAGTTTTGTCAGCATTTAATGACGAACCGTTCAAAATTCTTGCATTTTCAAAGCCAACTCCATCCTTTATTACACAATCTGCGAGTGTCGCAATATCTTTAAAGTCGCTCGCTACTAAATTGTACGTAAGTCGATTATTTTTTGAGTCAAAAACACGTATATACGTTAAATAACCCTTTGTGGTTGGTAACTGCCATATAATGTTCGTACTTCTCTGTTGTGCAAATTCAGCCGTTAAAGTGAACCCACCGACAGAATGAAGCTCAGCCATTAGCTGTTGATAGTCGGTATGACCTATATTTCCACTTCCCGCATGACTATACGAATTGGACGTATCACAACCACGGATTCTGTTTGTCGAACCTTTGTATATAATAGGCACAGTAGCAGAGCTTGAAACCTCGCCACCCCATTGTCCGTTGTGATATCCTGTATATTTGATGTCCATGTTATATACTGGTATATTTCCTTGCATAGCACCCGCTATAGAATTTAAAAAAATCTTTGACATTTTTAACCCCCCTAACCTACGGTCATTAAAATAATTGAATTGTTATTGAATTTATTAGGAAAAGCCTTGCACACAATTTGCTCATATGCATAAGTTTTATAACTTGAATCTGGCAAGTAACCATTTTTCAACTTTTCATTTCTTGTTACAGTACATGTCAAACCGCATATACCCTCTTTGTGCGAAGTTCGCACATCTACTAGAAGTTCATATACGACTTTTTGACCTTTTTGAAAAGAATGTTTTTCGACAAAATAATAGCGGTTTTTGTCGCTCAAATATATATAATTACAATCTCTCATGTCCCACGAACCGTCATAGTCTAACACGATGATTGGACGTATAAATTCAGTCGCATCTTTGTAAGTTATGATGACATTTTCTTTGATGATATTTGACAGATTTTTATTTGCTTTTCGCTTGTCATCTTTAACTAAATATAAATTTGCCTTTGCCATATCTTTGCCCCCCTTAATCGTCAATGAAAAAATACATGGTTGCAAATTCTGTCAGATATTCAGTAACCACATTTCTTTTTCGTAAATCTAACTCACTTTCTATCATCTGTTGTGAAGTTGTGACACCGATATTTCCGTGAATCCTTTTTTTGAAAGTATCAATGTGTTCCTTTTCCGATCGTGTGTCTGTACGTCCCCCCCACGTGGTTGTCGTAGTTCGTGCTGATTCATCCGTTGTTACTTTATCAGCATCCGCAAAAGTGTTACTTTCATAACTCGTTACATCACTTTTTGTAGTAATTTGTCCTTGTCCAACTTCGGTTGTATCTGTGTTAGTACCCTTCTTAAAGTCCTCTTCTTTTGCTCCTGTGGTCGTTGTTGATTCTTCGTTGTTGTCATAGTTTTCTAAAGGGTTGTATGACGTCATCATTACATCCAACTGGGATTTTAAATTACTTGACATAAGTGTATTATATGATTCAAACTTCTTTACAAGCGGATTTTTTTCATTGAGTGTGAAGGAAGAACAAAAAAAGAAGAAAGTTCCGAAAAACTCATCGAAAAATTCAGCAACAAAGTTTCCATCAATTAGTTTTTCCGTATCAATTTTACAATCCAACTCTGAAAAATCTGTAATACTGTTCAAACTCTCTGATACATTAAATCTTTTGATCACTCTTCTTCATCCCCTTCCTTTTCTGACTCTTCATCCTCTTCAATATCTTCTTTGTCTGCCTGTTCACTTTCTTCATCATTCGGAACTGTTGATGAATCATCCATTCTTGATTCACCCTCTTTTTCCAGCTCTTCAACTTCTGAAAAAAGTCTGTCATACTCTTTCTTCCATACCTCTGATAACTCATAATTTATATCAACTCCAAACACTTCCTTTACTTTTGCAAACCCTGTTTTTCTTTCTTCTAACCGACTAAGGACTTCAACCCATGAAGAAAAAGCACCATTTTTTATTTCCGCTACATTCTGCTGTGCGACTTTATCTGCACCCTGTGACGCCATACCATACAAATTTATGAAATTTCTTTCAATCCAAGTCATGAAGGTTGACAAGTATTGAATTTTGTCTGATTCTTGAAAGTCCGTCAGTTTGATAGAATTTATAGTTTGTCCCGACGCTGGAGTCATACGGTTACTTCTAACAATCATCGGTCTTCCGTCTTTCACACTGTCAATAGCGGTCTGGACTTCTGACTGTTCCTGTTGGTTCGCAACACAAAATACCTTGCTATATCGTGTGCCCTGCACGGCACTTCTCATAGATGTCCATGTTTCCGTCATAAGACAAGCAAACCGCTCAACATTCATATCGGGGGAGTGATTTTCATTATTAAAAATGATAACTACCTCGTCAGAGGTCCTCCAATCTGAAAAGACTTTGTTGTGTCCATTTAAAGTTGTACAATTTGCATCTTTTCCGACACCCATAAAATCAATATTTCCGATAAAATCAACGCTCGAAAAAACAAGCTCTCCGTCTAACTTCCAAACCGCAACTTTTCCCGTTAACAGAAGCAATAATTCAAATTCGCATCTATCCCATTTTTGTTGATTGAAAAGGTTATCCCCTTTACTATCAAACATAGATACTAAAAAATTAGAAAGTCGGTACTCAAAAGAGAATATGTCAACAACTTTCTTTCCTTTTTCTTTCAAACTATTATAAATCTCACTATATACCATCGTTTCACTTCCTTTTCAAAAATATATGTTTCACGTGAAACACATATTACAATTGTTTCACGTGAAACAATTTTCACAACTAGGCGGCTGTGTAGTCGTTCATAACAAATACTACCGCATTAAGCGTAAGGTTATTCATGTACTTGTCACGGTGCTGATACTCATAGTATGTCAGATTTTCGATATTAAAATGCTGGCTACCAACACGATTGCTAATGATCGTGTGAGCGATCGCCCACTTATCGCAAATGAAACCAACTATGCCGTGAGTATCTGTCGTTCCGCTCTTCGACTTTATATGAATTCCGCTGATTGCTTCCCATGATAAGTCGTTCGCACTCTGCCACCATGGTACGCTCTTATGGTTTGGAAGCTTAATATAATCATCATGGAAGGTGTTTGCGTAACCGATTGTTGTCATTTTTGATTCGAAACGTTCCAAAATCTCACAAGCTATTCTGTCCTTTGGTGTAAAGCGAACTTTCTGTTCTGCATTAAAAAGCGCAGTCTGTTTGTAGAAATAACCGAGATATTCGTCCATCTTTGCCGCCGCAAACACCAAAAATTCCCGGTCATTCAACAGACTTTCTGCCGTTGTCGTTGTAGTAATACCTTTTTCGGCAACATATTCAGCAACGAGATCTACAACGTGCTTGCCCTTTGCTTCGGGAGTCTTGCTATAGATGATTTTTTCAGAAATAAAGTTATTCCGATTTTCATCACTCATATTCTCCATGTGTTCGAGAATTTTATTCTCAACCATCATAAACAAATAAGCAACGAAGCTGGCAAGCTCTGTGTCGTTGTGAAAAGCTGTATCCCACTGTTCGCCAGTCACTGTGATTGGCAAAGCCCATGAACCGGTCCTGGTGTAAAGTTTGTTGTCAATCACTGGTACATATACAGTGTACTGTCCAACCTTTGTTGTACCGCTTATGAAGTCACCCCAAGCGGCGTTGTCAATAACATCTGGTGCTTCTGCATGAATCATCTGTGTGATCGCACCGAATCTTTCAGAATCTTCATAGTAGATGTCGTTGTACTCACTTCGATAGCTTGTGTCAGTATACCAGGTTTTAGTGATGACCCCAAGCAATGCGCCTGTGAACTTTTCACGGTCGTTCTCTCCAATTGTTTTCGTACCAATGTCAGTAAACGCCGTCAAGTCAAGTTCATCAGTTGTCTCTGTCTGTCCCGTGAACTGCTGATATGCGGCGTTCACTAGTGTTTTAATTTGATTGTTTGTTAATTTTGCCATTTTTCTTTCCCTCTTTCTTTAAAATTATAGACATATGAACACGTGTTCATATGTCTATATTATCATATTCTTTTTCAAAAATCAATCAAAATCAGCGAAAAAGTCGTACTTGCTTCCGAACTTGCGGACGATGATCGCAACTGGATATATAGCTCCCGATTCTTCCATCTTCTTGATTTTGCACTTAACCGAAATTTCAGCATCAATCAATCGTCCATCGTCCAGCCATTTCTGCAAACTGTCAATTTCCTTTTCTTTTGTCTTAACCGGCACATCATACAGTGACTTGAGGTTGACAACATTGCAAGAAGAATCTTTGATGAACTTCGGAAGCATAACCGCATTTTCGTATGCTTCGGCAATCTTCTTTCTTGTATCAATATCAAAATCCTGTACCTCGATTGTTAAACGATACATGTCACGGTTGTCTTTCTTTGAACTTCCGAACTTCGCAAAGGTTACTTTACCTCTTAAAATTACTGTATCAGTTGTGTTATTTTCCATTTTTTATACCTCGCTTTGATTATTTTCATTTATAGTATTTCATTTATACCCGCCTTGCGGCGGTGGTGGTCGGGGTGTTATCATTTATTTACTCCTTTCTCTGTACTATTATAAAGTATACAGTATTATATATTGTTTTTATATCATATTTATATCTTTTTTATCATAATTTTATCTAAACTTTGAATCCTTACAAAGTCGAACATAATTTTTGAAATCATTTCCAGCTTCGTTTGTTGAGTAGTAAATGCGGTCTTGTTCTATATATTCAATAACAAGAGAAAGCATTTTATCATCTCCGAATTTATAAAATCCATTCTTAAACTCGTGTTTATCTGATAGTGTAAATACAATATCATCATCAAAAATGCGTGTTGCACGTTTAACCAGTGCGCAAGGTTCGTTGCAGTGATATCCAAACTCAATAGATACAAATTCGTTAGGTGCAATCCGAGCAAACATTTTTTTAAAAGTTGCCATAAAATCAAAATCCTTTGGTATATGTTGTACCTCTTCGACATTCCAATCTCCATTACCTGTGATTGCTGATAATTTCGGGTTATTAAATCCAAAGAAAAGTCTATTCTGTTCTTTCTGTTCTTTTTGATTTTCAGGGTTGATGAAATGAATAGAAAATGTCGTTCCGCCATCGCTTTTACAGTCAATCGTTTGTCCTTTTTTCAGTGAGCGCATCTGCTTATATATGGTTAACTCCTCGAACCATGGAGAGTTTATATTTGTATTGTTTGCCAGCATGATGATTTTTCCAGATTTTCTTTTTCTAAAGACTGTCTTTAAAGTGTCAAGGAACATGTAGCAAGCGTTTGTTGTATAATACCTACTTATAAATTCGTCAAAGATAACAAAATCCCCAGTAGGTAAATTCAACGTTGACTTGTAAGTTTCATGTTCAGTAATCGACAAAAAATCAAGAAATGGGGTTGCCGCCTTGTCGGTCACATTTCCCTTTTCATCATAATTGCAAAAGTATACTTTTCGCCAATGATAATATATGCCAGTGTACTTTCCATCTGTGATTTTTTTCAGATAATAACCGTCCTTGTAAGAAAGTATAACTTTAAATAGATCCTGCACAATGCTGGCCTTTATCATTTCGGTATTTTCACGAACATATACTATATGAGTATCATACAATTTGTTATAGACCAAACCTAAAAGTAAATAGCATGTTGTTTTTCCGACCGACCGCTGACTTAAATCTATGATATAACTATTATTTTCGATTCTATTAAAATCCACAAAATCAAATTCCTTCGGAATTTTCATTTTTTTGTATTCCTTCGCTATCTTTGATAATTCATATTTAATGCCGTATTTTTCATTATTTTCTATAAATTCCATTATACATCATCTCCAATCTCATAATTTTCAAAAAGCAAGTTGTCGCTTGCGGTTGATAACGTTTTTTCCGTTTTCAAAATAATCGCACATGAATTTGTTATATCATTTTTTTCGATATATACGCAACGTGTACCTCCGCAATCGTGAAAAACCTTTCCAGCCTTTAGTTCATCTATCTTTCCCAACTCTTTGATACGTGTGTTTCCATTTCTGCCTTTTTTCTGTACACCAGCTATTGTCACATGCATTTTTTTATCATCTGTGACATATGCATAACATTTACTATGAAGTGTTCTGAATTTTATTATTTTTTCCTTTTTATCGTCAAAGCTATGATAATAATACTTATTACTTCCGATAGTAACATAATATCCTTTTTCTTCTGCTTCTGTATTCCATTTTGTGTTGTTTTCTTCGATATTAGTCTCAATTTCTCCATTTGTCAAATAAAAAATACTGTCAGTATCGGCATATAAAAAATTCTCTTTTCCAACAAGGTAATACATTTCCATAAGTTCATGTCTTGCGTGTGCGGTTGTGTAAACGCCCCATTGATACAACATAAAAGAATTTCTTGATTTGTAATATTTTTGTAACGTTTCTGAAATTTGATCGCCTGTGGCAATCTCTTTGTGCCACTCGCCGTCCAAGTCCATAGTGAAGATGTCACGAACTATATCTGTTGCGCTCATACCATAGATTCCATTCAGGTTATTTTTGCTTTTCATTAGATTTATAGCATTTTCCTCTGTTTCTTCTTCCTCGAATTTTTCCTTATATTCTGCCTTTTTCCTAAACCAAAAATCTACAAATTCACAAAACCATTTTGGCAAATAGCCGCTTACGCTACAAAAGGCTATATCTATATTATAGTAGTCAAATTTGTACTGTTTGCGTATTATCTCTAAATCAAGTTCGGTTATAGATATAGTAAATGTTCCGTTGCATTTTAATATTCGCCCATTATCTTCAATAATATCTAGATGCGTTATCCTTCCTTGTCTTACAATACACGTTTGCAAATATGGAAGAGATTCTTTTTTATCTTTCAATATAATATTTTCAAAAGTCACATCCATGATAATATTGTGTGTTTTTGTTATTTTGTCAATATCTGCGAAGGATAGATTTTCTCCGTACTTATTAAATTTTCCGATTGGAAATTTTTTTGTACGTTGCTGGGTGGGGTAATGTGATGTAAAATCCCTGTGGCGAATATCTCCGACAACTGTCTTTCCGACTATAAAACGATTCGCATGTGTGAGTGCACCGCTAAAGGCACGTTTGCATATTTGATATGTTTCTTTTGTGAGTTCTGATTTATGAAAATCTTTATTATTTTTTAAAAAGTCTCTTTTAAAAAACTTACGACCAGAGCGACGAACGTATCCTGTTGAGGTTAGCGGCAGCGTGGCAAGCGTATCGTATTCAAGAATCATTTCCTTTTCGACACATTCTTTTAAACAAATAACGTCATATAACATATATTTCCAATCTCTTCTGTTCAGTGGCGTGTCTTGATAGCGTATAACATCATAATCAATTTCGCCAACTAACTTCTTGTGTTGTGTATTCAAGTCGTTACACCACTTCGCAAGACTTCTGTTTGACAGTTTCAAAGTGCAACGAAATTCAAAACCTTTGATAGTAAAAGAAATAAATTTATGTGTTGCGATTGCCAGCATATCATAATTTGTACCAAACTCTTCAATTAAAAAATCTTTTAAATACTGTAAATCATACGAAAGATTGTGTACAAATATAATCGTTTTTTGTTTTTCATTTGTGTAGTATTCGCTGATTTTTTTCAGACATTCAACAAACTGTTCGGGCGTCCTTCCATATATATATTCATTTTGATAAGAAAAGCACCATTGATAAATCCACCCTTTAGCATTTTTCATTTTGTTGCTTTCGTCGTGATTCCAGCTCGTTTCTGAATCAAAACATATAAAATCTTTTGAATAGTCCGAGTACTTATTCTTTCTTATAAAAGCGGTTGTTTTTGGATTGAATCTATTAAATTTTTTTACTTTTGTCCAATCCATAACCTTTTCTATCCTCGCTTCTTGTTTACATTAAAATCTTCAATTTCGGTTCGTATACTTTGCGGTCTTAATGAAGCTATATCTATCCCCATTTTTTCAAGTTCTTTTAATGTGTCCGTCACATTTTTTTCTCCATACTGTGATATAAGCAACTCTACTTCGTCACTTCCTAAGTTGTCTTTTAACTTTTTAATATTTGATAATTCCCAAAATTCAGAAAACTCGTCCACATCCATATCAATATTCTGTCCTTGTCTTTCTTTCTCTTTTTTCCATTTATCGTAAGCCTGTTTACGTCGTTTTTTAATTTCTCCGACCTTTGAAGTTTTAGACTGTAAAAAATCTTCGATAACACGCTGATGTTCTTTCAGTTCTGATTCGGACATTTTTGAAACGTCTGTTCTGAATTTGATTTCGCCTTTTTTTGTGTATGCGATATTCTTTGAACCATCAAACCCCAGCCGCCGTACATTTTCATATGCACTTGTTTTAGTAAGTAATGCTTTTTCCAAAGCTCTTAATCTCGTGTTTGCTCTCTTTGCTTCGTTCGCTACTTTCGTATATTGAATACTATATCTTCTTGCCACTGTCTTTCAACTCCTTTTTTGTAATCCCTAATTTGATAGATGAGTGTGACGAACTATATTTCGTATTGTCCAACAACTCAATTAAATCAAGAAGTTTGATTTTGTGCTTGATACAAAACCACCGAAAAGCTATTGCCCGCAAATTTTTAAACGTAAAATTTTTTTCATTATAAAGCGGTAATGGTTTAACACGATTGCCGCTAATATCGCAAATATAACCGATAATTACATCCCTTCTATTTTCGTCTCTTTTCATATTTACACCTCCACGACATCATCTAATAAATTTCCAACATCCTGCCATCTGTATATGCATTCAATGTCTAATTTAATTCTAATTAAATTTGACACGTTGCGTTTGTAAATAGTTTCTTTCAGATGTTCTTTTTTCTGTAAGTCAAGTAATATTTCATGTATTATCCCCCTCTATAATGATTCTACTATCCGCAAAAGAATATATGCGATTGCACCACATGTTACAAGTATCTCAAGTTCATTGAAAAATTT
>ERZ857969.4979-NODE-4979-length-10896-cov-2.748824_pt1 | contig 10896 bp, 17 predicted proteins | sample MGYA00519864_ERZ857969 | MGnify/ENA primary metagenome ERZ857969 (study PRJEB31778, sample SAMEA3449382) | human gut metagenome | biome: human gut; feature: human-associated habitat; material: faeces | place: United Kingdom | collected 2010/2012 ... | reverse complement strand
AATGGTATAATCAAGACGAAAAACAAAACAAAATTGAAAAGGGGAAAACAAAAATGACAGAACTTAAGTACGGCAGCAAAAAGGCTACATCTCTCATTGATAATTATATGAATAGCCACAAGAGAACATTGGCAAATTGCTATGTACGCCCGTCAAGCGCAAAGGAAAAAGCCGATTTTTGGTGCAGGCATTATATGGTAGAAAATGGCGGTTATGATTATAGAATATGCACCTATAACTCTCAAATCTTTACAGCCGGATTCCGTTTCAAGGAAAAAGGCGTTGAATATCTTTGCTATATGACCCCAACTTATAATTATAAAATCCGGCTCTTTTAAGCCGGTAGCCTAATGCAGCCGCTGAAAAGCGTCGGTCACAAGCCCGGAATAATGCAGAGTGGGCTAAAATCAACATTAAAAGGAGAGCTAAAAATGAACAAATTCGAGAAAAGAGCCGCAGAAATTTCCGCGTATGGTGAAATTTCAGATTTACTTGCCACCCGTATCGAAGATATTAAACAGTGGAATTATAATGTCCGTGATGACGGCAGCGAACTTAGTGAATATGAAATTGCTGAAAATGAAAGAACAGATATTCGTATTTCAGTATATCAGAACGTCATTAAAATGCTTGAAAAAGTACTCTAATACGCCGCAAGGCGTTAATGCAGCCGCAGAAATGTGCCGGTCACAAGCCCGGAAAAATGCAGAGTGGCGCTAAAATAAAGGGGGATTTATAAAATGCCTATGTCCAAAATTGAAAGACGCCGTGTACAGCTTCAAGCATATTCTAATGCTATCAACGAGATTGACGGTAGACTTGGATTTGAACTTGATTACTATATCAATTCTACCGATGAACAAATTACAGATGAGCAGTGGCATAAAGCAAAAATCCGTTGTGACGTGTATATAAACATTATTAAAGCCCTTGAAAACATGGCTTTGCCAGACGGGGAGCGTGATTACTAAGCCGCAAGGCGTTAATGCAGCCGAAGCCGGTCACAAGCCCGGAAAAATGCAGAGTGACGCTATCACAAAACACATTAAAAGGGGTGCAAACATGATAACTTTAAAGTTGAAAGACTACAACAGGTTGGAACTTGAAGCAATGTACCGCTTGCTTTCTGATTTCCTGCTTGAAACGCAGCGTTCCTGTGCCGTAGGAGTGCGGTGCAAAATATGCGAATACAAACGCTTGTGCAATGATTGCTATGCGGCGATTCAGTTTGTCGAAAATAAGTTAAATATTAAGTAAAACCTACAATCCAGATAGACAATTTGTAACTATTTGTAACTTTCATTTTGGCGCTTAGTATGTTATACTTTCAATAGGGCGGCAATCCCCGCCCTACCATATGGGAGTGCAGGACGCACAAAAGTACCGTTCAATTCGGTGCGCTCCCAACAAACTATTTTTAAGGAGGCCAACTACTATGGCACGCAAACCGCAGATTACCCGCACTTTCAAGACTCACCGCATTACCGCACTCTGTCTCGACATCACCACCGCCGAGCCGCAGAACGTCACCGTCACTCTCCCGCGCGTCCTCAACGACGAGAAGAAAACCATGGCCGCTGTTAAGGCTGCTATCGAAACCGACACTCTCAAGGCCGTCTCTATCGTCGATTCCGAAGTCATCGAGCAGCTCTACACTATGGACGAGGACTTCTTCCTTGCCCACGCTACTCCGGTTGCTCGTGACGAAGCAGAAGCTACCACCGCCGAATCCTAAACCTAACAAAATAATCTAAAAAGGAGAATCTTAAAATGTCTGAATCTTATGTTGCTAACATCGTCGAAACCAGCAAGGAACTTTCCGCCCGTGAGCGTCTCCGCATGAAAGACTTTACCAATGCGCAGCAGCTTGACAGCGTTGTCAGCGGTGAAAACGAAACCTTTGTCATCGCTCCCGCAGCGTATGCGGTCATCGAAGTCCACAACGAGAAGTCCAAGGACAAGAAAGACTATCGCAAGATTGTCATTGTTGACACGGCTGACAACAAGTTTGTCACCGGCTCGGAATCCTTTATCCGGAACTTCAAGGAAATCTATGCCGAAATGAACGGCGAGCCGTTCGAGATTGAGGTATACAAAAAGCCCTCTAAGAACTACAACGGCAAGGAATTCATCACCTGTTCCGTTCTTTAAATCCACAAATGGGAGAGGGAACAAAACCCTCTCCCAACCATTAAGAGGTGTTCGTTATGGGAAACCTAAGCGAGTATAGAAAGCAAAGAAAGCGCATACGAGATTTCATTTCAAGAAACAAGCGCAAGGGGTATTTTTTCAACTACGAACTCCCGTCTATTCCAAAATCTCCGACAAGAAAAGACATTGAGAATCTTAAAAAAGTAACCCCTAAAGTTTTGCGTGAAACAGGCTTTTTTGTTGACGCTTCTACAGGTGAAGCCACAGCAGCAACAGAACATTTCGCAGAGACAAGAAGAAAAGCGGCAATTAAAGCAGCACAGACAAGACGCAGGGTTTCACCAGAAGAATTTGAAGCCGGTCTATTAAATGGCGAGCGACACTTGCTAAATGAATTGCTGTTTATGCTTGGAAATCCGGACAAAAAATACTTTTACAAGCGCAGAAAACGTTACCAGATATATTCAAGTGAAAGAGCGCAATATATCATCGATACTATACACCAATATATTGCAGAATATGGCGAAGATGAAATAGCCCACAGAATTGCACAAAATTTTGAAGCAATAAGCGACGCAATAGATAAGCTATTGTACAAATATCCAGAGACAGAAATAAACTTAGGCGCTAACATAATCCTTGACGCTATTCGTGGTAGAAGTATGACAGCGAGTGAAGCCAGAGACTTATACGAATTAGGCGACGAAGTTGGTTATGAATGAAAAGGCCGTCATATCGCTACCTTGTAGGGGACTTTGAGACAACGGTATTTAAAGGACAAACTTACACAGAAGTGTGGGCAAGCGCTTGTGTCGAAATGAATACAGAAGATGTTGTTATTCATCATTCGATAGGCGAAACCTTTGAATATTTAGTAGGATTAAACAGCAATGTTATTATTTACTACCACAATCTTAAATTTGACGGCAGTTTTTGGCTATCCTATTTGTTAACAGAGCTTAAATTTAAACAAGCATACAATAGTTTAAATGAAGAGGGAACTAATGTTGAATGGCAAAAGCAATCCGACATGAAGAACAACACTTTCAGCTATCTAATATCCGACATGGGTTCATGGTATAACATAACTATTAAAGTTAATAATAAATACATTAAGATAGTTGACAGTTTAAAGTTACTTCCCTTTAGCGTTGCGCAAATAGGAGAATCTTTTAAAACAAAACACCGTAAAAGCGCTATTGAATACACTGGCATACGTTATGCTGGCTGTCCAATTACAGATGAAGAAAAAGGTTACATTGCAAACGACGTTCTTGTTGTTAAAGAAGCTCTTGAAATAATGTTTTCACAGGGGCATAATAAATTAACGATTGGCTCTTGCTGCCTTGAAGAATTTAAGCACACATGGTTTAAGGAAGAATACGAAAGTCTATTTCCAGATATCTACGCATATGAAATAGACAGAGAAACATATGGATATGTAAGCGCAGGAGAATATATACGCAAGAGCTATCGCGGAGGTTGGTGCTATCTCGTCAAGGGCAAGGAAGATAAGGTTTTCCACAACGGAACTACTGCCGATGTTAACTCTCTTTATCCGTCTGTTATGAGCAGCGTAAGCGGTAACAAATATCCTACCGGTAAACCAACATTTTGGCACGGAAATTTTATACCGCCTATAGCAGAGGATGGAAACCATTATTACTTTGTTCGCATAAAGACAAGATTCAATATTAAACCCGGCTATCTACCATTCATACAGGCAAAGCATAACCCCATGTACATAGGAACTGAAAACCTTGAAACATCCGACATATATGATAGCGAAACAGGTAAATATTATAGCAAGTATATGTGGAATGGAGAAGTACACGATACACGAATGACAATGACAGTAACCATGACAGATTTAAAACTAATTCAAGAGCATTATAATTTAGATGATTTTGAAATAATTGACGGATGTTTCTTCAATGCGTATTCCGGTTTATTTGACGAGTACATGGAGAAATATAAGAGACAAAAACAAACAAGCAAAGGGGCGTTAAGACAATTAGCAAAACTTTTTCTAAACAATCTATATGGTAAAATGGCAAGTAGTACTTGTTCAAGTTTTAAGGTTGCCTTTGTTAAAGATGACGGCTCTATAGGGTTTTTCACTGTAGAAGCATATGATAAGAAGCCCGGTTATATTCCTATAGGTTCTGCAATCACAAGTTACGCCAGAGACTTTACAATTCGCGCAGCCCAAAAGAATTATCACGGTAAAGACAAACCCGGCTTCATTTATGCCGACACAGATAGCATACATTGTGACCTTGCCCCAGAAGATATAGTTGGTATAAAGGTTGACGATACAGAATTTTGCTGTTGGAAACTTGAATCATGCTGGGACTATGCATACTTTACACGGCAGAAAACATACATAGAACACGTCACTCACGAGAATCAAATACCAGTTGATAAACCATATCTTGAAATAAAGTGCGCCGGTATGCCGGAAAAATGTAAAGACCTATTCGCAAAATCTCTTGAATCAACGCCAGAAAAAGTAGAAGAATGGAGCAAAGAAACTATTAGAGGAACAGACATACCAAAGTATACACAGGAAGAGATTGATTTCTTTTCAGTTAGGCGTTCATTAACTGATTTTAATGTCGGTCTGAAAGTACCCGGAAAACTCTTGCCAAAGCGAATTAAAGGCGGCGTACTACTTACCGAAACAACATATGAAATGAGGTAAACATGGACTTCTTTATTTGCCAAGGCTCTATGAGAAAACTTATAGACATTCTGTCTATGATAGAAGAAATGAATATTAAAACATACGGTGTCAGTATAGATAAAACCATTGATAAATATAAACTCTTTGTCCTTATGAGCAACACAGACCTGTCATTGGTTCGTGAAAGAGTATCTAATATGGAGGACTTCTAATGGATATAGATTGCAATAAAAACCATGACGAATTTGTATCTCTGTTGAGAGCTTCTAAGCGTCCCGGGATTGAACAGCTTATCAAATATCTTGAGAACACTGATTTCTTTACAGCACCTTGCTCCACAAAATATCACCTGTCAAAAGAGGGAGGACTGTGCCAGCATAGTCTAAACGTTTTTGACGCAGCTAATTTGTTCTCGGCAGCCTACCAGTTTCCGGGTGTTACCGGAGAACGTTATATTCCGTTTGACGATATGAACGTTCTCATAGCTTCACTTCTGCATGACATATGCAAAGCAAACACATATAAAAAGGAACTGCGATGGAGAAAAGACGAATCAAATCAATGGGAACAGTACGAAACATACAGTTTTGATGAAGAGTACGCTTTTGGACACTCTGAAAAGAGCGTATATATCGCGTCAAAATTTATTAAACTTACTGATGTTGAAGCGCAAGCAATTAACGGTCACATGGGATTTTCTGATAGCCGAGGTTTCCAGCTAATCGGTAACATCTTTACGCAGAATAGTCTTGCTCTTTTGCTTCATTCTGCTGATATGTATGCCACATATATTATAGAAAATGAGAGGGTGAATCTCGATGAAAAATAAAGTCGTTAAATCGTCTGCCAAAAAGGTTGTAAAAGAGCGCAACAACACTACAAATTATCCGAAAGATAGTCACGCAGCATTTTGCAAACGTTGCGAAACTTATAACAGCGGTTGTCCACTCGGTTCTAAGCATGGCTGTGATTTATGACTAATGCAGACTTTTACCATAAATATTTCGTAGGCAAAACCTTGCAAGAAGTATATGAACTTTTGCCGTTCGCTGGCTACACAAGAATACTCTGCGATAATACAGGTTTTTATAAGCCAGCATTGCACCGAGAACGCTTTGGAAGTGATATAGTACAAAAAGCGTATCGTTATGCAGATGAAATATTATGGATAGAAACAGGCAATGTCGCTAATAGAGCCAACTTAGGATGGTATAATAAAAAACGAAAGAACAAAAACCCTAAGAGATAATTCTCTTAGGGTTTTCTATATCCATAACGCGAGCAAACACAAAGCGGGTAGCAAATCCGACAACGTTACCGGCAGTATATTTCACCTGTGCTCTCCGGTTTAGTCAATGTGTTAGACCCACGCGGATACTCAATAACTTAGCGCCTTTAGCAATGCGTCCTTACATCTTAGGTCTTTAAATCTGAAACACCCACGTTCAAAATAGTAACGCATATTTGCAAGAAACAAATCATTCTGTTTGAGCATTACATAGTTTATCTCATGGTCATCAGTAGTGACGGCTATTCTTCCTTTGTACGTTGCGTCTGCCCGGTCATCGCAGTAAATGATACCAGCGTCGGCAAACTCACGAATAGCATATAGCTGTCCTTTGTACTTTAATGTCGCAAGATAACGGCTTACTCCGTCTGGTCTTTCTATAAAACTCTTGCTGTCATTTAAATACACATTCTCCGCTGAATATGCAACGTACTGGCTTTTGGCAAACGCCCTGTTAAAACCGCTTTCTTTCTGTGCCTTACTCGCGCTTTCAACAAATCCCTGTTCAAGAACAAATCCGTCGCCACGCAGAAACCTAACCTTATCCGTAAGGCGGCTGGATATCCCAAGAGCTACATAATATGGGTTTAAAATACTAACCGGATTTCCTATCAAATACACAGGGACATATCTAATTTGTGACCCATTACCACGAGCAACAGACGTATGAATAGAAATAAGTTTCTCAACTTCATCAGTGCAGTAATGGTTCGTCTCGCTTTGAAACTCATCCATTAGCATACGAGATACGTCGTTAAACATATGTGAATTTTTCTTAATCTGGTCTGCGTTATTCAACGCGACAGCATATCCGCAACTAACATCATCAATAAACAGCTCGTGGTAAATTCCCTTTGCGTTCTTCTTTGATGTCATGTGCGTATTTGGAAAGAACAAACCTTGGATATCTTTATAGAATTTGTCGGCAACATTGTCAAGCTCGTAATTATACCGGTATATAAGCATGAATTTGCCGCCGTCCTCTTTCCAGCGGTTAACGCAAAGTCGGTTAAAATATGTTGTCTTACCACCTGTTCTGTTAGTGGTTACAATTATAATTTCTGGCTTCTCGCCGTTGATATCTTTTAGCGACAGAACTTTTGTCCCGTCATAGTACTCTTTATTTGCCATAGTTATATTCACCCTATAATATTTTAACATATACTATTGACATTGTCAAGCCCTTATGATATAATATTTGAAGAAAATGAAAGGAGGTGAATAAAAATGAACGTCAAAATGACAATCATCGTGGCTTCCTTTATTCTCGCAGACATTCTTACCGGTCTCATTGCTGCGGTACGAAATGGCGAATATAAATCGTCAGTTATGAGAGTCGGCCTTTGGTCTAAATTGGGAGAAGTTGCTGCGATACTTCTGTCAGTGCTCTGCGAGTGGGCGCTTCCTGTTATGAATGTGGATATCCAGCTTCCCATTTTTGAGGGTGTTTCTGGTTATATCTGCATTATGGAACTTGGTAGCTGTGTGGAAAATATCACAAAGATTTCCCCGGAGCTAAAAACTGTCCTTGGTCGTTATTTAGGTATTTACAAAAACAAGGAGTAAGAAATGAAAGGCATTGACATTTCTGAATGGCAGGGAAAAGAATTTTCTATTTCCGAGCACGACGTAGACTTTGTTATTATTCGCTTGGGCTACGCCGAAAGCAAAGACAAATACGCCGAAGAATATATCGCACAGGCAAATAAGTTGGGGCTTCCGTGGGGTGTATACTGGTACAGTTACGCGCTCACAGTGAAAGACGCTCTTGCTGAAGCCGGAGCTTGCATTAAATTTTTGAACAAAAGAAAACCACCTCTCGGCGTATGGATTGACATGGAAGATGCCGATAGTTTCAAAGCTAAAAACGGGATGCCAGACAGCGCTACTATCACAGCTATTTGTAGAGAATTTTGCCAAAGCATGAAAGACCATAATTTGTTCACAGGAGTTTATGCTTCTGAATCGTGGTTCGGATGGAAGATTGGGGCTACCGGTTTTCCAAAATGGATAGCGAGTTGGGGCTATAACGACGGAATAAATTATCCAAACCTTAGTGACAAATGTATGATACAACAGTATCGTGGTTATCCTCTCGACCTTGATATCATGTATGCAGAAATAGATGACTTCAAGGTGCTTGAAGATAAGCCTGCTATAAGCATAAACTATGACGATGCTATAGCCGCAGTTGTGTCACACTTTGCGACAGAAGTGCTTGATGGCAAATGGGACAACGGAGATGAGCGTAAAAGGCGTATAGGAGAATACTTTTACAATCTTATTCAGTCCGAAGTAAATCGTATATGCGGGGTGTAATAGATGGGGTGGAACGCCAAGAGCACAGGTGGATATGCAATAGATAGCGGTGCTGCTCGGAACAACGCGCTTGAAATTGCAAAGGTATTGATAGCCGATGGCTGGGTAACCAAGGCTATCTCCGCTATGCTCGGCAACGTCACATATGAAAGCGGGTTAAATCCGTGGAGATGGCAAGGGGATTATGTCCCAACATTCACGGAGTTTGTAGGGTGGAGCGCAGAGCAAGCTGCATTGCATGGCTATGGTCTTGTTCAGTTTACTCCAGCAAGCACATATATCAACGCCAACAATGCTGTGACGTATGGGGGTAAGGGTTACTCACCGCACTTTAGCGATAAAATTGCTTTTCCAAAAGACGGCAACGCACAAATGTTGTTCTTCTTATCAATCGTTAAAAGCAGTTGGTTACATCAACTTTATAACTACTACAACACTCCGTTTCTAAATATAGGCGTTGACATATCACCGTGGTATTATACCACATATGAAAATTTTAAAAAGGGTATCAACAACGCCGGTAAAACCCTAACGCTCGCTGAATTAACAGGTGCATTTGAACTTTGTTATGAGCGTCCAGCAGCGGAGTATGCAGCTTCAAGTTATAATACAAGAGTAAGCAACGCAGAATATTGGTACAAGAACATAGGATTAAAGACTGGTATGCCGTGGATTTACTATTTAAAAAGGAGGAGATAATATGTCTGTTAAGACTAAGGACGAAATTCTTGCTTCTGTTCGTTCGATTGTTGGCGAAGATACGTCTGACGCTACACTTGAACTGTTTGACGATATATCTGACACTCTTGATAGTTACATCAATACTGAAAACATCAACTATAAGGAAAAATACGAGCAAAATGACCGCGAATGGCGGCAGAAATATCGTGACCGCTTTATGAACGGTAAGCCCGAAGATGATGAAGATGAAGAAACGGAGGAAAATTCGGGCAAGAAATACACTTATGAAAGTCTTTTTAAGGAGGGTTAACTAATGCCTACCAGAGTTGCTATTTCCGCGCTTAATGCGAGCACGATTGATATTCTGAATACCATTCGTGCTAATGCGTCCTATGAGTATCAGAGCACTATCCCCGAAATTACCAAAGCCACAGACATTCCTAAGGTTGGCGAAATGCTTGCTGGCTACCCGTCTCTTGCCAACCAGTTTCTTAGCTCTCTTGTTAACCGTATCGCCCTTGTCCGTGTAAAGAGTGCGACGTTTAACAACGCTTATGCTGAACTGAAAAAGGGTTATCTTGAGTTTGGCGAAACCGTCGAAGAAGTTTTCGTCAATATCACAAAGGCTCGTGAGTTTAGCACGGACAAGGCTGAACAGCGCGAACTGAAAAAGACGCTCCCGGATGTTCGGACTGCGTTCCATTGCATGAACTTCCGTGTTCAGTATCCTGTTAGTGTTACTGACGAGGAGTTTCGTATGGCGTTCCTTAGCATTAACGGCGTTGAGGATTTGATTGCCAAAATTGTCAGCGCGGTTAGTGTTGCTGCCGAGTACGACGAGTATCTTCTGTTTAAGTATCTTATCATTAAGGGTGTTACCAAAGGTAAGATGCTGCCGATGAAGCTCGCTGGTACTGCCATGACTGACGCTGCTGTGTCTTTCCGCGGTACGTCCAATGCTCTTACGTTTATGAGCACAAAGTATAACGCGGCTGGTGTGCATAACGTGACGCCGAAAAATGACCAGTATATCTTTATGGACGCTAATTACAATGCACAGTATGATGTGAACGTCCTCGCGTCTGCCTTTAACATGGATAAGGCTGACTTCATGGGTCATCTCAAACTCATTGACGATTTCACTACGTTCGACAATGAACGCTTTGATGTTATCCGTGAAAGCTCTGACATGATTGAGGAAGTTACGCCAGCAGAACTTGCTCTCATGGCAAAGGTCAAGGCTGTTCTCGTTGACAAGGAGTGGTTTCAGGTATACGATAACCTCTCTAAGTTTACCGAGAAGTACGTTTCAAGCGGTATGTACTGGAACTATTTCTACAACGTGTGGAAAACTGTTTCCTATAGCATTTTCTCCAATGCCGTTGTGTTTGTTGACGCTGATGCTGATATCGCGCTTCCGGCGTCCCTTACCGGTATGATTACCGATATCACGGCTGGCGATGGCGTGAGTATTCTGACCGTCACTGTTGATGAAACCGCTGCACTTAGCTCTCGTCAGATTGAATTTGTGCAGGGCGCTGATGAAACTGCGGCTGGTGTCGCTGTGCATAAATACGGCGCTTATATCGTTCCCGCTGCGCAGGCTACTATCAAGCCCGTATTCACTATCAATGGTACGACGTATACAGCGAGCGCCAATATCACCGTGGCAACTGCCAAGGTTGGCGACGCTATCACGTTCAATAAGGGCTAATATGAAAATTGAGAGGGAGGGGATTTCTCTCCCTCTCTTTTAGGAGGAAAAAGTATG
>ERZ857969.4964-NODE-4964-length-10930-cov-4.285425_pt1 | contig 10930 bp, 10 predicted proteins | sample MGYA00519864_ERZ857969 | MGnify/ENA primary metagenome ERZ857969 (study PRJEB31778, sample SAMEA3449382) | human gut metagenome | biome: human gut; feature: human-associated habitat; material: faeces | place: United Kingdom | collected 2010/2012 ... | reverse complement strand
CCGCATCGGCTACGGCGGCTACCTGAAGCTGGCGCTGCAGTTCCCGGAGTTCGTGGACTATGTGGAGAGCGTCTGCAGCGAGTTCCGTGAGCTGTATGAGAACATCAAGGGCACCACGCCCTACTGCGTCAAGCGGGTGGCCGTGCTGAACTGCTGGGGCAAGATGCGGGCCTGGGGCTGCCACATGGTGCACCACGCCCTCTACTACAAGCAGAATTACAGCTACTCCGGAGTCATCGAAATGCTGTCCGGCGCGCCCTTTGACGTGAAGTTCATCAGCTTTGAGGACATCAAGAAGGACCCCGCCCTGCTGGATGAGCTGGATGTCATCATCAATGTGGGCGATGCTGACACCGCACACACCGGCGGCATCTGGTGGGAGGACCCGGAGATCTCCTCCGCGATCCGGAAGTTCGTCTGGAACGGCGGCGGCTTCATCGGCGTGGGTGAGCCCTCCGGTCATGCCTATCAGGGCCACATCCTCCAGCTGGCCAGCGTGCTGGGCGTGGAAGAGGAAAACGGCTTCACCCTCAACTACGACAAGTACAATTGGGACGAGCACCCGGACCACTTCATTCTGCAGGATGCCGACCAGCCCATCGATTTTGGCGAGGGCAAGAAGAACATCTACGCCCTCGAGGGTACCGAGGTGCTGGTGCAGCGGAACAGGGAAGTGCAGATGGCGGCCCACGATTTCGGTAAGGGCCGCGCGGTGTACATCAGCGGTGTGCCTTACAGCTTTGCCAACAGCCGCACCCTGTACCGTGCCATCCTGTGGAGCGCCCACAGCGAGGAGGAGCTGCACACCTGGTTCAGCTCCAACTACAATGTGGAAGTGCACGCCTATGTGAAAAATGGCAAGTACTGCGTGGTGAACAACACCTACGAGCCGCAGGACACCACGGTCTACACCACCGATGGAAACCATTTCGACCTGCATCTGGAAGCCAACGAGATCAAGTGGTATGAGATCTGAGTTCTCCGTTTCATAAGCAAACACCCCTCTGCATTCCGAAAGGAGCGCAGAGGGGTGTTTGTGTATCCGGGCGGCTCAGCGGGGAGAGCCCAGACGGTATTTGAAATCGTGGTAGCCGAAGCGGGCCAGCGGCTGGGTGGTGCCGTTTTCATGCAGCACCCAGATATCCGGCAGGGGCATCCCGTTGAAGGTGTTGTTCTTGCAGGTGGAATAGATGGCCATGTCGCCGAAGATGAGCCGGTCACCCTCGGTGAGGGGGGCGGCAAAGCTGTAATCGCCCACCACGTCCCCGGCAAGGCAGGTGGGGCCGCCCAGCCGGAAGGTGCAGGGCTTTTCCCCCGGTTCGCCCGCGTCCAGCAGGGGCGGGCGGTAGGGCATCTCGATGACATCCGGCGTGTGGCAGGCTGCGGACATATCCAGAATGGCAAGATGTGTCTCGCCGTTCTGCAGGGTGTCCAGCACCGTGGTGACAAGGTAGCCTGCATTCAGCGCCCAGGCCTCGCCCGGTTCCAGATACACCTGCACGCCATACTTTTCCTGCATCCCGGTGATGCACTTTTCCAGCGTGGCAAGGTCGTAATCCGGGCGGGTGATGTGGTGCCCGCCGCCAAAGTTGAGCCACTTCATCCGGGGCAGCAGGTCACCGAATTTCGCTTCCAGCGCGGGCAGGGTGGCCGCCAGCGCGTCGGAATCCTGCTCGCACAGGGTGTGGAAGTGCAGGCCGTCCAGCAGGTCGGGCAGGTCAGGGTGCTGCGCCGCAGCGGCATCCCACTGGGCACGGGTGGTGCCCAGACGGCTGCCCGGGGCGCAGGGGTCATAGATCTCGTGGCCCTCCTGGGTGGAGTACTCGGGGTTCACCCGCAGGCCAACGCTCTTGCCCGCCGCCTTTGCGGCCGGGCCGAACTTTGCCAGCTGGTGGGGCGAGTTGAACACGATGTGGTCAGCGTATTGCAGCAGCTCCTCGAACTGGTCGGCCCGGTAGGCGGCGCAGAACACATGGTTCTCCTTCTCCGGCAGCTCCTCCCTGCCCAGGCGGCTCTCGTACAGGCCGCTGGCCTCGGTGCCCGCCAGATAGGGGGCCAGCACCGGGTAGAGGTCGTAGTTGGAAAAGGCCTTCTGGGCCAGCAGGATCTTGCAGCCTGTCCGCTGCTGCACGCCCAGCAGGATCTCGCCGTTGCGGCGCAGCCGGGCTTCATCCAGCAGATAGCAGGGGGTGGGCAGGGCAGCCAGTGCAGCCTCAGAGAGGTTCGCCAGCCCCGCAAAGGGCGGGCGGGTGTCGGCCAGCCGCATCAGTCCACCAGAGCCGGGGCGTGGCTCTCGGAGCGGGGCAGGCCGTACTTGTCCAGAGCGTCCAGATACGGGTCCGGATCAAACTCTTCCACGGTATGCACGCCCTTGGTGGTCCACTTGCCGGTGAGCAGCATCAGTGCGCCGCACATGGCAGGCACGCCGGTGGTGTAGCTGATGGCCTGACTGCCCACCTCCTTGTAGCACTCCTGATGGTCGCAGACGTTGTAGATGTAGTAGGTCTTTTCCTTGCCGTCCTTTTTGCCGGTAAAGATGCAGCCGATGTTGGTCTTGCCCTTGGTGCGGGGGCCAAGGCTGGCGGGGTCGGGCAGCAGGGCCTTGAGGAACTGGATGGGCACGATCTCCTGACCGTTGAAGTTGACCGGGGTGGTGGACAGCATGCCCACATCCTCCAGACAGCGCATGTGATCGAGGTAGCTCTGGCCGAAGGTCATGAAGAAGCGGATGCGCTTTGCCTCCGGGATGTTCTTTGCCAGAGACTCGATCTCCTCGTGGTGCAGCAGGTACATATCCTTGTCGCCCACCTGATCGAAGTTGTACTCCCGCTTGATGCTCATGGCCGGGATCTCCACCCAGTGGCCGTTCTCCCAGTAGCTGCCGGGAGCAGATACCTCGCGCAGGTTGATCTCGGGGTTGAAGTTGGTGGCAAAGGCATAGCCGTGGTCGCCGCCGTTGCAGTCCAGAATGTCGATGGTGTCAATGGTATCGAACTCGTGCTTCTTTGCGTAGGCGCAGTAAGCCTGGGTCACGCCCGGGTCAAAGCCGCTGCCCAGCAGGGCGGTCAGGCCGGCCTCCTCAAACTTCTTGGCGTAGGCCCACTGCCAGCTGTAATCAAAGTAGGCGGAGAAACCGGCCTCCTTGCAGCGCTTCTCGTAAATAGCGCGCCACTCCGGGTCGTCGGTGTTCTCGGGCTCGTAGTTGGCGGTGTCCATGTAGTTCACGCCGCAGGCCAGGCAGGCATCCATGATGGTCAGATCCTGATAGGGCAGGGCGATGTTCATCACCAGATCGGGCTGGTAGCTCTTGATGAGGGCGATGACCTCATCCACGTGGTCGGCATCCACCTGTGCGGTGGCGATCTTGGTGGTGGTCTTGGGGGCCAGCTCGGCGGCCAGCTTGTCGCACTTTGCCTTGGTGCGGCTGGCGATGCAGATCTCGGTGAACACCTCGGGGACCTGGCAGCACTTGTGGATGGCAACGGAGGCCACGCCGCCGCAGCCGATGATCAGAACTTTGCTCATATCGGTTACTCCTTTATCTGTAAAGTTGTCTTTTTACGGTCTGTCCTTATACCTGAAAGCCCGGCCAGCCCTTGTCCAGTGCAATCAGCAGCTCCCGCAGGACCTTGCAGGCTGTGGCCGTGGAAACGCCGGTGGGGTCCAGCGTGGGGGCCAGCTCGTTGAGGTCCGCACCCACGATGTTGGCCTTGGTCACGGTGCGGATGGCCTCCAGCAGCTGCAAAAAGCTCACGCCGCCGGCCTCCGGGGTGCCGGTGCCGGGGAAGCAGGAGGGGTCCAGGCAGTCGAGGTCGATGGTCAGGTAAACGGGCACCTTGCTGGCACAGAGCTGCTCAGTGAGCTGGGCAAGGCCCGTGAAATCGAACTTGTGCATCTCAGTGTGGGCAGCCGCGAACTCAAACTCGGTGCGGTCACCGCTGCGGATGCAGAACTGGTGGATGCGTCCGTCGCCGATGAGGTCATGGCAGCGGCGCAGGACACAGGCGTGGCTGAGCTTTGCGCCCAGATAGTCGTCCCGCAGGTCGGCGTGGGCATCAAAGTGGACGATGTGGAGGTCGGGGTACTTTTCCACCATGGCCCGCACGGCACCCAGCGTGACCAGATGCTCGCCGCCCAGCAGGAGCGGGAACTTGCCGTCGTGCAGGATCTCTGCCGCGCGGCTCTGGATGTCGGCCAGTGCGCTCTCGCTGGAGCCGAAGCAGAGCTCCAGATCGCCGCTGTCGAAGATGTCAAAATCGGTCAGGTCGGCGTTCTGGTAGGGGCTGTAAGTCTCCAGACCGTAGCTTTCGTGCCGGATGGCAGCCGGGCCGAACCGGGCCCCCGGGCGGTAGCTGGTGGTGGAATCGTAGGGGGCACCGTACAGCACGATGCTGGCGGCACGGTAGCTGCTGTCGCAGCCGATAAAGGTTTCAACGTTGGGGTAAAGCATCAGTGTTCCTCCACTTCCCGCAGCATCTCCTCCAGAAAAGCCGGCAGGTAGAATGCTCCGATATGCAGTTTGGTGGTGTAGTAGCGGGTGCGCATATTCAGCGCCTTCCACGCTTCTGCGTCCAGATCATCAATGGGATGGTATTTTTTGCTTGCAAAGCCGAACAGCCAATAGCCCGCCGCAAAGGTAGGGATATGTGCCTGATACACCCGGCTGATGGGGAAGGTGGATGCAATGCGCTTGTGGCTGCGCTGCATGGCGCTGGCATCTTCGGCGTAGAAGGGACTGCCCTGCTGGTTGACCATGATGCCGTCCTCTTTCAGGGCGTTGAAGCAGCTGCCGTAGAACTCGCGGGTGAACAGACCCTCAGAGGGGCCGAAGGGGTCGGAGGAGTCCACGATGATGAGGTCGTACTCTTCCTCGCAGCGGCGGATATACTTCAGGGCATTCTCAAAATAGATATGCACCCGGCGGTCATCCATACGGCAGGCATTGCCGGGCAGATAGGCGCGGCAAGCCTCCACCACCTGCGGGTCCATCTCCACAAGGTCGATGCGCTCCACGCGGTCGTAGCGGGTCAGCTCCCGCACCACGCCGCCGTCTCCGGCGCCGATGACCAGAATATCCTTGGCCTCCTTGTGCACCGCCATGGGCACATGGACGATCATTTCGTCGTAGATGAACTCGTCGCGCTCGGTCAGCATCACGTTGCCGTCCAGCGTGAGCACCCGGCCGAACTCCGGGGTCTCAAAGATATCGATGCGCTGGTAATCGCTCTGCTTGGAGTAGAGCTGCTTGTTTACACGAATGCTGTGCTTCACATCCGGGGTGTGAAACTCTGAAAACCAAAATTCCATCTCTTTCCCTCCTTATGCCAGAACATTCAGGTGCAAGATTTCGGGGTCCTCCGGGCCGGTCATGCTGCAGCCCTTGGCCTTGGCGTACTCGATGTAGTTCAAGATCTCCTTGGTGATGCGCTCGCCGGGTGCAAGGATAGGGATGCCCGGGGGATAGCACATCACGAACTCGCTGCACACCATGCCCTCGGTCTCCCGCAGGGGCAGGCTCTTTTTGGGGGCGTAGAAAGCCTCCTGCGGGCTGGCAGCCACCACGGGGTCGATGTATTCCTGGCTCAGCAGACCCGAGCCATCGGTGCGGTAGCGGCGCTTGATCTCCGCCAGTGCACTGACCAGACGCTCCACCTCCTGCGGACGGTCGCCGATGGACAGGTAGGCAAGGATGTTGCCGATATCGCCGAACTCAATCTGGATATCATACTCGTCCCGCAGGATGTCGTAGACCTCGATGCCGGCAAGACCAATATCCAGCGTATGGACGCTGAGTTTGGTGGTGTCGAAATCAAAGACGGAATCGCCGTTGCACAGTTCCTTGCCAAAGGCGTAGTAGCCGCCTACGGCGTTGATCTCCTCGCGGGCATACTCGGCAATATCCGCCACCTGATGGAACACCTGCCGTCCCCGCAGCGCCAGATTGCGGCGGGAGATATCCAGACTGGACATCAGCAGGTAACTGCCGGAGGTAGTCTGGGTCAGGTTGATGATCTGACGCACATAGCCCTGATGCACATTGGGGCCGATGAGCAGCAGGCTGGACTGGGTCAGGCTGCCGCCGCTTTTGTGCATGGAGACTGAGGCCATATCCGCGCCCGCCGCCATGGCAGAAACCGGCAGGCCGCCGCCAAAGTAGAAGTGGGTGCCGTGGGCTTCATCCGCAAGGCAGAGCATCCCGGCGTCGTGCGCCATTTTTACGATGGCACGCAGGTCAGAGCAGATGCCGTAGTAGGTGGGGTTATTCACCAGCACAGCCACAGCGTTGGGGTGCTCCTTGATGGCCTTGGCCACCTGCTCCCGCTTCATGCCCAGCGAAATGCCCAGGCGCTTATCCACCTCCGGGTTCACATACACCGGCACAGCGCCGCACAGCACCAGCGCGTTCAGCACGCTGCGGTGCACGTTGCGGGGCAGAATGATCTCATCGCCCCGCTTGCAGGCGGTAAGCACCATGCTCTGCACGCTGCTGGTGGTGCCGCCCACCATTAAAAAGGCGTGTGCTGCGCCAAAGGCATCGGCGGCAAGCTCCTCGGCTTCCCGGATGACTGATACCGGGTGGCAAAGGTTATCCAGCGGCTTCATGCTGTTCACGTCCACGCCCACGCACTGCTGACCCAGAAAAGCGGTCAGCTCCGGGTTGCCGCGGCCCCGCTTGTGGCCGGGCACGTCAAAAGGCACCACCCGCATCTGCCGGAACCGCTCCAGCGCCTCGTAAATGGGCGCACGGCGCTGATCCAGCCGGGAACGCGCTTTGTTCTCGTTCATCATTTCCTCCGTCCCTGTTCTTCTTTTTGCACAACAAAAAAGCGCAGACACTGCACAAATATGCAGACCTGCGCTTGGAGCAGCTTTTTCCGCGCTGATAAAGCACCCAGCCGTAAGTGCCGGTGCTGCGCGTTATTCGCGATCCAAAAAGACGGGGTGATGAGAGTCTATATAGCAACTACACTTTTACTACTCTTATTGACCGTTTCACAAGTCTGCGCATAGGCTGCGCAATTTCATGGTTGTAAAGGAACCAACTTATAAAATTTGAGCTTCAAACTCAATCAATAATGGCAGCTTGCGCCGCCGGTCGGCAGTGGACCCGGCTGTCCGTATGGCCTTAGCCCCGTTTGGGCGGTCCCGAGTAAATTGCTTTGAAAAGACTCTGCAAGGCGGCGTCTCTCAAAATCAACAAAAGAATAACATGATTCGCCCCGTCTGTCAACCAAAACTTTTTGGCAGTCGCCCGCTGCGGGTGCGCAGGGCGGCGCTCGGCGCGCAAAATGGGGCGTTTTGTGCAAAAAAGCAGATACCCTTCCCGCCGCAGTATGCTATAATAAAGGAACAATGAATGGAGAAAGAGGGTGTATGGATGGCACTGCCAATCGCCATCGTAGAGGACCAGGCAGCAGATGCCCGGCGGCTGGAGGAGCTGCTGCAACAGCAGCTGCCTGCAGCCGAGTGCACATGGTTTACCTGCGGAGATGATTTTCTCCGCGCCGCAGCAGAGCCCGGCTTATACGCCGTGGTGTTTCTGGATATCTGCATGGCGGGCACCAACGGCATCGAGACCGCCCGCCGGCTACGACAGGCCGACCCGGAGGTGCTGATCGTATTCGTGACCTCCTCCCCGGAATATGTATGGGACGCCTTTCCGGTGCACCCCTTCGATTACCTGCTCAAACCCTACCAGAAGGAAAAATTCGAGCATCTTGCCGCTGAGCTGCGGCGGGCGCTGCGCTGTCAGGAGCCGGAGCTGGAGATCCGCATTGCCCGCCAGAGCATTCAACTGCCGCTGCGCAAGGTGCTGTACGCCATTGCCCGGAACCACTACGTCCTTATCACCACCGAGGATGGTGAGTACCGTGCCATGTGCAGCTTTGCGCAGATCGAAGAAAAGCTTACTGCTCTGGAAAACTTTATGAGCTGCAACCGGGGCGTTATCATCAACATGGACAAGGTGCTGCGGTTCGGGGAGGACTGCATCGAGATCTTGGACGGCACCCGCCTGCCGGTACGGCAAAAGGATAAATGCACCCTGCTTGCCCACTTTACACAATACCAGTTCCGCCACATGCGGCAGGAGCTGCACTGAGGAAAGGAGCAGCCGCCATGGATCTTGCCCTGTTCGGCCGTTATTTTCTGGATTTTGCGCTGCTGTATCCCAGCGCGTTTCTGTGTCTGGCATCCCTATGGGAAAAGCTGCGCACCCCCAGGCGCACCGCCTGCATCGCTGCCGGATGCATCACCCTGCTGTGCATCGGCTGCGCCGCGCTCTGCGCCGTGTTCGGGCTGAACAGCAATTCTCTCCTGCCCGCCATCGTGCTGGTCTCCTTCTGGCTGCTGCGCTGGCGGGTAACGCCGGAAGTGACCGTAAGCCAGACCGCGTTTCTGTTTTCCATCTCTGCCGTGATGATGGCGGTGTGTTCCCTGCTGTCGACGCTGCTCAACGCCCATACCGAGATCTCCAACCCACAGACCGTCTGCCTTGCCTCCACGGCGCTGCTGCGGCTGGGCCTTGCCGCGATGCTCACCGTGCTGTTCTGGTTCACCGCCGTGCAGTGGAGCCGGTGGCTGCTGCGGGAGTACAGCGGTGAAGCCTTCTGGCAGTCTGCGTGGCCGCTGCTCGCCCTCTATGCCGTTTTTCTGGTATACTGTATGCCGCTGAACCCCGCCGTGGTGCTGGTCGGGCGGCTGAAGATCATCTCGGTGCTGGCGGTATCCATCTCGCTGTTCGGCATCTTTCTGCTGCTGTACGAGATGTACCGCGTTGCCCGGGAGTTTACCCGCAATGCCCGGCTGGACCGGGAAAACCAGCTGCTGGCCATGGAATCCCGCCGGTACATGGAGTTACAGACCTATCTGGACAACACCCGCCGTCTGCGGCACGACTTCCGGCAGCATCTGCATGTGATTGCCGGACTGACCGAGACCGGGCAGCTGGAGGAGCTGAAAAGCTATCTGCACCAGTACGAAAGCGAGCTCAGTGAGCACCGCCCCAGCCTGTGCGCCAACGCCGCCGTGGATGCACTGGCCGGATATTATGACCATGCAGCCGGGCAGCAGAGCGTTCCTGTGGAGTGGAAGCTAGCACTGCCCCGGCAGCTTCCCATGCCGGAGGCCGACCTGTGCACCATTCTGGGCAATCTGCTGGAAAACGCCCTGCACGCCAGCCAGAAGCTGCCGCCGGAGCAGCGCCGGGTGCAGGTGATGGCGCAGATGCTCAGTCCCGCCATGCTGGGGCTTGTGGTGGAGAACCGTTACGACGGCATGCTGAAAAAGCAGCAGGGTATCTTGCACTCCACCAAGCACGAGGGCACCGGCATCGGGCTGGTATCTGCCGAGACGGTAGTGCACAAATATAACGGCAATCTGCATTTGGAGACCGAGGAGCAGATCTTCCGGGTGAATGTTCTGTTAAATCTGTAACCACCGGCAGGCCAACGTGAAAGCGTTCACAAAAAAAGCAGCGCCGTCCTTTGCAGAGAGGTTTCTCTACGAAGGGCGGCGCTGTATTATTTTTCAAGCTTCTCCGTGCTTTTTTGTGCGGCTTCCAGCTCGTCCACCCGCTTTTGCAGGGCGGTGATCTTATCGTCCATTTTCAAAAATGTCCAGACCAGAACGGCCAGCACCAGCGCGGGAGGAACGACCATCCACAGGGACTGCTGACACCAGAGCAGCAGCGAATAGCCGCCGAATACAGTAAAAATAAATACGGCAAACAGACTTGCAGCCAGTACAGCAAAAAATCCCATACAGAAAGTCTCCTTTCAGTTATTCTTCCGTTTCTTCCTCGTCCGGGTCCAGCTCAATGCTGAACACGGCTTTTTTCAGCTTTCCGCAGCCCTGCGCCTTCAGGCCGGATTTATACGGTTCCCCTGCCAGATACAAGGCAAAGCGTCCCTCGCACAGCATTCCGGCAATGCTGGTACCGGCAGTGCCTACGGTGGTGTCGGCGGCTTCATCGGTTGGCTTGGTGGGCGTCAGCTCCGCAAGGCTTACCTCAAACAGCTCACTGCCGTCCAAGTCAGTCTCCAGCGTAATGTGATTGTCGTGCCGCTGGAACAGTGCCTTGTCGGAGGTCTGGGGCGTGACGGTGCTCACGGTGACCACCGCCTTGTCCCCATCGATGCGGGTGCGCCCGGCAGGCAGGGTGGTGATATCCCGCGCCATGATGTACTCGATCACGGTGTCCAGATTGTCGCTTACGCCCAGATAGTTGGGCAGGTTGTTCAGGGTATCGTAGATCATAGAAAAAGTCCTCCGTCTGTGTTGTTTCAGTTACCTGTATGGTATCACAGGTCAGGGACAGATGCAATATGTGTGCGGGCAGATGTCGCGAGCCGCGCAGAAAAGGAACCCGGGTCGCGGCTCCCAGCGGCTGCATCGTGCCTTGGGCGGCACGCGCATCCTGCTGGCCGCAGCCCCAACAGCTCCTCCCTGTTTCTGCCGCTGGCAGCGGTCGTCGCTGTTGCACAGGGGCTTTCCCCCGCCGGACTATTCGGCGGGTCGATGCTGTTCGAATCCACCCTTGCAGCCCCTTTTCAAGGCAGATAAAACAGAAACTCCAGTACCCGGTTCGGATACTGGAGTCCTTGGTGGGCGCGTGTGGATTGCGCGAGCCGCGCTGCTAAAAACAGCCCACTGGGCTGTTTTTGCGCTGTCTTCTGCGACAGCGCCGCAGCTGTTCGAATCCACCCTTGCAGCCCCTTTTTCAAGGCAGGTAAAACAGAAACTCCGGTACCCATTGGATACCGGAGTTCTTGGTGGAGCGAAGCAACCCAAATCCGAACCATTGCCCTCTGAGGCATCTTTGGCGGCAATTTCATTGAAAGAGATGGTTTTTGTGCCGTCTTTGTAGTTGAATGCAATCAAAACTTTTTCATCATAGAGATAAACGGCGTTCACGAACGTGTTGATAAGC
>ERZ857969.4955-NODE-4955-length-10958-cov-2.677520_pt1 | contig 10958 bp, 10 predicted proteins | sample MGYA00519864_ERZ857969 | MGnify/ENA primary metagenome ERZ857969 (study PRJEB31778, sample SAMEA3449382) | human gut metagenome | biome: human gut; feature: human-associated habitat; material: faeces | place: United Kingdom | collected 2010/2012 ... | reverse complement strand
CGGAGAGGACCCGGGAAGAGGTTATGAACCAGATCCGGCGTCAGGTTTTGGAGAGACACCGGGAAGAGGCTATGAGCCAGATCCGGCGCCAGGCTTCGGAGAAGCACCGGGAAGAGGTTATGAACCAGATCCGGCGTCAGGTTTCGGAGAGGACCCGGGAAGAGGTTATGAACCAGATCCGGCGTCAGGTTTTGGAGAGACACCGGGAAGAGGCTATGAGCCAGATCCGGCGCCAGGCTTCGGAGAAGCACCGGGAAGAGGTTATGAACCAGATCCGGCGTCAGGTTTCGGAGAGGACCCGGGAAGAGGTTATGAACCAGATCCGGCGTCAGGTTTTGGAGAGGACCCGGCAGGAGGTTATGAGCCAGATCCAACACCAGGTTTCTGGGACAAACCGGCAGGGGGCTATAACCCAGATCCAATGCCAGGGAATGACGGAGCTCAGGGAAGAGGCTACACTCCGAATCCAACGTCAGGTTTTGGCGAAGAACAGAGAAAAAGTTTTACTCCGAATCCGGGAACCGGTTTTGCATCAGACGATGATGACGGCAATGACGCAACTGTAATGCTGAGTGATGACGGAAGTGAAGCAACGATACTTCTGAAAGCAAGAGTTAAACCAAATGCTACATTGATCCGTCTGCATACACAGGAGAAGTTCCATATCACGACGGAGATCTGCAAGATCGGTAAGCGTGCACTTATGGTAGATATCTGCATCCGCAATAACCCGACCATCAGCAGGGAACACTGTGCGATCCATTTTGAAGAAGGTAAATATTACCTGGAAGATAAGGATTCCAGCAACTATACATACCTGAACGGAAACAGAGCAATGCCAGGCCAGAAACTGCTTCTCAATGACGGAGATCAGATCCGCCTGTCTGATGAAGAGTTTATTTTCCGAAAGGGGGATGTGAAATGAATCCAAACAATAATTCCGGAAAAAAATTATCACCGCAGATATTAGTTCCGATGATCGCAGGAATTGTCTGCGTACTCGTGATTCTGGCAGTTGTGATTTTTGTCACACCTAAAAAGGCAACTGCAAGCCAGTTACAGGAAAATCTGAACCTGGGCTCCAAATATCTGGATGCAGGAGAATACGACAAAGCAGAAGTTGCATTTAATGATGCTTTGAAGATTGATAAAAAATCCACAGATGCGACTCTGGGACTTGCAAAAGTATACAATGGAAAGAAACAGCCGGAAAAGGCACTGGATATGCTGAAAAAGACCGGCGAAAATATGAAAAATGTTTCCACATCTTCTGTGAAAAAGGATTCCGCTGCATGGAATTCCCGTGTAAACGATTATCAGAACGCTTTTGAAAATACAAAGAGCATTTTTAAAGAACAGGGAAAAACTTCTCAGGTAGAAGAGACTGAAAAAGAAGAACAGGATACAACAAAATATATCACTCTTATTATTAATATTATAAATCCAACGCCAACGCCGACAACAGATCCGAATGAACTGGATGACGGAAGCAATAACAGTGCGGGTGGTGCAGGTCTGGATTCTGGAAAAGTTGGTGAAGTAACTGCGGCACCGCATCCTGGAGATCAGACTGATCCGACAAGTGCTCCAGATCGGGATAACACGGAATCAGAAGACGGGGCAGATCAGAACGCCGCGGATGATACGGATTCAACAGATGATGGAGATTCAACAGATGATACGGATTCCACGGATGCTTCTGATTATGCGGAAGATACAGAAAATCCATATGACAGTTCAGACTATCCGGAAGATCCGGATTCGGAAACATATGATAATCCGTCAGATGAAGCAGGAACAACAGAAGCGACCAATGAGGATGTATATGGTCAGGATGAACTCCCATCCGGAGGTTCAGAAGTTTCCAACGGAGAACAGGATGAGAACTCATACGACAATCCGGGTGAAGCCTCCAATGAAGATACAGATGATAATGCATATGAAGATCCAGCGGAAACTTCTGATGAAAACCAGGATGGAAATTACAGCGAACCGGATACAGAAACAGCTGATGATCCGGCAATACCGACACCTGGTCCGGCAGAGACTTATACGGAGACAACAGAGACCTCACAAACGGATGAGACAGGTACAGAGCAGACAGATAGCAATACCGCAGAAACTGCAGATGACGATGCTGTACTGGCTGCATATGTAGCACAGGTGGAAATCTCCAAATATACAGGAGGAAGCATTTCCTACACAGACAGTACCAGCATGGCATCTGTAAATGGCGTTCTTGCAACAGATCAGAGAGATTTTAACAGTGATGGAAGACCGGAACTTCTGGTGATTTCCATTTCCGGAGGAAAACTGCAGTTTGAACTTTACAGGGCAGAAAACGGAGAGGCACAGCAGATTGCCAGTGAATCAGCAGATCCGGGCTTTGGTGATCCAGTCGAGGGAATCACATACAGCGGAACACAGGAATGCTTTGTAAAAGATAATGGAACTTCTGTTGATATCGGAATCGCAGGCTATTATTCCGGAATGAGCGGCGAAAATGCAATGCCGGAAGCAAGGCTGGCTATCGCCCTTTATACAGTTAACAGTGACGGAACAGTAAGCCAGACAGGAAATGCGGCACTGGTAAACGGCACACAGCTTTACCTGAATGGAACGACTCCACAGGAGGGCGGAAAGGATGCCTTTATCAGCGAGATTTCCAAAATGGGATTAAGCGGATCCTGGGTTGCTGAAAGCGCAGATATGTTAGCCGGAATGGATCTTCTCAATAATCCGATGCAGGATACAGCAGGAGTACCAAATCCGATCAATACCGGTCTTTCCGCAAAAGAAACAGGAGTCCAGGACCTGGCAGTGATCAATGTGGGAATGCAGCCAGGAAGCAGCAGCATGGATTTTAGCGTAAAATAAGATAAAAAGAGGTTTGAATATATGCCAATTCCACATACTTATCGGGTTATAGGTAAGATTGGAGCTGGAAACAGCGGTGAAATCTACAAGGCTTATCAGATAAACCTTGGAAAATATGTAGTACTGAAAAAAATAAAAACAGAGATCAAAGATTTTCTGAACAACAGAGCGGAAGTTGATGTACTGAAAAACCTCAGACATTCCTGTCTGCCTCAGGTTCTTGACTTTTTTGAGGCGGACGGGGATGTGTATACAGTTATGGATTTTATCCCGGGGAATTCATTTAAGGATTATCTGGATTCCGGAACTGTTTTTGAAGAGAAATCAGTCATTATCTGGGCAAAGCAGATAGCTGCAACACTGGGCTATCTGCACAGCCAGAAACCACCGATCATCCACAGTGACCTGAAACCTGGGAATATCATGCTGACACCGGAAGGAAATATCTGTCTGATAGATTTTAACATTTCTGCCACGCTGGATGGAGATACTGCCTGGGTAACCGGATATACCAATGGATATGCGGCTCCGGAACAGATCGAGGCACTGCATTACAACCAGAACGAACTGGACCATTCACTCTGGAAAACCATAGATGCCAGAGCGGATATTTACAGTCTGGGAGCAACTTTATACCACATCATGACCGGCAGGAAGCCGAAACCGGATGAAAACGGAAATGTCAGTGATATCAGGCTTACCGGTATAAAGATCAATGATATCTTTGCACATATTATCATGAAATGCCTGGAGCCGGACCCGAACAGGCGATATCAGAGTGCGGAAGAGCTTCTGAATGATCTGAAGAATATCCAGACAAAGGACAAGAGGTATAAAGATCTCTGCGCAAAACAGCACATGGCCTATGTTCTGGTTGCAGGTCTGATGATCGGAAGTGCAGCGCTGACGATCAGTGGATATTTCAAACGGGATGTTGGGAAACAGAAAAACTATGAATCTTATGTACGTCAGGAAGCGCAGTGTATCAGCTCCGGAGATTATCAGAATTTTGAAACATATTATGAAAAAGCCACGGATCTTATTCCGGACAGGCTGGATGCCTATTATCAGAAGGCGCTGGCGCTGAACAAGCAGCAGCAGTATGGTGACAGTATTGATTTTATCAATAAAGTGATCCTTTCCAATGATGCGATCCTGAAAAGCGGATCGTCTCTGAATGATATTTATTACCTTCTCGGAAATTCCTATGAGAGAATGGAAAATTATGAGAATGCGGCAGAATGCTACAAAAAAGCCATTGATATCAAGCCGGATAACAGTGCTTACTACAGAGATTATGCCATTGCGATGGCATACACCGGAAATATGGAGGAAGCGGAAAAAGCGCTGGAGACGGCACGTGAGAATGGCCTGGATTCCATAGATATTGATTATGTTGAAGGAGAAATCTCATATAATAATGGGGACTATTCCGGTGCAAAGGATATCTTTGCAGATTGTATCCAGAAAACAGATGACGATTATCTCCGAATGCGTGCCTACATTATGGAGTGCAAATGCATTGACGGGCAGGATGACGGTGTGAGCGGATCGGATGAAAAGATCCAGATTCTGGAGAAGGCCCGTAAAGAGCTTCCAAAAGAATACAATATCGGAATCCTTGAACAGCTGGCGCAGACATACAGTGATCTTGGAAATGATACCTCAGATATGTCCTATTATCAGGAGGCCGCGAAGGTTTTTGAGCAGATCCAGAGTCAGGGCATGGGAACTTATGATACAGATTATAATCTGTCTGTTTTATATCAGAATATGCAGCAGTACGATCAGGAGGAAACGGTACTGAACCAGATGCTGGAGAAGTATGGTGAGAATTATAAGACCTATAAGGCGCTGGCATATCTGGAAGTTGCAAAGCAGTCTCAGGCTGATAATGAAGGCAGAGATTACACAAAATTCCAGGAATACTATCTGAAAGCAAAGGAACTTTATCAGTCACAGCCGGATAACAATGCCAATGATATGGAGATGGATAATCTTCAGGATCTGTACGAGCAGGCAGTAGCAAACGGCTGGTTGTCTGCATCATAAGGAGAAAGAAATGGAGATAGGAACGATCATGATGATCATAGGGATCATGGGAATTATAGCAGGCATGGTCCTTTTGTTTCTGCTTCCGGGGATTTTCAGAAAGCAGAGAAAAAAAATGATGGAAGAAATCGGAGAGGATTTATAAAAAAGAGAGGCGTGTGAAAAAAATTCACACGCCTTATTATATATTTTATTTTGTTCTGCTGAGACTGCTGAATTTTACATATCCGGCAGAACTGTAGGGGTTACCGTTTCCGATTCGGGTCATAGAACTGGTATCTTTCAGATTCAGACGATATCCGAAATAGCAGTTATGACTTAATTCTATTTTGAAATAATAGCCGTAACTGGTTTTGATGATCTCATCGATATCAAAAATCCAGTATGGTTCATTTTCGGAGTCGGAGAAATAATAATTTACTTTCTTTCCGGAGAAAACAACTTTATCTCCGTCTGGTGTGTACCAGGTACCTTTGACCAGATTTAATGCTTTCTTATCTGTAGCAGAAGCCGGAATACTGGAAACACGTTTGCCATCTTTCAGACGGTAAATAACGGTTGTCTTATTGGCATCATAAGAACCGCAGCCGTGCCATGCAAAACGGTATGCGAATCGGATGTATCCATCCTTGTTGTAATCGCAGGTGCATTTGGTACTTACATAAAGTCTCATACTTCTTTTGTTTAATGTACCGTTCTTTTTGTAATCGTTGAATTCCTTAAAAAGTGTTTTTTTCAGAGAAAGATCATTGTTGTAGGAAGATTTTAAGGATTGGTTGATCCGTTTAACTGCAGTGCTGTTTCCTTTTAACTGTGGCAGCTCGTAGGAATATGTGGCACTGGAACTCTTATAGGTTTTCTTTTCCTGGATTTTTTTGATCGTATAAGTAGCTTTGGTGGCTGCCTGTACATTCTGTGTAGTTCCCACACCGGCTGTGATGCAGAACGCACACATGGCGATCAGAAATCCTGTAATTCTTTTTTTCCATATTCTCATTTTAGGGTCCTCCTTGTCTGACAGGTGGATAAGCTTATCCACTCTGGTTTCTATAGTATTTCAGAAGTTCTGTTTATAAATTTATGTAAGACGGTTCCGGAGGAGAACAGTCTTTTAAGCGGTTGATTTTATTAAGGACTTCTTCCTGTGGATTTTCAAGAGTTCTCAATAAAAAAAATTTTTAAAAAATTTTTCATTTTTTTAAAACCTGCCGGTATTCTTAGTCGTCTGTATAGTGAAAGGAGGAAAGAGGACAGGTTTTAAGCGGAAAAATATACTTATTAAAAAAATAATATTTAACACAGGAGGAAAAGAATATGGATACTATGTCAGCAAAAAATTTCTTACAGAACACAGAGGTAAAATTTAAAGTAAAAATGATCGCAACGATCATACCTGCGGCAATTTTTCTTATTACGATTCTGATTGAAGGAATAACCGGAACGGGAATACAGATCATGCAGAATATTTATCTTATTTCAGGACTGATTTTGCTGGTAGCAACAGGCGCAGTTGTGAAACTTCTGAAGATTGCTTTAACTGCGTTCAAATGGGGATGGCTGCTCACACCGTTTACACTGTTTGATCTGGTGATCGCTGTGATCGCAGGTGGATTTGTCCTGGGAGTGGGACTTCTGTTCCCATTTGGCCCTATGGCACTGGATACCTGGGATCTTTATATGGAACGTCGCAATGCGAAAGCGTATCTGTGATTTTTTCAGGTTTTTGACTGGGTTATGAGCTTTACAGATGCAGAATGAAAAATTATAATATAAATATATGCAATATAAAAAGGAGGAAATGAAATGAAGAAAAAACTTTCAATCGCAGGTATGTTGTTAATGGTTTGTATGTTGTTCTGTATTTCGAAAACAACGTATGCAGCTAGCCGTACGATTACGACGAATAAGAGTTATGATGTGATTCTTGGGAATGAGACAAAGAATTATACGGTTATTGTTCCTAATTCAGGATATTTTTATTATACGGTTATACCAATTAAATATATTGAAAATGGTATTGAATCATCTTCCAGTTCTTGGTATTTGCCATCGACAAAAATGAAAGTTGGATATAAATTATACGAAGAACAATCTGTATATTATGGCAGACCGTTTACGTCCGCGGCATATTCTTTTAAAAAGGGAACTCGGGTTAATATTTCTTTAACTGACACAAATTCTTCTAACACATATGCTTATTATAGATTGAAAGTAATTACAAAAAATTCTGAAAATTTTGAAAAAGAAAATAACAATTCAAGAAACACCGCAACGAAGATTTTATGTAATAAGACGTATAGTGGCTTGAGCCAGCAGGATGATAAAGACTGGTGGTGTTTTACTGCTCCTAAAACCGGGAAATATAAATTTTACTGCGTTGAAATTAAGGACAATAAATATCAGACTGTAAAAGCGTATTATGGAGCCAGACTTATTTCAGCGACTACAATGAGAAGTAATCAGGGCTGGGCAACATTATACAGAGGAACCTTAAAAAAAGGTCAGAAAATTTATATACTATTAGATAATGGAAGTAAGAATGAGTTCTACAAATTAAAAGTAAAGCAAATAGGGTAGTTTTTGTGTATATCTGACTATTATTAATACAGGCGAAGAATACAATAGATTCTTTTGCCTGTATTTTTTGCCATTGAGAATAAACAGAAAAGAGGATGTACATATGAAACAGAGGAAATTATAATATAAGATGTACAAATGGCATACAGGAGGAAAAATTTTGAAGCAGATCGCAGATTTACACATACATTCCAGATATTCCATGGCGACAAGCAAGGACGGAACACCGGAGATGCTGGATCTCTGGGCACGGAAGAAAGGGATCACACTTCTTGGAACCGGAGATATGACACATCCTCTCTGGCGGCAGGAATTAAAGGATAAACTGATTCCTGCGGAACCGGGGCTTTTCCGGTTGAAAGATGAATTCGTTTTGCCAGAGGCGGCACATTATCCTGGAAAATCTCCCAGATTTGTATTGTCCGGAGAAATCAGTTCCATTTATAAAAAGGATGGAAAAACCAGGAAGGTGCACAGTCTGATCCTGCTCCCGGGATTTCGGGAAGCAGATGCTTTTGCCGCAAGGATGGAAAAAATTGGGAATATCCATTCAGACGGACGCCCTATCCTGGGGCTGCCCTGTCGTGACCTTCTGGAAATTATGCTGGAGATCAGCGAGAAAGGCATGTATATCCCGGCACACATCTGGACACCACATTTTTCTCTGTTTGGGGCAAAATCCGGATTTGATACCATAGAAGAGTGCTTCGAGGAACTGACACCATATATTCATGCGCTGGAGACGGGATTATCTTCAGACCCGGTGATGAACTGGCAGATTTCCGCGCTGGACAGATATCAGCTGGTATCCCACTCGGATGCTCATTCACCTTCCAAACTGGGAAGAGAGGCAGACCTTCTGGATATCGAGCTTTCCTATCAGGGCCTGTTTAATGCAGTTCAGAAAGGAACAGGACTTGAAGGTACGATCGAATTTTTTCCGGAAGAGGGAAAGTATCATTATGACGGCCATCGAAAATGCGGCGTGTGTTTAAGCCCGCGTGAAGCAGAAAAATATAACGGCATCTGCCCGGTATGCGGAAAGAAGTTGACAATGGGCGTGGATCACAGGATCTTACAGCTTTCAGACAGGGATGAAGGTGCGGCTGCCATGCCGGAAAGCGGACGTCCTTACGAAAGTCTGGTGCCGTTGCCGGAAGTGATTTCTGCCTGCGTGGGATTTTCCACAGCAAGCAAAAAAGTGCAGGGCCGGTATGAAATGTTGCTTAAGAAACTTGGGGCAGAATTTTCCATATTAAGAGAGGTGCCACAGGAGGATATCAGGACAGTTGGAGGAGAGGCTCTGGCAGAAGGAATCCGGCGGCTGCGTGCAGGAGAAGTTGTGCGAAAACCTGGCTTTGACGGAGAATACGGAAAGATAGAATTATTCTGACGGAGGAAAATATGAAAGAAAAAATAGGTATTATCTCAGACACTCATGGCCTTCTCCGACCGGAGGTCCTGGAAATCTTAAAAGACTGTAAATACATTCTTCACGCCGGAGATGTAAATAAAGATGAAATCTTGAATGTGTTACGTTCCATGGGAAATCTTTACGTAGTACGTGGAAATAATGACAAAGACTGGGCAGAAAATCTCCGTATCAGTTTAAACTTTACAATTGGCGGGGTGAAATTTTTCATGGTCCACAACAAAAAAGACGTGACCTGGGATCTGGATGATACCCAGGTGGTGATCTTCGGACATACCCATAAATATTTTGAAAAGATCATTGATGATCGTCTGTGGCTTAATCCGGGAAGCTGCGGCAGAAGTCGCTTTGGAGGTGAAGTTACTATGGCCGTTATGACTGTTGAAGACGGACGGTATCAGGTAGAAAAAATCATTTTGACAGAGAATTCCAGGAAATGATCATAACCCTGTTTATAGATCCTTTTATGCAGATCTGTTTCTGTAGATTACTGGAATACGCTGATGTATAAAAGGATTTTTTGTATTTTATGGGATACAATCCTTGTAATTTAGGATTTGTAGCGTATAATTAGAAAACGTTTAAAACCAAAAGTGGTCTTACCACTTTTGAAAAATTCGTTTGAGCGCAGACTGTGAACGCAGCTGCGTTCATGAGTATGCAGTAAAGCAAAATATGAATATGCGCTTTACATGAATCAGGAGGGATGCAACATGAAGCATGTGCAGCAGTTCAGCATCATCCTGCTGATTTCCGTCATTGGAGAATTACTGAAAACCTTTCTTCCGCTTCCGGTACCGGCCAGTGTCTATGGATTGATCATTATGCTGGTAGCTTTGCTCACAGGTATTCTGAAGCTGGATCAGGTCAAAGGTGCGGCAGATTTTCTGGTTGAGATCATGCCGGTGATGTTTGTGCCGGCTGGTGCGGGACTGATCACAGCCTGGAGTACTCTGAAACCGATCTGTGTACCGGTTCTCATCATGACGTTTATCAGCACGGTGATCGTAATGGTCGTAACAGGAAAAGTAACACAGGGAGTGATCCGTATGGGAAAGAGAGGAACTGAAAAATGATGGAATTCATAAAAAACTCCGCATTTTTCGGAGCAATGATAAGTCTGATCGCCTATGAGATCGGTCTGATCCTGAAAAAGAAGTTTAAAATGGCGATCTTTAATCCGCTTTTGATCTCGATCATCTGTGTTATTGGTGTTCTTTTGATCTTCCATATTGATTATGATGATTACAATGAAGGTGGAAAATATATCAGCTATCTGCTGACCCCGGCAACAGTCTGTCTGGCAGTGCCCCTTTATGAGCAGATCCATCTGCTGAAAAAAAATCTCAAGGCAGTGGCTGCCGGGATCTTTTCCGGAACGCTGGCCGGGCTTTGCAGCATTCTGCTTATGGCGAAATTGTTTGGCTTTGATCATCAGGAATATGTCACTATGCTTCCGAAGTCTATCACAACTGCCATCGGAATGGGTGTTTCCGAGGAGCTTGGCGGTATCGTGACCATCACCGTTGCCGTGATCATCATCACAGGAGTTCTGGGAAATATGCTCGCAGAGGTTGTCTACAAGATCGCAAAGATCGAGGAGCCGATCGCAAGAGGTCTTGGACTTGGAACATCTGCCCATGCTATCGGAACAGCCAAAGCCATGGAGCTTGGCCCGGTAGAAGGAGCTATGAGCAGCCTTGCCATTGCCGTAGCCGGATTGCTTACGGTTGTAGGAGCGTCTGTGTTTGCGGGAATGATGTAAAAGCAGATATCATAGGATTTCAAATGCCCTTTCAAAGTGTCACATTTTACAAGTCTGTCGTTTACGGCAGGCTTTTTTTGTTGTTCGTTGGTAATATCCCGCGGAGCGTGTTACTGAGAACGGAGTGAACAGCAACGCTTTTTTCCAATGCGTCGTAAAACCCCTTGCTTCAGCTATGGGGATATAAGACGCGTCCATCGAATTTATGCAAGTAATTGAAGATGGACAAAATAGTAATTGTATTAACTGATAAAC
>ERZ857969.4937-NODE-4937-length-11016-cov-45.681325_pt1 | contig 11016 bp, 10 predicted proteins | sample MGYA00519864_ERZ857969 | MGnify/ENA primary metagenome ERZ857969 (study PRJEB31778, sample SAMEA3449382) | human gut metagenome | biome: human gut; feature: human-associated habitat; material: faeces | place: United Kingdom | collected 2010/2012 ... | reverse complement strand
CGAAAGTGATGCAGAGTTGCAATAATGCCAATATCCTGGTTGTGGAACCCAATGTAAAGGAGCACCATGTGTTCAAGTTAACAGATTACAAAGAAGCCTACGACAAGGCGGACATCGTGGTATTCCTTACAGCACACACTCCGTTCAAAGAATTAGAATGGCGAGAGGATAAGGTGATATTGGACTTTTGTGGAATATTCAAAAAATAGTGAATATATGAATATTTTAGAACTGACAGGTATGAAATCGACTAAATACGGCGGAGTAGAATCCTACTTCGCTGAATTGGTCAAGATATGCCGTGTTGATAAATTTATTTTTGTATACGAGTCGATGCCAATCAGTGAAAACTATGTAAATGACATCAATAAGTGGGGGGGTAATACTTTGTAAACAAAGCATTTCCACATTTCAATATTTCAAATTTGTGATAGGTGTCATCAAACGTGAGAAAATAGACATTGTTCATTTTCATTTTGGAAGTTATCTTATTGCACCATTCTTGCGAATTCTGTTTCCCCGGATTCGGATTATTTCAACCCGCCATAGTGAAATCTTTGTTTCCAACAAACTTAAAAAATTATATCTGAAGTTCTGTTTTTTTCCTTTTGAAAGATTCCTTTGTGTCAGTTGTGGCGTAAAGAAAGAAATGATTGAAGGCGTAGGTTTTTCTTCAAAGAGTGAAGTCCTATACTTGGGAGTCCGGAAAAAAAAGATTGTCAACCCAAATCTGAAAAAAACATTGGACATACCAAAGGGGGTAGTCGTGTTGACTACAATCGGATTCAATATTCGTATCAAGGGATTCGATATACTTGTCAAAAGTATTCAGAGTCTGATGGACTCCAACAGACTTAAAAACGATATAATAGTGCTTGTCATCGGAATTAGCGAAAATTCTGAAGACAGTAATAGCTTGAGGCAATTGATTGCCGAGGCCGGATTGAATAGAAAGATTATGTCTTTGGGAATACGAAATGACATTAATGATATTTTGAATATTTCTGATATTTACTTGCAGCCTTCCCGTACAGAAGGACTTTCTCTTAGTATTATGGAGGCCCTAAACTATTCGTTGCCTGTTATTGGTACACGAGTTGGGGGCATTCCTGAAATCGTACATGAGGGAGAAAACGGATATCTTTTTGAAAAAGAGAATGTTGAAGAGCTTTCTGACAGGATTGAGATACTTGTTAATAATCGTGAAGTCCGAGAAATGATGGGTAGAAAATCAAAAGTAATATCCAGTCGGTTCACGCTTGCAGACGGTGTGGAAAAGTTAGCTTCGATATACCATCAGACCAATTGATTTGCCGCTGACACTCTATTGTCATTCAGGTTGCAATTGAGATTAAAAAATGTAGGATAGTTATAAATGCAGTCATCAAACAAACGCATAGCACGCAATACGTTAATGCTTTATATACGGACATTCGTAATGATGCCCGTATCTCTATATACTTCCAGGATTATATTGGAAGTGTTGGGAGAGAACGATTTTGGAGTATACAATGTTGTTGGCGGCTTTATCGCACTTCTGTCTTTTATTAATTCCGCAATGACAAAGGCCACCCAACGTTTTCTGAACGTGGAATTGGGAAAAGGCAATCACGACAGAGTCTCGAGGGTTTATTCCATGAGCCTTCTGATACATTTTGCAATAGCGGTATTTATCGGCTTCGTATTGGAAACAGTGGGGCTCTACTTCTTTGAAACAAAATTGAATATTCCTCCGGAAACACAAGATGCAGCACGGGTTGTGTACCATATTTCTGTAGTGACCGCTTGTCTTCATTTTATCAGGATTCCTGATGAGTCGAGCATTATTGCATATGAGAGGATGTCTTTTTTCGCTTATGTCAGCATCATTGAGGTAATGGCAAAATTGGGAACAGTATTTCTCCTTTTTTGGGCTGAAGACAATCGTCTGGTGTTGTACGCCGTTGCCCTTATGACCGTTGGGATATTGTTGAATATCATTTATGCCATTTATTGCAAGCGTAATTTCACGACTTGCAGATTCCGGTTCTATTTTGACATAAAGCTGCTGAAAGAAATGCTTTTCTTTTCTTCATGGAGCCTTTTCGGCGGTATAGCCCATGTCGCATCCATACAAGGCATATCAATACTTTTGAATATTTTTTTCACGGTTGCTGTCAATGCGGCAATGGGGGTAGCCTCGCAAGTGTTCAGTGCTGTCAATACTTTGGTTACAAACTTTCAGAAAGCGGTGCAGCCACAGATTGTCCAGTCCTATTTTTCAGGGGATAAATCCAGATTTCTGGAACTTGTTTTCCGCTCGTCAAAATTGTCGTATTTCCTGCTCTTTTTCGTCGCTTATCCGTTGATTTTGATTTGTCGGCCTGTCGTTGAGTTATGGCTTGTCTGTGTCCCTCAATATACAGTACAGTTCATTCAGCTTTATCTCATCTTCCTGCTTATTGATGCATTATCCGGAAGTCTTTGGGTGTCATCTGAAACAATAGGCAATATAGCCAAGTATCAGTTTACCGTTTCTTCGATGATAATTATGAATATTCCGATTATATATGTATTGTTCAAGTTCGGTTGCAGTCCCGTCTATGCGGTGATTGTCAGAATTGCCATCAATTTCATTACTCACTGTTACAGAATATTCTATCTCAAACACAAAGTGAATTTCCCGGTTAGGAGGTATGTCGTGGAAGTGATGTTTAGGTGTCTTTGGGTGTCGGTCTGCATCATTCCGGTCCCATTCTTTTTGCATAAATTTCTAACCTCAAGTTGGGGTAGTCATATACTTGTCGTATTGACCAGCCTTATCATTTCCGGACTTGTTATCTATAAATTCGGGCTTGATGCTAAAGAAAGAGGGTTCGTAATCAGTACGGTAACAAATAAATTCATGTTCTTAAAAAAACAATAAAATGTAGGGAATAAAGGTGGTGGCAACAGTATACAATACACTCCGTTGCGATTTGTATCCTTTTAAACAGCAGCTTGTTACGGGGCTTTTGGAATTCCTTAATTTGGTCAAATTGCAATGTTTGTTACCAGCGGTTCGTTTCATGCGCTCGTTTTTTCATATGCCGTTCTTTGCTGTCAATGGAGATAAGGACAACTGCATGATTACTTTTCTCGATAATATCGGTTTGCAGAAACGTACTATCAGTGAAACAGATAAAGAGGAAAAATACAAAGAAGTTCTTTGGGCAGATTATAGTGCTGCGGATGTATTTCTTGCAGAAGAAAGGAAGAGGAACTTAAACTTTTGAAATAATGGAAAGGGACATTCGTATAGACATACTTAAAGGCATCGGCATAATCCTTGTCGTTTGGGGACATGCCACCGCAATCCTTATAAAGGAAATTTGCATTTTCCATATGCCTTTGTTTTTCTTTTTGGCCGGTATGTTTTATCATCCCAAACAAGGATTTATTCAATCAAGAGCAAAGCGGTTGCTTATTCCCTTTGGGGAATATTCTCTGATATTCGCTGTATTTTATTTTAGCATGGGGTTGCAGGGAATACCGCTTGATAAACTGAGCATCCATCATATCGCCGCATTTGATGGTCCGTTGTGGTTCTTGGTCGCTCTTTTTTATATATGTGTCATATATTATTTTTTGGACAAAACCGTTAAGAAACAAAACGTTATTCTTATCGTTTCTTTTGTAATTGGGCTGGCTGTCGCATATTCCAAGATCAATTTGCCGTTTTATATCGGGCAGGGGCTGTTCTCTTTGCCATTCTATGCTGTCGGCAAATGGATGAACGACAAAGGGCTGACACAAGCAGAGGGGGCAATTAAAAAAGCAACCGTTATTGCTATAGCCGGATATATCATAGCCATAGCGTTCTGCCGTTTGGCACATTATCAATTTGATATTTCGCAACTGAAATTTTCCAGTTTCCCGTTTATATTCTATGCCGGAGCTTTCTGTGCCATATATCTTTTGTTGAATTTCAAGCCTTTCAACAAGATAACAACTACAAACAGAATATTGGCATCTTTGGGAGCTAATTCACTCACGATAATGGCTATACACGCTCCTTTTCTGTGGTTGTTCAGGGATTTTATCAGAACAAACAGTAGCTTTTATAACACAAAACTGGGGGGGGGTAATTTCAAACTTAATCACTTTTGTTATCTTCATAACATTGAGTTATTTAATTGCCCTTGGAATAGAACAATTAAAAAAACTGACAGCTAAAAATCATGGATAATCCGAAAGTATCAATCATTGTACCGATTTATAGAGTAGAGGAATATATTGAGCGGTGCGCTGAATCGTTGTTCGCCCAAACGTTTGATGACATTGAATACATCTTTGTGGATGATTGTTCTCCAGACAAGTCGGTGGAGATCTTGCAGAGAACTCTGGAAAAATATCCGCATCGAAAGAGGCTGACACGAATTGAGAGGTTGTCGTCGAACAGCGGGCAGGCCGCTGTTCGACGACAAGGGATTCAATTGGCCTCTGGTGATTACACGGTTCATTGCGATAGCGATGACTGGATGGATGTGCATGCCATAAAGGAACTATATGCTTTTGCCCTATCCGGCCATTACGATATGGTCTTTTATGATTTCTATCGTAGCGATGGTGTTTCTACATATGCTTCCGCCCCGCGCAAGGTTTCTACCAATAATAAAGACTTCCTGATGTCATCATTGCTTTGCGGGCGGTTGATGGGGAGCTTGTGTGGCGCTTTGATCAAACGTAGTCTTTACGATGGGATAACATTTCCAAGGCAAAATATGAACGAGGATCTGGCGACGATAATCCAATTGGTTTGGAATAGCCGGAATGTAGGATACTTGATGAAACCATTTTATTACTATTTTTTTAATCCTGCGTCAATTACAAGTTATGGCAGTGCTGAGATCCAGATTAATAAACTCAATCAGCGTAAGGAGAATCTTGATCTGATTTTCACCTTTCTTCGCTCCAAAGGTATTTATGAAAAGTATACAGACGAGATAAATGCGCTGAAAGTTGGTTCAAGAATGTATCTTGATAGATATATGCTGATGCCGCGAATCCGTCGGATTTGGCACAATACATATCCGGAAATCAACAGTATTACAGTCATTCGTCACAGCAGGATGCGTACTCTCAGTAAAATCGAGTATTTCGGTTCTTTGCTTGGTGTATATCCCATATTCAAATACATTAAAAATATATGGAAAGACTTAAGGAAATAGATATTATCAGGACGTTCGTAATCATTCTGCTCGTGCTCTATCATGCTCTTGCGCCCTATTGCGGTGGTTGGGATATGCCTTCCTATGCCCAACCCAATGAAGGATTTTACTGGGGAGGAAAACTGGCATACAGTGGAATGCTGGAGACTTTTGTCCTGATTTCCGGGTATGTATTCGCCTTTTCGCTCCAAAAGAAAGTCATTTCTTTCCGATTATTACTAGCCGGTAAGCTGAAACGGCTGTTTGTGCCGTGTATGTGTTGGGGCATTATCATGACATTGATATTCTTTGGTCCGTCAAAACTTCTTAATCTGGAACATTTTTGGAAAATTATTGGGGGATACGGACATCTTTGGTTTCTTCCGATGCTCTTTTGGTGCTTTTTAATGGAATATGGCATACAGCACTGTCTCAAGGGACGTAACTTGATGTTAGTACTCATGATTATTGCTATTCTGCCTTGGCCGGGAATTCCGTTCCGTTTTAATCAATCGCTTTATTATCTGCTTTTTTTCCATCTTGGTGGAATTTTCTTTAGAAATCGTGAGCGGCTGAGAACTGTCAATTGGTCAACAATATGCATTTTATCGGCTGTTTATATGGGGTTATTCTTTGCGGTAACATTGGTTTTGGGAATGGACGGGATGCGTCCGGAACTGGCATCGGACTTGAAAGTAAAAGTTTTAATCCTGTTTGTCCACCATACTCTTAAACATGGTAAGCTATGGATTAGTCACAATTATCTATGTCGCTGTATTTATAAAACTGGAAGACAGATGCAATGGAAAACTATACACTGTATGCCGAAGTATCGCAATGAATTCGATGGGAATATATGTGATGCAAGAAATAGTTCTGAGACTTATCTATTATAGAATGGGGGGGGGTATTTTTGTATACCAAAGAGTTAACTCCGTTGGTCGCCTTCGTGGGCACTTTCATCGTCTGCTATGTATCAAGTGTGATTATAGCCGGATGCAAATACACCAAATTTCTGTGTTAGTATGAATGTGTCCTATTTTATTTACCTAATAAATTACAACGATGAAATATCATTACGAGGCAGTTCCGGTACTGTTCAATATACTTCTGTTTTTTCTTATGCTGTATCCGTTTCCGAATGTGTATAGATATGGCTGTGAATTTAGAAAACGATATACAGACATCTTGGATTATGCAGTATACGGTGTCCTGCTGATACTGTTTTGCACTTTCGGCTATGCGGATAACGATTTCTATCACTACGAGGGGCTTTTCAAACGTATCTGTTCAACCGGATTAAACGTGCATCTTGAACCCGTTTACTATTGGTTGATACGGAATGTCACTTCAAACTATCTGGTATGGCGGTTTATAGTGTGGAGCGGAACGGTGATTTTGTCGTTATGGACAATAAAACGGCTCAAACTTGATGTGAGGATAGGATTGCTGATATTTGTGCTGTTTTATATCAACATTATTTCAGTAATGCGCGGAAATTTGGGAATTGCCATACTGTTTTTTGGCTTTTCATTCATTATCAGGCCCTCTCATAATAGGTTATTGTCATTCCTATTCGGTTGTTTGTTGATTTTCTGTTCATTCTTCTTTCACAAAAGTATGTTGTTTTCGATTGCTGCACTTTCGGTAACACCTTTTTATCTGAATAGGAAAACGGTAAAAATCAGTCTTGTCATATTCCCTTTCCTGACCGTTGTGACTACTTTACTGCTGGATTATATTATTATGAACGGACTCATCGGTTTTGATATAGCAGACATGAATATAGGGAGCTCGATGACGGGATATGCGAGCGGCACAATGCGGCAGTCGAATATTTTTGGTAAACTGAACCAAATGATAACCTATATGCCGGTATACGCATCTTTGGCTCTTATGACTAAGAAGATAGTTTTTGAAGAAATTGATGTTCCACGGTATATAAAGGCATTGTTCATCTATTGGTATGCAATAACTTATATTGCCAGTCTGTTTTTCTTCCAAGAAACTTCGGTATGGCTCTTTATACGTTTCATAATGATGAGCTATTTTCCTCTTTGTATTGTTGTGGGGTATTATTATTCTAATTTCAAGATGACACGCGAGAAAAGAATCTTGATGCTTTTGGCAATCCTTCCTATCTGTTATAAACTTTTCTATGCCTTCTATAAGAGGTTGGTATGGGAAGGGTACGTCTTTTTCTGACATGTTTCGTTAGTTTACACGTATTAGGATCACAATAAAAAAATTAAAAAACAATCTGAATGAAAATCTTAGAAATAATTCCTCAACTTAGCAGTGGCGGCGGAGAGCGGTTTGTGGTTGACTTGTGCAATGAGCTGTCGAAAGAACATGATGTGACATTGATGGTTTTGCACTCACTTGACAAGGTGGATTTCTATTTGAAAGAGGTATCGAATAATGTAAGGGTGGTATCGATGAACAAACGGATGGGACTTGACATCGGTTTGTTATTTAGAGTATATAGATATATCCGTAGAGAAAAGCCTGATGTGGTGCACACGCATTTGCGTGCTATTATGTATATTTCTTTCGCAATCATGCGAAAGAATGGCGTTATGTACTGTCATACAGTACATTCCGCTGCTGATAAAGAAGCCGGAGGCTCCTTTATCAGCAGCGGAATGCGGAAGTTCTGTTTTCATCGTGGGTGGATTACACCCATCACCATTTCCGCCGAATCACTACATAGCTTCCGAAAATATTATGGAATGGATGCTCCTATGATTTTCAATGGGCGCAATGTGGATGCTGGTATGCTTGTTTCAGACGAGGTCAAGGAACAATTTAAACAGTATAGACATACAAATAAGACGCGAGTACTGATAAGTCTCGCACGTATCGACCCTGTGAAACGACAAACTCTCTTGGCACGTGTGGTAATGCGGTTAAAACGGGAAGGATACGACCTCATTGTATTGTTTATCGGAGGTGAACGTGATGCACAGATGACCGCGGAATTGCGTTCGTACAACGATGAAGCAATACAATTACTTGGAGAACTGCACAATCCGCTTGAATACCTTAAAATGGGAGATGCTTATGCACTTTGTTCCTCGTATGAGGGGATGCCTATTTCGTTGATAGAGGCTATTGGTGTTGGCTGTATACCGGTATGCACACCTGTGGGCGGTATAGTAGATGTGGTACACAACGGTGAAAACGGTTTTCTGAGTGACGGTATCGGTGAAGAATCTTATTACAAAACGGTAAAGAGATTTCTATCCCTCACCGATGTACAGCTTAAAGACATGAAGCAAAAAGCTCTTGCCACCTATGGTCCATTCAGTATGTACGAATGTGCTTGCAACTATGTAAAACTTTTCGAGAAAGGAATAAAGAAATGAAAATAGCATATATAGTAGAGCCACGCAAGGTGATAGGTGGTGGTGTCAGAGCCGCCATAAATCTTGTAAAGGCAATGAAACAATATTATGAAGAAGATGCCATGGTGTTTGGAGTAAATCGCGGTACAATAAAAGATAAAGACGTTGAGCTCATCGAAGTGGACACCTTGAACCCAATGAGTATGGCTTATTGGAAAGCGTTAAAACAATTCTTAAAGTCATATCATCCTGATGTAGTACATTGTTTAGGACTTTACTCAGCTTTAGTGTTGGTGATGCAAAGACAGTTCTATGGTCTTAACTTCAAAATTGTCTGTACTGTACATCGTGTAACAATGAATATGCGTTTTAGATCCATGCTAAAAGTGATTACACCGTATATTGCAAAGCATGTTGATTTTACTACTTTTCTTACCCGGTATCAAAAAAAACATTACTTTGAAAATGTGGGATTTCGTCCAATGAAACATATCATAGTCCCTAATGTGATTTTTGTGGATAAACATAGTGAGAATGAAACAGTAGCCAAAAGAAAAGAATTGGAAACAAAGGTTGGTACAAATTTGCTTACTTGCTTTGTCGGACGTATTGTTCCAAGCAAAAACATTGAGGATACGATTCGATTAGTGGGGATTTTAAATCGCAGAGGAGTTAAATTAGGGTGTATTCTCGTAGGTGGCTATGAACAATCATATTATGAACGGCTTGACCAGTTGGCTAAGGCAGAAGGAGTAAGAAATCGTATACATTTTGAAGGATATGTCAACAATCCCACCCTATACAATGCGGCTTGTACTACTACAACCTTTACTACATACAGCGAAGCGTTGCCAAATCTTATGGTAGAGACATTTGCATTGGGTAAGGTGTTATTCTCCTCAGATATCCCTCAAATGGTGGATTTGATAGATGATGGACGAAACGGGTATACCAATTCATTAGCGGATTTGGAGGGAATGGCTGATCGAATGGAAGAAATATATCAGAATGAAGTTCTCCGCAAATCAATAGGTAAACAAGCTCTTGCTACTTATGAAGAAATATATAATCCACGTAAAGTCGCAGCAAAATATCATGATATATATGAATCCTGTTAAAACTGTTAGTCTTGTATATGGTTATTCAGCACGTAATGCCGGTGATTTTGCTATAACACTTGGAGCGATAGACGTGCTACTCTCGTTTGGAATAAAAGTAAAACTTTTTTCTCGATACTCCCGAAGTAATTTGGATTATCACCAAGCTTTAGAAACTCTTAACCAGCGTTATAGCAATCACATAGAGGTTTTTGAATCTCCTTTTACGCTTGACAGAACCGATAGCATGATAAAAACACTGAAAAACTATACGGAAGGTCTTTTTACCATAATGGGAATAATACGTAAAAGAGGGTTTCGCCGACAATTACTTGATAGCGACATGATTATTTTTAATGGTGGAAATTTGTTCAGGTGTAATTCTATTATTGATTTTACTCGCTTATTGGCATTGATGTATCCATTACAAGTCGCACAGAAGAATGGTAAAAAAGTAATCATATTTCCGCAATCAGCATCTACTCTCAATAAGATAGGTAAATTATTATTATTTCCCATACTACGTAAGGCGCAGGTTGTGATGTTTAGAGAGAAACTTTCATATAAGAATCTCGAACACTTTATGCCAGCTGGCAATTTCTTTCAGACTATCGACTTGGCGTTTTTTATCAACAAGCAAAAAGCAAAGTCTATACTCTCTATTAATTGTGATAAACCGAATATTGCTATAACATTACGTTTTCATACGGTGGGTGATATTACTCATCTTCCTGATAGTGAGATAGCATATTGTCTTGACGAACTCGGTAAAGTAGTAGATAAACTGGGTGTAACGCATAATGTAATAGTGGTTGTACAGACAGAGAAAGATTATGAAACGTCACAAGCGTTTGCAATAAAGCATGGAGTAAAGTTGATAAAATCCCATAATGTGCTTGAACTGATAGAGGTATACAGAAATGTGGATTTACTCTTAGGTATGCGTTTACATTCCATTATCCTTGCGCTATCGGTCGGGACACCTTGCTTGGGCTTGTTTTACAAGCAATGGGGACTTAAAAACCCGGGAATGATGAGCTGTTTTAATATGCCGTATAAATTCTGGGAAGACAGACCCACAGCTGAGGATATAGAGCAAAATGTACAAACGTTAATTCAAAACAAGCAAATCCATACGAATACAATACTTGAAATAGTAAAAAAGGAAGAACATATGTTGAAAAGTAAAATTTCTGAAATAGTTCAGATACCATACGGAGGGGGGGGGTAAAATTTCATACATAAACGGGCGATCAGCCGCTTAGTTTCATTATGTAATCTAAATTTAAAGCGTAATGAAACGGAAAAAATTACTCGTTGTAGGCTCAATTCCCGATGAGAGCAACTTATTGAATCTTGAGTTCAACTTATAAATGCAACTTTTTGGGTGCGGATAATAAGCAA
>ERZ857969.4935-NODE-4935-length-11023-cov-15.725656_pt1 | contig 11023 bp, 6 predicted proteins | sample MGYA00519864_ERZ857969 | MGnify/ENA primary metagenome ERZ857969 (study PRJEB31778, sample SAMEA3449382) | human gut metagenome | biome: human gut; feature: human-associated habitat; material: faeces | place: United Kingdom | collected 2010/2012 ... | reverse complement strand
AAAGAAGAGGCGTGGGGGAACGGATGACGGATCAGCACGCGGGCATAGTGTGCAGAAGTCACCGACCCAATCGCGCGGAAGGGTCAAGGGAGGGGACTTCGTCCCGTTTCATTCTCCCTTGCAGGGTGCAGGGACAGCGCCCCTGCTGGGGTCAAGGGGCAAAGCCCCTTGGGTCTTCCAACGCCCTTGTCACCCGAACGGCGGCGGGGGGAATAGCGGCAAATCCGGACAAGTCGGCGCAGGGGTGCCGCACGCTTCCCATCGCGTCATGTAGGCTTCGACGAGCAGCTCAATCGTGCAATCAAACACAGGGGGACGGCAGTCATCCGCACACACAGGCGCGCCGCCGTCAATCAGCCGAACACACGGAAGCACCATCATCTGGTTGCGCCAGCATTCCGCCTGCACACAGCGAATCGGCAGCGCAACATCCGTCGTCAGCACACTTTCGCCGCGCAAAACCTGCCCGCACTCCGCCTGCACTTGGCAAACAACCGGAATATTCACCCGCAGAAGGCACGGCGCGGGTCGAGACGGTCGGCATCCGCGGCAGCCGCACGGGCGCGGTTCTTGGTACGGCGCAATCTCCCAATCCGCGTCACCGCACGCCGTAACGCCGACGAGCTGCAATCGCCCGTTCGCATCCTCCGGCAAACCGCCGACGTACAGCGCCACACACGCGCGGCGCTGCCACTCCCGCCCGCTGGCGAGGATTCGCGGCAATAAAACGCCCTTCTGCGTCGGTGGACAAGACGGGCAAGGTGGTCTGGACGGGCAAGGCGCTTGCGGCGGCATGGGACGGCAGCAATTCGGACGCTGATTCATGGCGATTCCTCCCATCGTGTGAGCTGTTCACTCCCAGCATATGCGCGGCGGAAAAATCGGGCACAAAAAAACCCGGCACGAAGCCGGGAATTTTGCGATTAGTTCAAGGATTCGGTCTCGTTCTCGATGGTCACATCTTCCACCGAGCGAATCGCCCAGCGCGCAACAACCATCGTCTGGTCGCCCTTGCCGACGCTCAGGGTGATGGTGTCGTCCTTGATGCTCTCGATGGTGGCGTAGATGCCGCCGATGGTGCACACGCGGTCGCCCTTCTTCAGGGACGCGAGCATGTCCTGCTCCTTCTTGCGGCGCTTCTTCTCCGGGCGAATCATCATGAAGTACATCAGGACGAAAACCAGCAGCAGCGGCAGAAGGCTGAAGAGAATACCGACAATGCCGCCAGCGGCAGAATCCGTGGTGACGGCGGCAGGGTCGGCCGCACCGGTGGTGGTGGTTTCCGCAACGGCGGTGGCGATGCCCAAAAGCTTGGTCAGAAATTCCATGCGAATTAGCTCCTTTCAGTAATCCGGAATACTCTGTCTATTGTAGCATATTTTTTCGCGCTTCACAAGAGGGGAAAACGGCCTTTTGCGCCATTCACAGAAATTTTGCATGACGGCATCAAGCATTTTTCCCGCGAAGATGCGCTTTCAGACGCAAATTTGCATCTTTCAGGCACGGAATTGTAAAACTTGCGCATATTCGCTTGCAACAGGTGTTTTTTTTGATATAATGGTAATGGAATGCTGAAAAGCGCACAAACGAATGTCAAGGAGGCTGACGAATGAAGAAGCTGCTTGCGATTCTGCTGACGCTGGCGATGCTGGTGCCGATGTGTGGTTTTGCGGAGGAAAGTGCGCCCGGCGCGACAAGGACAGTCATTTTCCTGAAAGACTTCAATGCGAAGGTGCTGGGGGCGGACATCGACGAAGCGGAGGAAAAAGCCGTAAATGACTTTCTGGATGCCCTGCGGGTGATAGTCTATCAGCAGGGGACAACGTCAGCCGCCTATGAGGTGACGCTGAACGACCAGCCTATTGTCGATTATGCCGTGCAGTTCAGCGGCGCGGATGTCTATGTCAGCAGTGACCTGCTGGGCGAGACGCTGTATCTGAACCTCGACGAGGACATGCAGCATTTCGGGGAGCTGGTGTACCGCCAGCAGCTCAGCCAGCGCGGTCTTACGGCGGAAGTCATCAACGAGACGGTATCCTCTGGGTACTACGCGGAGCAGATTGCGCAGGTGGGACAGATGGGCGCAATGACGGCGAAGGTACTCAAAAATCCCCTCTTCACGGAAAACGTGCAGGCGGAAGAAGTGCTGAATAGCCTTGTGGCGATTGACTTTACGGAGATGCAGCGCCGCTTGGCGGAATATCAGCCGTCCATGACGATTGACCCTGTGACGGAGCAGCTCGAAGGCTGTGACCCGGTGATACAGGTGTGTACGTTCACGCTGACGAACGAACAGCTGGTCAATCGGCTGGCGATTCTGCTGGAAACGGCGATGCAAGTGCCTGTCGTCCAGAACTTCGCGGATTTGGCGGCGGATTATGACAATCTGATGCAGTTCATGTCGCAGACGACGACGGAAGAGTATGTGCCGCAGGAAATCGACTGGGCGGCGCAGGTGCGTCAGCAGACAATGCTGTACAGCGACGCGCAGGTGACGCTGTACACGGATGCGCAAGGGCAGCTTGTCAAGCTGATTGTGAACTATTCCGCGCTCCCGGACTGGGCGGAAAGAATGTCCGAGGTGGAGCCGACCGAGGGAATCCTGAAGCCCGTCACGTTCACGCTGAACCGGAACACGCTGGCGGACGGCTTGCAGTACGACTGGACGCTGGAAAAGGAAGAGAACAGCACGACGGGACGCCTCACCATCGGTGAAAAGAATGCCGAACTGGTGCTTATGCCGGATGACCAGACGCAGACGACGATTTCGCTGACGGTTGAGCCGAACCGCAGGGGCGGGAGGGTCGATGTAGAAGTGCGCACGACCTCCGAAGCGAACGGGACGGACAGCGGCATACAATTCGGCGTGTTTACGTCTGGTTCGAGCAGCAGTGTATATCGGGAGTCGAGAATTCGGCTCTTGTCTGGCGGTGAAGTCGGCTTGACCATCTACACGACGACCTTTTCGTGCAAACCGCGCCCCCTGCTGTCCGACGGCGACGTGCTGGACTTGGGCGAAATCAGCAGTGCGCGCTTCAACGCCTACATGCTGACCTTGGCGACGAGCATTTCGCAGATTCTGCCGCGCATCCTGATGAATCTGCCGAACAGCGTGCGGCAGCTCATGGACGGTACGACGACGCTGCCGAGCAGCACCATCATTTTGGATAACGCCGACTAACATCAACCGAAAGCATCACTGCCCCGCAGTGTTCGCTATAAAGAAAAAGGGAAACCAAACAACAAGGAGGAAAACCCCATGAAGAAATTGCTTGCGGTACTGCTCAGCATCATGATGCTGGCGATGCCCCTGACCTCGATGGCGGAAAACAGCGTGTGGGACAATGCCGCGCGTCAGGAAACCACCATCACTATCCACGACCTGAACGCTGACCTCGTGGCGGCGCTGGGCGGGGATGACACCACGATGGCCGCCATCAACGACCTGCTGGCGGCGCTGTCCCTGACCGGCTATCAGCAGGGCGACGAAGCTGGCTTTGACCTCAACCTGAGCGGCAAGAGCGTGCTGGGTATGGCATCGCTGACGACTGCTGCGGAAGAAAACCAGCTGATGTATGTGTCCAGCGCGCTGCTGGGCGGCGTGATTGCTGTGAACAGCAAGGACGTGGAAGCCATCAAGGAAAAAGCCCTCCGCGCGACGATGAAGATGTCCGGTCAGAGCGACGAGGAGATCGACAAGGCGATTGAAGAATCGAAGGAACAGCTGAGCGGCAATGCGGAATACACTGCCCTGATGGAAGCATCGGCGAATCTGAGCAGCATGACGGAAGAGCAGCTCATGGAAGAACTGACGCAGGCGGACACCACGGCGTTCATGACCATGATGAACGAAATACTGTCCGGTGCAGAAATGGCAGAAGTGACCGAGCAGCCCGGCGACTGCGACGCGGCGAAGAGCTACGTCAAAGTCACCGTTCCGCCGGAAAAGATTGCCGAGATGACGAAAGCCCTGCTGGAAATGATCCACAGCGTTCCGAGCATCGGCGCCTACATGGATGCGCTTTTTTCCGCTGCTGACACGAGCTGGGACGACCTGCTGAAAGAACTTGATGAAGCAGATCTCTACGCGGATGACATCGTTTACGAATACTGGATGACTGAAGCAGGCGAGCTGGTTCGCATGACGGCTTCGGTGAAGATCAACAACGGCGGCGAAGAACCCTTGCCGATGTCCTTCACTGCGACCCGCAACACGGCGGACGGCGTGGCGACGTGGCTTGTGACCATCAAGAGCGCGGAAGATACCGCGGCGACGCTGACCTTCGCAGGCGACTTGGAGAACTTCACGGCGAACCTGACCGCCTATGCTGGTGAAGACTCCGTTGAAATCAACGTCAGCGGCAAGGGCGTCGGCACGGACAGCAGCGTTGTTGATGTGGAAATCAAGGAAACGGTGGACGGTGTCGAGCAGGGCTTCGGCGTTGTGGTGACGACCGCTACGACGATGGACGGCGAACAGGGCGTCCGCAAGGTGGATGTGCTGGTGCGCTTCATGGGTCTGGACGTTGTGACCATCACGGCGGAAACCCGCACCTGCGACGCGAAGGACGCGCTGGACGTGAGCAAGGCGCAGGATTTGGGCGCGATGACGGACAGTGAGTTCCAGACGTGGTTCGTCAAGGTGATGAACAACCTGCAGAACCTGCCCATGACCCTGCTGATGAGTCTGCCGGAGAGCATGCTGACCCTGCTGATGGGCGGCAGCAACTGATACGATTTCCTGCATTCGCCTGTGCCATCTGCTTGCGCCTTTCCCGCGCTGGCGTTTGCGTTAGCCAGAACGAATCATTTGCGGTGCATCTCGGCGCATTCTCATTTGGAAATAGTATCCGCATGGGAGGCTGACTGAAAAAGTCAGCCTTCTTTTTCATTGCCGGAACATGCTGATTTTCGACCAGAAAAGCAATCAAATTGTAAAAATATGCGCGGAATGGTTGACAAGTCGGGCGGATTGCTTTACCATAGTACATGGATTATTCTGTGACTTTACTCCGCACGGCTTGCGGATGATTCAGATGGAGGAACAGGCAAGATGAGGATGCTTGACAAGCGATTTCTGTCACTCCTGCTCACGCTGGGAATGCTGCTGATGCTGCTCCCCGCGGCTGCGGCATCGGAGCTGACGATGCTGCAAGTGGATTTTCTGGGCATGTATGCCACAAGCGCGGGAACGTATGAATCCCGGAAATTCACGGGCGATTTTACCGTCATGCAGAACGGGGAGGCGGTCGGCACGATTCGCCTGACCGACTTCGGCAGCGACCCGATTTCCGTCCCCGGAACGGGCAATGTGCAGCTTGTCCCGGTGGCGGAAACGATGCCGGAGGACGCCATTATGGCGGCGAGCTACACCGTGTCAATTGTCGATGGACGGCTGAACAAAGCGGTCATTGCTGTGCTGACGGACACGGGTCTGTTCACCGTGCATACGGAGAGCAGCTCCTCTTTTGACCTGATTAACGAGCGCGGCGAGACGATTCTCTCCTTCGACACCGACAGCCGGGGCGACTATGCCCTGCCGGCGGCGATTCATACGGGGCTGTATACCCTGCGAATGACGAAGGCTTCGCTGGCCATTGAAAGCTGGCGCGACAAGATTATCAACATCGAGCGCTACACAGGTGCGGATTCCGTGACGAAGGTGAACGCTTCCTATTATTATGTGCCGCCGACGATGGCGCCGACCGCCACGCCTGAACCCACGCCTACGCCGACGCCCACCCCGACACCTACACCGACGGCAACGCCTACGCCAACGCCAACGGCAACACCTACGCCGACCCCGACGGCTACCCCGACCTTAGCGCCGACGGAAGCGCCGACCGAGAATCCGACGGAGGAACCGACGGAGAAACCCACGGAAGCGCCGACGCCAACCCCGACGGCTACCCCGACCCCGAGCCCGACGCCCACGCCGAGCCCGACGCCTACGCCTACGCCGACCCCCACCCCTGAACCCGTGGACGGCACGCTGACGATGCTCATGCGCGGCGTGAACGCGGCAGTGGCGTACCAGATTGTCAGCGAGGACGGCAAAACGACCCGCACGGGCTACCTGACTGATGGCGAGACGGTGGAGGAAGCCGACCTCTTCCACGGGACATACGCCGTCACGGTGACGCTGCCGGAAGGCACGCTGCTGACGGGTGTGAACGGCTGGCCGAACCTGCAGAAGGGTCAGGCACAGTGGCTGGTGAACATTCAGGCGATGCAGACCAGCCGCTATGAACTGGATCTGACGCTCAGCGGCGGCATGACCGGCAGCATCGACGACCTGTCTGCCCCGGCGGAAGTGACGATTTCCGGCCAGCGGATGAGCGAACAGATGACGGTCAGCGGCGCGTTTGCGCTGAACGACCTGTATCCTGATACTTATCAGATTACGGCAGCCCTGCCGCGCGGCTTGTATGACACCGAGGGCTGGACGCTCAGCACGACCGATACGGGCGTGACGGCGAGCATTCTGGTGGAAATCGGCGCGGGCGAAACCGTTGTGCTGCCGGCGCTGGCGAACCATGCCACCGGCGACGCTTCCGGCGTGGTGCTGGGGCTGGACGGTCAGCCGATGAGCGGCGTGCAGGTGCAGCTGGTCAATCAGGCGGGCGAAGTCGCGGCGGAAGCGGTGACGGATGAAAACGGCGCTTGGCAGGCGGAGTTCCTCGAATACGGGACGTACGTCGTCCGCTATGACGCGGGCGTGACCCTTGCCAACGGTGCGCTCGTCATTAGCGACGAACCCGCGACTGTGACCGCGAAGGCGGCGAATCCGGCGGCGCTGACCATCCACGCCTTCCGCGACAACGATAACAACGGTTCACGCGGGAAATACGAGGAAGGCGTGTCCGGCGCGACGATGAGCCTCATCACCGAAGTCAACGGCGTGGAGGTTGTCGTGGCATCCGGCGAAACGGACAAGAACGGTGAAGTGTCGCTGGCTGTGCCGGCGGGGACGTACGTCCTGCGCAGCGAGCTGCCCGCGGGCTTCGGCCATGGCGCGCACGGCAAAAATGTCAGCGCGAACATGTCCATCATGGATGAAACAACCGAACAAGTGCAAAGCAGCGTGCCGCTGACCCTCGAAGCCGGTTCTGTGACCGACGTGGGTGTCGGCGTGATGACGATGGCGGCGCTGCAGGGGCTTGTGTGGCTGGATGAAAACGACGACGGCGTGTATCAGGACGGCGAACCCGGTCAGGCGGGCATCAAAATCCGCGCCGTCGGTGTGAAAAACGGCCTGGTGTACGAAACCGAGAGCGGCGAGGACGGCAAGTTCTACATTGGTCAAATGCGCTACGGCACATACAATGTCGAATACACCCTGCCGGACGGCTTGGTGTTTGCGCGCTACAGCCAGACGGGCGGTAATCGCCGCTCCATCATCACCAGCGAATTCAAGCGCTCTGAAACGGATCAGGTGATTCTTGAACGCGGTGATTTGGAGGAAGTCCTCCTTGGCGTGATGAAGGGCTCTGACATCAACGGCATCTGCTTCCTGGATGAAAACAACAACGGCGTGTACGACGAGGGCGAAAAGACGCTGGAAGGCGTGAAGGTCGTCCTGTACCGTCAGGCCATCGGCAAGGAGCTGCTGAACACCGTCTCCGACGAGAACGGGCGCTTCACCTTCGCCAACATCCGCGGCAGCACGTTCCGCGTCAAAGCGACGATTCCGCAGGGCTATGTGTACACCATTGCGGGCGAGGGCGAGTACGGCAACATGTTCGCTCCCGGCACTGACCGCCGCGAGCACACGATTTCTGACGTGGTGCTGGAGAACGACAGCGAGATGACGATGGCCATCGGCGCGATTACCTACGGCAGCATCTCCGGCATGGTGTATCTGGATGACGACTTCTCCGGCAGCCGGATGGACGCGGAAAAGATGGTCAACAACTTCACCGTCACCCTGACGGATGAAAACGGCAATACCCGCACGGCGAAAACGAACCGCAGCGGCGTGTATACCTTCGATGACCTTGCGCCGGGGCAGTACACCGTGAGCGCGACCGCGAACCGCGGCTTGGCGTTCACGCGCACGGGCGACGGCAATATCCTCCGCAACCTCTCCGGCGGCGCGGGCGAAAGCGAACCGGTGGCGCTGACAATGGGCGCGGATTTGACGGGTCTTGATATCGGCATGATTACCCCCGGCCATGTGTCCGGCGTGGTGTTTGCCGACAAGAACGACAATGGCCTGCGCGACGCGGATGAAGGCGGCTTGCTCGGCGCGGTGGTTCACCTGATGGACGAAACCGGCGACGTGGCGACCCGCACCATCGGCGCGGATGGCAGCTTCCTGTTTGACGCGGTGCTGCCCGGAACGTACCGCCTGCGCTACGAGCTGCCGGGCGACGGCGTGTTTGCTCCCCTGGCGGACGGCGGCAACACCATCGCGCCGGATTCCGACGGCACGACGGATTCCTTTACCATCAGCGTGGGCGAAGAAGTCACCGCGCCCCTGTGCGGCGCACTGGCTTTGGGCGACATTGAAGGCATGGTGTTTGCCGATCACAACGGCAACGGCGCGCAGGATGCAAACGAAGCGGCGCTTGCCGGCGTGACGCTGATTCTGACCCCCTCCCGCGAGGACTTGACGGAGCAGACCGCCCTCACCGATGCGACGGGTGCGTACAGCTTCACCGGGCTGCGGCCGGACGCTTACACGTTGACCCTGCGCTTCCCGGAGGGCATGGTGCTCTCCAAGCTGGACGGCAATGTGACCCTGCCGCTGATGCACGGGCTGAACGAGCAGCAGGTGAACATCGAAATCGGGCTGGGCGAGGAATGGCTGAATCAGGCGCTTGGCGGCGTGATTCCGTCGAAGATGTCCGGTCAGGTTTGGGTGGATGAGGATGACAACGGGCGCATGGACGCGGGCGAAATCACCCCGGAAAACGAGACGCTGACCCTGCTGGATGAAACCGGCGCGGTGTTTGCGCAGGTGCAGACCGATGCGGAGGGGCGGTTCGCCATCGACGGCATTGCCCCCGGCGTGTACAGCCTTGCCTACGACCTCAAGGAAGGTACGCAGGCGGCGCGTCTGGGCGACAGCACCTTCACCACCGAGGGCAGTCAGCTCGTCATGACCGAGATTGAAATTAGCGAAAACAACAACTATACTGCTCCGATGCTGGGCTTGAAGATTGACACAAGCATCGGCGGCATGGTCTGGTGCGACAACGCGGGCGAGATTGCGCCCCTGTCCGGCGCGGAGGTTATCCTGCTGGACGAAAAGGGCAGCGAACTGCAAAACGCGACGACGGGCGAGGACGGCATCTACCGCTTTGACGGCTTGATGCCGGGCAACTACCGTCTGCGTGTGACGCTCCCGAACGGCTACGTCGTCGTAGAAAAGGACGACACGCGCCTCAAGGACGGGCAGAACATCAGCGTGATGACGACCTACACCGCCCGCGAGGGAGAGAGCGACCTGATTGCCCTGCGCATGAGCCAGCATCAGCTGGAGCAGAACATCGGCGCGGTGCAGCCGGGCACGCTGGGCGACTTCTGCTGGCTTGACCTGAACGGCAACGGCCTGCAGGACGCGGGCGAACTTGGTTTGGGCGACATGCGCATCGAGCTGTGGCGCAACGATCAGCTCGTCGCGGAAACGACAACCGACACGTACGGCTACTACACTTTCGAGAACCTGTATCCCGGCGTGTACACGCTCAAGCCCATCTACCCGACGGAAGTTGTGCCGACGCGTATGCGCACGGATATTCCGCTGATTGCGTCGATTCTGGGCGAAAACGGCGAATCGAACCCGGTGCAGGTGACCTCCGCCAGTACGACCTACACGGCGGATTTGGGCTTCGTGCTGGTTGATGACGACGTGCTGCCGGCAAACTACGGCATCGGCGAAAAGCAGGACTGGACGAAGAAGTAAGGGACAATGCGGAATGCGGAATTGCGCATCCGCGGATGGCGGGGTGCTGCGGGGGCAAAGGCTCTCGCGGTGCCCCGTTTTTTGTGAAGGGGGAGGGAGGCAAAGTCCGCTTTTACGGAAAGAATCAACTGTTTGTTTTGGTGAGAATTGAAAAGTAAATAAAAGTTACTTCACTCGCATTTTCCGAATGAAAATGGAAGCTGCTTCATTCTGAAATCCCAAATCCGCGCGAATCAACCGTTTTCCTGCGCGAAAGCGTATTGCAAAAGCGGCTTGCATCTGGTACTATAAACGTTACCAGATGTGGCTGTTTAATATGGAAAGAAATCAGCCGAATCATGCTGGAAATGAAAGGACGGAAACAAATATGAAGAAACTCCTTGCTCTCCTGATGGCGCTCATGATGTGCTGCACTGCCTTTGCGTTCGCGGAGGAAGAAGCGGAAGTGCCGGCAGTTGAAATGAATGTCAGCTTCGAGGCGCAGACGGTTGCGCTGGGTGAAACGGGTCTGACGATGCAGATTCCGGCGGACTGGGCGGTTCAGGAAGTCCCCGCAGGCACGGAAAACGCCGAGAACATCCTGCTCTTCGCCGTCAACGCCGACCAGACGGTCAGCATTACGGCGCAGCTGTCCGCGATGAGCTTTGAAACGCTGCTGCAAGGCATTCAGGACGCGGGTGCGACGGAAGAAATGCTCGCTGAGCTGTATGTCAACGAAAACTATTGCCTGATGTACACCCCCGGCGACACCGTGCTGGCGCTGTACACCTTCCTTGATGACGAGACGGTTCTCGCTGTGACGTTCCAGGTCGCCAGCAAGGAAGTGGGCGACGCGCTGGAAAACATGCCGCTGGAGATCTTCGGCAGCTTGGCGGCAGCGGAGTAATTCACTTCGTTACCACGATGCAGGACGAATGAGCGTCCTGCATTTTTTGTGCGCAAAAATGAACAGGGACTTGCAGAAAAACTTGATAAATGCAACAACTTGGACGAAAATATTCAAAATACACGAGAAAAACATAAAAAAAACACAGTTTGTGCAACAAAACACTTGATTTTTGTGAATGTCAACGAATATTTGAGCCAAGTGGGAACCAATATTTGAGCCACTAA
>ERZ857969.4932-NODE-4932-length-11029-cov-3.165118_pt1 | contig 11029 bp, 10 predicted proteins | sample MGYA00519864_ERZ857969 | MGnify/ENA primary metagenome ERZ857969 (study PRJEB31778, sample SAMEA3449382) | human gut metagenome | biome: human gut; feature: human-associated habitat; material: faeces | place: United Kingdom | collected 2010/2012 ... | reverse complement strand
ATATTTGCCTATACCTAAAAAATCACTTTCATTATATTCTTTTGCTTCATCAATTAAATCATTCATTATACTTTTAATGCTATCTGTTAATTTTTGTTCTAACTTTTTTATTTCACTTTCTTTTTTTATATCTATATTACAATTAAGTTCTGAAATTGCACTTTTAATAAATACATCAATATTTACTGTATTAGTATTTATATCATACGTTAATTTAGAACTATTTTTTAAAAGTTCAACACTACTATATGTATTTTTGTCACATTTAAATGAAATAACATTAGATACTATATCTCCATATATTAAGTTATATCCTAAAGATGCACTTTCAGTTAAATAGGTTAAAAATTTGGTATTTTTAAATATTCCTAATTTATTTACAATAACAAGTCTTATTTCAGGATTAATTTCTTCATTTATAGTACTATTTTCTTTAATTGTAATAGCAGGTATAACAGCATCTACTCCTGTTTGTAATACATTAGATACAAACTTATCAAATGTAATATCAGAAATATGACCTTGTTCTTTTGATGAGTATTCTATACTTGATGATATATTTTCTGCTGGAATTGTTTCATATGGTGTAATTAAACTCATAATATCTGAAACTTTAGCATCTTTACTAACAAGTATTTTAAAGTCTTTAGATACTTCTGTATCTCTTAAAAATAAATCAAATATTTCACTTATATCTTCTTTTGCAATTTTATTAGATACAACTACAGTTTCTAAATGACCAGCATATAACTTTTTAGGAGATTCAAGTACTAAATTTCTTAAAGCCTCATGTATAGTTTTTCCATTTGAATGATATACAATAATTTCAGGACTAGAACTGCTAGTATTTTCACTACTTTTCATACTCGTATTAAGAACTTGTGTTGTAATTTCATACATTCCATCTTTAATATCAATTCCAATAGATGATGCAATTGCCATATCAGATAATTCTCTATAATCACTACAGCCAGTAAGTAATATAAGTATTACTATAATTAGTATAACTTTAATCTTTTTCATATTTACCTCTTATTCTATTTTTATTTGCAGTAAGCATATTTCTTATACTCATTTTATATTTTTCATTAAGTACTATATCATTTCCTTGATCTACTTTATAAAAAGGTGCAGTAGGATATAGATATGGCACACCAAATGAATTTATACTAGTTATTTCTGCGATTAAAAGTATAAAAGATATAAATACACCTATCATACCAGAAATACTTGCAATCACCATAAATAAAAGTCTCCATAATTTAATTACATTTGATACATCATTTACATTAAATATCATTTCACTAATTGCAGTTATTGCTATAACAATAACCATAATGGGACTTACTAAACCAGCATTTACGGCTGCATCACCAAGTACTAAAGCACCGACTATAGAAAGAGCACTACCTAATGTAGATGGTGTTCTTATATCAGTTTCTCTTAATATTTCAAATGTAACAGTAAGAACTAAAGCTTCAATTATAGTGGGAAATGGAACACCATGCTTTTGTATTGCAAAATTAACTAATAATCCTGGCGGAATTATTTCGTGATTATATGTAATAAGCGCTATATAAATAGCAGGTAAGCTAACGCTTATAATGAATGCTACCATACGCATAATTCTTGTATATGTTATTCCTTTATTATTTTGATAATAATCATCCATCGTATGAAAAAACTCCATAAAAAATGCAGGAAGTAATATTACATATGGTGTATTTTCAACAACAATTGCAATTTTTCCATTTAAAAGCTTGTATGATACTAAATCAGGTCTTTCAGTTGATAATACACTTGGAAATAATGATTTATCATCTCTAATAAATTCATATATGTAATTACTATCAGGTATTGAATCAATATCTATTTTTTTTATCCTTTCTTTTACTAGATTGACTATATTTTTATCTACAATATCATCTACATACATAATACCTACTTTAGTATTACTTTTTTTACCAATTTTTACTTCTTCTAACCATAAATTTTCATTTCTAATTCTTTTTCTAATAAGCCCTATATTAGTTTGATAATTTTCTGTAAATGCATCTTTTGGTCCTTTAATAGTCTTTTCATTATCAGCTTTGTTAATCCCACTATCTAACTGTTTTCTAAATTCAAGCGCTATATACTTATCATCAACTATAATAACTAAAAAACCAGAGAATAAATTATCAATTATCTCGTCTATTTTATTTATTTCTTTAACACTAAAATTTGGAATATATTCCTTAATATAATCATATAAATTAAGAAATTTCTTTTTATTTAATTTAAGATAACTTAAATATTCAAGCACAAAATCATTAATGTTTTTAGTATCACATAAAGTATCAAAAAATAATAAATTAATTTTCTTTTTAGAAATATTAAGTTTTTTAATTACAAAATCAGGACTATTTCCAAATCTGTTTTTTAACTCATTAATTATATTTTCCATTTTGTACCACCATTTCTATTATTTACAAAAGTATGTTATAATATGCTCGGTGATATTATGAAATATGTTAAAGATGTTAAAATATATAGTGAAAATAATGAAGGATGCGGAATATGTAAAGTTAATAATATTGTTACATTTGTTCCATTTTCATTAAAAGGAGAATTAGTTGATATTAATATTACTAAAGAAAATAAAAAATTTAATATAGGAGAAATTATAAAAATAAATAAAGTATCAGAAAATAGATTGGTTCCATCATGTAAATATTATTATAAGTGTGGCGGATGTAATTTAATGCATCAAAAGTATTCATCCGAATTAGAATTTAAAAGAAATAAGGTTATTAATAATTTAAAACATATTGGAAATATAGAAATTAATAATTTAGAGATTGTTAATAATAAAAGGTATGAATATAGAAACCATGTAGTATTAAATGTTAAAGGTGATAAAATTGGTTTTTATAAAAATAATACAAATGAAATAGTTGATATAAATTTATGTTTAATTTCAAATAAAAAAATAAATGATGTAATAAATAATATTAGAAAGTTTATTGGAAAATATAAAAATAATAATATAGATAAAATAAGTATAAAAGCATATGATAATGTTTTAATTAATATTACTTCAAATAATTTTAACTTATTAAATGAGTTTAAAAACATAGTTAAATATGATTCGCTTTATATTAATGATTTATATAAAGATGGAATAAAAAAAGTAAGTGTTACACTTGATAAATATAAATATTTAATATCATCCAAATCTTTTTTTCAAAAAAATACTTATATTGCAAATGAAATGTTTAAATATATAAAATCATTAGTTGACAAGAATGAAAAAATACTTGATTTATATTGTGGAACTGGATCAATTGGAATATATTTAAGTGATAAAGTAAGTAGCGTCATAGGAATTGAAGAAGTTAATGAAGCAATAATAGATGCAAAAGAAAATGTAAAAATAAACAATATTACTAATATAGAATTTATAAGTGGAAAAGTAGAAGAGAATATAGAGAAATTTAAAAAAATAGATACAATTATAATAGATCCACCAAGAGTAGGAGTTTCTAAAAAAGTAATAAATAATATTCTTAATATTAATCCTAAAAAGTTAATTTATGTTTCATGTAACTCATCAACACTTGCAAGAGATTTAAAGCTATTAGAAAATAATTATGAAATTAAAAGTATTAAATTATTTGATATGTTTCCTAATACATATCATGTTGAGTGTGTGTGCATATTAAAACTTAAATAAAAGAGGTGATATAATGTTTTGTCCAAAATTAGAAACAGAAAGATTAATTTTAAGAAGATATAACGAAAGAGACTTAGATTCATTTTATGATATACTCTGTGATGAGAGATTACATAAATATATTACATTTCCTAATTTAACTAAAGAAGAAGAATTAGAATATATTAGAAAGTGCATGAGTGAAGTAGAAGAATCAAAATACGAAAAATGGGCAATTGTATTAAAGGAAAGTAATGAAACAATAGGAAATATTTCGGTAAATACCATTTATCAAAAACATAATTATTGCAATGTTGGATATGTTATTAGATACAATTATTGGGGTAATGGATATGCTGGTGAAGCTTTAAAGGCTGTATCTGATTATTTATTAGATTCTGGATATTATTTAGTTGAATGTTCTTGTAATGAATTAAATACGCAATCTTCTAAAACTATGTTAAAAGCAGGTTTTAAAAAAGATGGGTATATTTCTAATAGACGGATAAATAAAGATAAATCATATTCTGGTGTTGAATTTTATAGTAAAACAAAGTAAAAAATTAAGGAGAATTGAGAATGGAAAGAATATATAATAAATTAGTAAGAGATAAAATTCCAAACATAATAAAAGAAAAAGGAGAAACACCTGTTGTAAGAATATTAGATAAAATTGAATATAAAAATGAATTGGAAAAAAAATTATATGAAGAATATAAAGAAGTAATTGAAGCAACAGGCGATGATCGAGTAGAAGAATTGGCTGATATGTTAGAGGTAATTAGAGCATTAGCTAATTTAGAAAATAAAAATTTAAATGAAGTTATAGTAATTGCAGATAAAAAAAATGAAAAACGTGGTGCTTTTGAAGAAAAGATTTTTCTTGAAAAAGTTATTGAAAAATAATGTCAAAAAATTGTTTCTCAAAGGCCTAAATATAGAAGATTTAAAATCTATTTTAACACCGATTAAAATAAAAATACACGGAGAAAATATAATTAAAATTGTTAATAAAACTAGTTCTATAAATTGAATTAGTTTCCTTATTTTGATATAATCTATACATGTTAATTAACTTGCCAAGTGTTAACATTGATAACTTGTGACGATAATTTATATTTTTAGGCAAGAAAAATATATCTATTCGGAGATACTTTTTAAAAGAGTATCTCTTTTTTTAGGAGGTTTTAAATGAACAGGATAATAGAGAAAGAAAATATAGAAAATATGATATATGAAATAAGAGGAAAACAAGTAATGTTAGATTCTGATTTAGCAAGATTATATGAATGTAAGAATGGGACAAAAGATATAAATAAAGCTGTTAAAAGAAATATAAATAGATTTCCAGAAGATTTTTATTTTCAATTAACCGATGATGAAACAAAAAAATTGTGGTTCCATATTGGAACCACAAAAATAATGAGCAGATCAAATCCTCATGTGTTTACTGAACAAGGTGTTGCTATGTTAGCATCAATATTAAAAACAGAAATAGCTGCTCAAATAAGTATTAGGATAATACGTGCTTTCGTTTATATGCGAAAATATATTTCTTATGAAAGTAAAGATAATATTATAATAAATCATGAAAACAGAATTTTAAAATTAGAAGAATCATTTAATAAATTATCTAAAAAGCAAAATTCAATTATATATGAGGGTGCTATATATGATGCATATTCTTTATTATTAGATATATTAAATGAATCTAAAGCAGAAATAATTATTATAGATAACTATGCCAACAAAGATTTATTAGATACATTAAAAAATATTAATAAAAGAATCATTATTATTTCAAAAAATATAGATGAAAACTTAATTAAAAAGTATAATAATCAATATTCCAATATTAAATTTATTAATAATAATTCTTTTCATGATAGATACATCATCTTAGATTTAAAGACATACCACTTACGTAAATAGTCTTTAAAAGACTTAGGAAAAAAGTATAGCTATATGTATAAAATGAATGAAGAAATATTTATAAATGATTTAATAAAAAGGGTAGAAGTTATAATAATGTAAAATATATAGTATTAGATTTACGTTAGTTTAATATATTTTACTTTTATTGTATAATTTAAGTAGGTGATAATATGAAGAAAAAAGAAATTAGAATTCCTAATTATACTTTAAAAGAAGAATTAATTAATTCTATATCTCATGGAGTAGGTGCCCTTTTAAGTATTTGGGCTTTAGTTATGATTATAATTAAATCAAGTAAATCAGGGGCGCTTTCTATTGTGTGTGTAACTTTATTTGGTACAACTATGGTTTTACTTTATACAATGTCATGTATATATCACGCATTATCTAAGAATATAGGAGCTAAAAAGGTATTTAGAGTACTAGATCACTGTAATGTGTTTTTACTTGTATACGGGACTATTATACCTGTTTGTTTAGTAGGTATTGGTGGAGTATATGGTTGGGTATTTTTTGCAATAGTATCTTTAGTAACTGCTCTTGGTATTACATTATCTGCAATTGATATAGATCGTTTTCAAGTATTAGAAGTTATATGTCACTTAATAAATGGATGGAGTGTATTGTTTTTTTCAAAACTATTAATTAATAATGCTGGTATAAACTGTTTAATACTATTAATATTAGGTGGAATAATGTATTCAGCAGGTTCTATATTATATTCTATTGGTTCAAACAAAAAATATTTTCATTCAATTTTTCATTTTTTTTGCTTATTTGGAACAATACTACATTATTTAGCAATTTATTTATATATTATTTAAAAAAATAGTTTAATATTTTATTTAAATATGATATCATTATATAGTAGATTATTATAGGAGATGATAATATGGGTTTAAAGTTAAAAGGATTATTCGCACCTGAAGAATCTTCGAAAGAAGATGAATATTACACAATAAGTGCAGAAGATGCGCTAAAAGGTATCGAAGGTGAGGGTTCTAAGCTTATTTTACTTGAACCAAGAGCGTATTCTGAATCACAACAAATTGCTGATCATCTAAAAAATCGTCATACTGTTGTAGTAAACTTAAAAAGAGTTACAAAAGATCAAGCTAAAAGGATTGTTGACTTTTTAAGTGGGTGTATATATGCAATAGGTGGAGATTTACAAAAAATAGGTGGTGGAATTTTCTTATGTACACCAAGAAATATGAGCGTTCAAGGTAAAATATCAAATGATGAGGATGATAAAAAAGAGAAAGTACATGATAATAGTGAAATAGATATTGAATGGTAGTAAATATATAATATATTGAGGTGGCTTATATGAGAAAATTTAAAAGGAGTATTGCTGGTTATGATGTTAACGAAGTAAATGCTTTTGTTGATGATGTCATAAGAAAAGTAGAAAATATCATAAAAGAAGAAGAAAAAATTAAAAGAGATATTTATGATAAAGATACTAAGATTAAAGAATTAGAAGCCACTTTAGAGAAATATAAAATTATGGAAAATAATTTAAATAATTCAATACTTGAAGCACAAAATAATGTAGAATATATAAAAAGGGTTGCAAAATCCGAAGGAGATGCTATAATAAGTGAAGCAAGAAAAAATGCAAATAGAATTATTAGTGATGCACTTATTCGAGCAGAAAAAACACAATATGAAGCTGAGCTTTTAAAGAAAAATGTAAATTTATTTAAAAGTAGGGTTCGTGTAATGTTAAATCAACAATTAGACTTAATTGATGATTTGGACAAAGAAATATTATAAATTATATGATGGAGACGTTATATTATCTAACTTTAAAGAGAACCTAGGTAGGTGAGAATAGGGAAGTAAATAATATATGTATCACTCTTGATAAGCCTTTTAGGCCGGTAATTCCGTTACAATATTAAGCGCATAGAATCTATGAACTAAGGTGGTACCGTTCTTATGAACCCTTAGATTTATAGATTTTTTTATTTTTAAGGAGGTATTTATGAAATTTAGAGAACTAAGTAAAGAAAGCGTTGATAAAGTAGAAGAAGGCATCTTAAAAAAATGGAAAGAAATGGACATCTTAAATAAAACTATTGAAAAGAGAAAAGATAGTGAAAATTTTGTTTTTTATGATGGACCAATTTATGCAAATGCAAAACCTGGAATACATCACGTATTTGCAAAATCAATAAAAGATGCTTTTTGTAAGTATAAAACAATGAAAGGTTATAGAGTCTTAAGAAAAATAGGATTAGATACACATGGGCTTCCAATTGAAGTAAATGTAGAAAAAAAATTAGGATTTAAATCAAAAGCGGATATTGAAAAATATGGTATAGAAAAATTTTGTGAGGAATGTAAAATTGAAACTGATAGTAATATAGATGAGGTTAGAAAACTAACTGACATGATGGGTCAATTTATAGATTGCGATCATCCATATGTTACTTGTAGTAAAGAATATATTGAATCAGAATGGTGGATAGTAAATGAACTTAATAAAAAGGGATTAATTTACTATGGAAGTAAAGTTTTACCATATTGTAGAAGATGTGGTACAGAACTTGCGAGTCATGAAGTATCTCAAGGTTATAAAGAAGTTAGTGTAAACACTGTAATTGTACCATTTAAAATAGAAGGAAAAGATGAATATTTCTTAGTATGGACAACTACACCATGGACATTAATGGCAAATGTTGCATTATGCGTTAATCCTACGCTTGATTATGTGAAAGTTGAGTCAAAAGGATATAAATTTATATTAGCCAAAGACCTTGTAAATAGTGTTTTAAATGATGAGTGCACTATACTTGAAACTTATAAAGGATCTGATTTAGTTGGAATAAAATATGAGCAATTAATGCCTTTTGTTAAGGTAGAAGGAAAAAGTTTTATAGTACTTGCTGATAATTATGTTACTGCAAGTGATGGAACAGGTATTGTTCATATTGCACCAGCGTATGGAGAAGATGATAATAGAGTATGCAGAGAAAATGATATTGCATTTATAAATCCAGTTGGGAAAGATGGTAAATATTTAACTGGTCCCTGGACTGGATATGTTGTAACAGATCCTAATTTAGAAATAGAAATTATTAAATATTTAAAAGAAAATGATAAATTATTTAAAAAGATTAAAATGACACATGAATATCCACATTGTTGGAGATGTAAAGAACCACTAATATATTATGCTAAACCAGCATGGTATGTAAGAACAACTGAATATAAAGACAAAATAATTGAATCTAACAAAACTGTTACTTGGTATCCAGAATTTATAGGTCAAAAAAGATTTAATAATTGGCTTGAAAACATGATAGATTGGGGAATATCAAGAAATAGATACTGGGGTTGCCCTCTACCTATATGGCAATGCGATTGTGGTAATTTTGAAACAATTGGTTCTTTAAAAGAATTAAAAGAAAGATCAATTGAAGATGTTGATATAGATACTATAGAACTTCATAGACCATATGTAGATAATATTCATATAAAATGTAGTAAATGCGATAAAACTATGAATAGAGTACCAGATGTACTTGATGTGTGGTTTGATTCAGGTGCAATGCCATATGCACAAATGCATTATCCATTTGAAAACAAAGAATTATTTGAAGAACAATTTCCAGCCGATTTTATAGCAGAAGGAGTTGACCAAACAAGAGGTTGGTTCTATGTATTACTTGTATTATCTACATTAATAAGTGGAAAATCTAGTTTTAAAAGAGTTGTAGTAAATGATATGATGCTTGATGCTAATGGTAAGAAAATGAGTAAATCAACGGGAAATATAATAGATCCAATTGAGATTATGACTAAATATGGTGCTGATACTATAAGATGGTATATGCCATATGCATCACCTATATATACTCCATTAAAATTTGATATAGAAGGCTTAAAAGAAGTATATTCAAAATTCTTTAATACATTAAAAAATACATATAATTTCTTCGCGTTATATGCTAATACTGATTCACTTGATCCAAGAGAATTTAACGTAGAATATGAAAATAGAGAAGAAATAGATAAATGGTTATTATCTAAATATAATAAATTAATATCAGAAGTTACTGATGGATATGAATCATATGATTTAACTAAAGTGGTAAGAAAAGTTACAGATTTTGTAAGTGATGATTTATCGAATTGGTATATAAGACGTAATAGAAGAAGATTCTGGGCTAGTGATTTAGATGAGAATAAAAAAGCAGTTTATAACACTACATACGAAGTATTACTAGGATTATCAAAACTAATCGCTCCAATCGTACCATATATATCAGAAGAAATATATATAAGTTTAACTAATAAAGAATCTGTTCATTTAGAAGATTTCCCAATATGTGATAAAACTAAAATAAATGACGAGATAGAGAAGAAAATGGATTTAGTTAAGGATTTAATCTCATTAGGAAGAAATGCTAGAGAAGAAGCTAAAATTAAGGTTAGACAACCTATTAGTGAAATAATACTAGATGCCAAGGTTAAAAATATAATAGGGGATTTAACAGACTTAATAAAAGAAGAATTAAATGTTAAAAGTATTACATTTACAGAAGATTTAACTAAATATATGTCATTTGAAGTAAAACCAAACTTTAAAATATGTGGTCCAATATTTGGGAAAGAAATTAAAGATTTTGCAAACGCACTAACTAATCTTACTCAAGAAGATATAAAAAAGATGGAAGAGGGAAGTACCAAAACAATTAATCTAAATAAAAACAATATAGAAATAACATATGATATGTTAGATGTACGTATAAGTGCTAAAGAAGGATTTAATGCATCACACGAAAATAATAACTTTATAATACTTAATATTACACTTACAAAAGAATTAATAAACGAAGGTATAGTAAGAGAATTCATTAGCAAAGTACAACAAATGAGAAAAACAAATGATTATGAAATGATGGATCGAATTAATATATATTATACTAATAATGATGAATTTAATAATGCAATTAAAGATTATATTGATTTTATAAAAGTAGAAACACTTGCAGATAATTTAATTATAAAAGATGAAATAGAAAATAAATTGGATTTAAATGGGATTGTAGTTGGTATAGAACTAGAAAAAAGGAACTAAAATAAATAGTTCCTTTAATTTTATTTTTTATAGAAGTCAACATAATATGTATTATACGAAATCAAGTTATATTCAGTTTATCATTTAGTTTGATAAAATTATATCCAATATTATTACACATTATATCTTACCTACATCTAATAGTTAATTAATCTATAATGATTAATTAATTTAACTCTAAATACATTTCAGCAATCATTTTTTTGCATTTTTTGTATTAAAATCATTTAACAATAATATATATTTTTTTAAATATAATTTGTAATATCCATCATCTATATATTATAAATTCATAATCAACCTTTAAA
>ERZ857969.4923-NODE-4923-length-11053-cov-3.592835_pt1 | contig 11053 bp, 12 predicted proteins | sample MGYA00519864_ERZ857969 | MGnify/ENA primary metagenome ERZ857969 (study PRJEB31778, sample SAMEA3449382) | human gut metagenome | biome: human gut; feature: human-associated habitat; material: faeces | place: United Kingdom | collected 2010/2012 ... | reverse complement strand
GGATTGGAACGGCCTTTATGGCAATTCAAAACATAAAATAACGATTGAGGAGTTTAAATGCAAGGCAGAGCTATTAATGCAGGAATTTCATATACCGGTCTATATGTTAGGAGACAAAATGCATATGAGCAAATTATGTCAAGACGTAATTGATTATTTTTAATATAATGACAGGAGGTTTTTATATGGGAGAAAAAATTAAACTTATGTCTGTTGGGAACAGAAAGGCAAAACTGGCAAATTCAAGCAATTGGGCTAAAACGGTGGAGAGATACGCTCCGGATATGTACGAATTAATTTATGTAGTAGGCGAAAAGGAGACTCTCAAAAAGGTAGAGGAGCTTAGACCTGAGATAATACTAATTCTTCCCAGCATATTGCAGGATAATATTGAGGATGGGGTGCGGCTTTTAAAGGAAATCAAACAAGTGCATCCTCAGGCTGCGGTATTTATGAATATGGGAATAGTGGACGACGAGCAGGAAGCGATAGATGCATATATGGCGGCCGGGGCATATAAATGCTATTCTGCGCCTATCAGCATGGACGCGCTTTTTCATGATATGTATGTGGCGTTAAATCTAGAATGATTTCTGTTTTTAATAGAGAAAAGATTTGAATTATGAAAAAACGAAAGAATATACAATTTGATAATCTATCTCTTTCCTTTAAGGAAATCTGGCATTATGACAAGCGGCTGATATTTATTCTTCTTGCAGATGTGGTTATAAGCGCTCTGCGCCCTTTTCCCGATATTATACTGTCCGGGCGGATTGTAGACAGCATAGCCGGGGGACACAGCTTTGGGCTGGCTGTTGCGTATATATCCCTGATGTTCGGCCTTAATTTCTGTTTAACGGCCATAAGCACATTTTTAGCAAAATCCAGGGATTATCTTTTAATCAAGCTGACAAATAAGCTGGACAATGATGTAAGCCGCAAATGCATGAACATGGATTTTGAGCAGTTTAATGATTCCTCTGTTCAAGAACGTATAATGATGGTTAATCAAGCGGTGCGGGGCAATAACTTTTTCACCAGTCTGACTGTTTTTTTCTCCATTATTTCGCAGTTTATAACTCTTGTAGGCGTAATATGCGTAATGACTGCGTTAAATATATGGTTGCTGGTTATTGCGCTTATCGTTATAGCGCTGCAGGCGGTATTGCATTATACTAGGCTTAGACACGACAGGCAATATAGGGAGGATTCCGTAAGCGACCGAAGAAAGGTAGCGTATGGCTCGCAGCTTACTAAAGATATTCAGAGCAAAAAGGATATAGTCATGTTTGGCATGAGCGATTATCTGCTGAATAAAATTGAAACCTTTCAGAGAGCGATGCTTAAGTTTGATAAAAAACGAATAAAAGAAAGCGGATTTATAGAAATAGCCGCGTATTTTTTAAGCGTGGCTTTTCAGGTTTGCGCTTATTTATTAATTGGCATTAATGCGTTCAGCGGCAGAATTTCAATAGGCGATTTTACAGTAGGCGTTACTTCTCTTATAAACTTTATGTCTTCCTCCTCCTTTGTGACTAATAACATACTTACATTTAACGATAATGTCTTTTATATCAGGCAGTATAAATCTTTTAATAAGCTTAGAAGTAAGTTTGACGTAACGCCCAAAACGGTCGGGTTGGACAAAATAGATTTGAATAAAATTGAAATAGAATTCCGCCATGTTTGGTTTAGATATCCGAATAGTACCGCGTTTGTATTGAAGGATATAAATTTAATCATAAAGAATTCAGAACGGCTGGGAGTTGTAGGATATAATGGAGCGGGTAAAACAACCTTTACTTTGCTGCTGACCCGTATGTATGACCCGACTGAAGGCGCTATTTATTTAAACGGCGTGGATATTCGGGATATTGACTATAGAGAATATCAGAAGCTTATTTCCTCGGTTAATCAGGATTTTTCTCTGCTTGCTTTTTCTCTGCTTGAAAATATTGCTGTTACTGAAACCGCGACTGCTGAAGAACGGACGCATATTATGAATTTATTAAACGAAAACGGCATGGGCGCAAGATTAAAGAAGCTGTACCGCGGCCTGGATACGCCTGTTACTAAGACTCTTTCAGCCTCAGGCGTGGATTTGTCAGGCGGCGAACGGCAGAAAATTGCAGTAGTGCGCGCGCTGTATAAGGATGCGTCCATACTTGTTTTGGACGAGCCTACTTCTGCGTTGGATCCTGTTGCAGAGCATGAAATATTTCAAAAATTTGCAGAAATGTCTAATGGAAAAACGACAGTTCTTATTTCGCATCGGATATACAGCACTCGGTTTTGTGATAAAATAGCGGTTTTTGACAAGGGAGAGATTAAGGAATACGGAACCTTTGAGAGCTTGATGGAGATTAAGGGGCTGTATTATTATTTCTTTGAACAGCAGGCCGAATATTTTAAGTAATTTTCCAGGCGCCGGTTATTTTTTTGAGTATAATGCGCCGCATAGGGCGGGGCTACCGTTTTTGCTGCGCCGTCAAGGCGCCGCATACCTTGGCGTTTCCATATTTTAAATCTGTTAAAGCGAGCTGTTGAGGAAAGCTATGGATTAGGACAGCAACGATTTTTTCATATTATATTGCCCTATATTACATTAATATAAAGCTTTACGAGCAGTTTTTTATAGCGCGCTTACCCTCAGTTTACAGGGAACTACACGGTCAGAAGGCATAAAATCTGCGTCCTGCTGCGTTGCTTTGATTCCATGTACGCCCGGTACATGTCGTTCAAGCGCCTTGCATGACGCAGATTTTATGCCTTCTGACTCTGGAGACCTCAAACGGAGAGAATTTCTTCATTTTCAAGGCAGACGAAGAAAGCGTACTGGGAGTACGCTGATTGAGGATAACGCAGAAAATGAAGAAATTATCCCGTTTTGAGGCGTGTAGTTCCTTGTAAACTGAGGGTATGGGCATATGAGCATATTTTTAATGGGAAACTTTTTAAAGCCCCGGCTTTTTTCTAGCCGAGGCTTTTTTCATTTAATCCCTTTAAGCCTGTTCGTCAATGATTTTTTGCGCTATGCTATTATCCACCAGTTTTTCAAATTCCGGCCCGTTTTCTATAATTCCAGCTTCCTTAATTATGGATATAAGCCGATTATATGCGTCCTCCTTCATAACCGGATCGCTCATCCAAACATCTATATCCTTATAGCGCTTAACAACCGTTACTAATAATTCCATATCGTTATCAGGGAACGAATAGGCTATAGCCTCCGCAATCTCTTCAGGCTCAGCCGAAGCAACCCACTGCTGTCCTTTATATACCGCACGCATAAAAGCTTCGGCAATATCTCCATGCTCCTTAAGATAATCCTTAGTAGCCATAAAGCAGGTATAAGGCACCTCGCCGCCTTCTTCTCCTATAGACGCTACTATATATCCTTCTCCAGCCAGCTCCATAGTAGAAGCAACTGGCTCAAACAGGGCCACATAATCATCCTCTCCTCCTATAAATGCTCCGCCCATAAGGTCAAATTGAACGTCTATCCTCACATTGGCGTCCACCCCAGGAACTACTCCATTCTTTTTCATTACATATTCCAGAGTCATCTGAGGCATGCCTCCCTTGCGGCCTCCAATTATGCTTGTGCCTTTAAGCTTATCCCAAGTAAAATTATCATCCTTAGTCTTGCCCAAAAGAAACGAACCGTCACGTTTTGTAAGCTGGCCTATTATAACCGCATGGTCCTCCCGCCCTTCATTGCATACATACACGCCAGTCTCCGGGCCCATCAGCCCTATATCCGCCTGGCCCGAAATTACCGCGGTCATGCTCTTATCCGAGCCGCCTCCATTGGTTAAATCAATAGTTATGCCCTCTTCTTCAAAATAGCCCAGACTCATTGCAGCATAAAACGGCGCATAAAATATAGAATGCGTTACCTCGTTTACTCTTACCACATTTTCGTCCTTGCTCTGACAACCGGTTAGCATTCCTACGGTCGTCACGGTCAAAATAAGTACGCATAAAATGCTTATAAGCTTTCTTTTCACAAATTGCAACCTCCTGATTATTTTTACATTATCATTATTATGAAACCTTGATAAAAGGGTGACAGAGCTTGCCTGTTTAACATTTGCAGCTATGCAAAAAGACGCGAATTATATCTATTGCAGCGCATACGCTCTTCCCCCTATTCCGGGCTTGCCAGTTCTTAAAAAATATACCCTCAGTTTACAAGAAAGACGGTCAGAAGGCATAAAATCTGCGTCCTGCTGCGCTGCTTTGATTCCATGTGCGCCCGGCACATTTCTCCTTCAAGCGCGCTTGACCTGGCACAAATTTCATGCCTTCTGATTCTGGAAAGCTCAAAGAAAAAGAATTTCTTCATTTTCAAGGCAGACCAAGAAAGCGTTACTTATAAGTACGCTGATTGAGGATAAAGCTGAAAATGAAGAAATTCTTTTTCTTTGAGGCGTGTAGTTCCTTCTAAACTGAGGGTATTAAAGGCTTTAAGCCCACTCTTCAAGGATATTGGCCGTTCGGATAATATCAAGCGGGCCGTGCGGATGATGGCCGCAGCCCTGCTTGCATTCGGTAATCAGGGTTCCGTTGTGTTCGTGATAATATTTTGCCAGCAGCTCTCCGTTTTCGCAGTAGGGAACCGTGTCGTCTTTATCTCCGTATGTCATATATATGGGAAGCCTGTTTTTAATAAAAATATCCATTTTGTCTATGGGATTGTTTCTATAGCATATAAGCTCGGACATGCTCATTCCCTTTGCCGCGTAAAATTCGTCCCAGAACTGGCATGTGGAAATTCCCAATCCGCCTGGGCAGCTTAAAAGATTGAGCACGGGTGCGTCCAGATAGAGCGCCGAAACGTTTTCCGGATGCCTTGCAGCCATTTCGGCGGCGTGCAGTCCTCCGCAGCTCATGCCTATAAGCAGGCATTGGCTTTTTAATCCATAGCCGTAAGCTAGATAATTGATAAATTCGCTTCGGACGTCTTGGTCCTCGTCCGTACTCCAGCGCGTAATATTTGAAATATATCCTAAATAGAATCCGCGATTCAGCAATTCCAGTTCTAACTCGGGAAATGCGCCGAAATATTCGGTTTTTATGCACCATTTGCCTTCAGGATGTGGATTAATGGGTATAACCAGAATGGCTCTGCGTCCGTTAAAATCAAAATCCAGCCGTTTAAAACCATTCCATTCAAGTTCTTCCATAATAGCTGTTCCTTTCTCTGAAAACGCTTATTTTCTATAGTATAATGCGCAGAACAGCACATTGCAAGAGGGTTTTTAATATTTTTATTAGATTAGATAATACAATCAAGGTACAATGCGGTTTTGCTGTCATTGCCCGCTGCTGCGTCCGCTTTGCTGCGCGGTCCCGAAAATACGCCCGGTATGTCTTCAATCGCGCGCCGTGCGGCCAATCAACGGGAATTAAAAGCAAAATCTCCGACCGCAGAGAAAATGGAATTTTTCCGGTTCTGCAAGGCGGCAGGACGCGGAAATACCGGGCGCATTTTTTGCAAGGCGGCAGGACGCGGAAATATCGGGCGCGTTTTTTGCAAGGCGGCAGGACGCGGAAATACCGGGCGCATTTCAAGGATGGCAACGCGGCAAAACCAAATAATTCATCCATTCAAGGCGCATTGTACTTTGATTATATTGTCTAAGATGCGCGGAGAAAGGCAGCCGCTTATTATATATTTTATTTAAAAAAACGCTGCCTTTCATGCGGAGGACGGGGTGTAGAAAATAGGTTGAACGGCATGCAATGCGCGCGTTCTGTTCAGACGGCGCAGGATTATATTTTATTGAAAGTTTGCTTGCGTTTTATGCAATACATGGTATAATAGCCGCGTAGAAAACTTATCCTTAGCTGGAGGGCATGATTTTGGAAAATGAAAGACGGACAAGACGGCTTAGTCCGCCTCAAATAATAGCTTTGGGCTTTTTGGCCGTCATATTTATAGGAGGAATACTGCTCTCTTTGCCTGTAAGCTCAGCCGACGGCGAGAGCCTGCCTTTTGAAAACGCGCTTTTTACAGCTACCAGCGCAGTATGCGTTACCGGTCTTGTGGTTTATGATACAGGCGCGGTTTATTCTGTTTTTGGCCAGATAGTCATAATGCTGCTTATACAGATTGGTGGTCTGGGCTTTATGACTCTGGCGGCGACGCTGTTTTTGATTGTGCGCAAGCGCATAACTCTGCGCGACCGGCTTATTATGCAGGAACAGTATAATCAGTTCCAGCTGCAGGGATTGGTTAAAATGACGCTGCATATTTTGGCTCTTACGCTGGCTATAGAATTGATAGGGGCCATAATGCTTGCTGTAAGCTTTATTCCGATGTACGGCTGGGGCAGGGGTATTTATTTTTCAATATTTCATTCAGTTTCTGCGTTTTGCAACGCCGGCTTTGATATATTGGGCCTGGGCGCCAGCCTGGTGCCGGTTAATTCCGAGCCCATAATTATATTGACTATAAGCGTTCTTATAATTCTGGGCGGTCTGGGCTTCGGCGTATTGGTGGATATATTAAAGGTGCGTCGGTTCTCAAAGTTTTCCCTGCATACTAAGGTTGTGCTGGTATGCACGGGTCTCCTGCTTTTAAGCGGCTTTCTGCTGTTTTATGTTGCTGAAATAGGCAATTCTAAAACTCTGGGAGGAATGTCGGCGGGCGACGGGGTTATGAACGCGTTCTTTCATTCGGTAACGCTGCGGACGGCGGGCTATGATTCCATAGGCGCGGGCAATCTTCATGATTCAAGCAAGATATTGTCGGTAATATTTATGTTTATAGGCGCTTCGCCTGCTTCTACCGGCGGCGGGATTAAAACCACCACTATGTTCCTGCTTATAATGCTGGTGTATACAATAGTTATGAATAAGGATGAGGTAGTGGCATATAAGCACAGGATTCCTCATCAGCTTGTGCTCAAGGCCATAGCAATAGTAATCATATCTTTGTTTGTGGTGCTGTTATCCTCGGTGCTGCTCTCTATATTCGAGCAGGATAATCCGAATACAGCCAGCTACGATTATGTCGATATGCTTTTTGAGAGCGCTTCTGCGTTCGGCACGGTGGGCGTTTCCACAGGCATGACGGGCAGTCTTACCCTTCCAAGTAAAATACTGCTTATGATTACCATGTTTATAGGCAGGATAGGGCCGCTTACCCTTACAATAGCTTTAAGCAGGCATTCTTCTCCTCAGAAGTCTTCGGTTAAGTATCCTGAGGGCCGCATAATTATAGGCTGATGCCTGTGTATGACTGAACTAATAAAAATTATAAAAATACTTTTCTGAAAAGGAGAATTTGCAGATGAAGAGTTTTGCCGTTATAGGGATGGGGTGCTTTGGGCGCAGTCTGGCTACTACCCTTAACGATATGGGACATGAGGTGCTTTGCATAGATTCATCCGAGGATAAGGTGGCTGACGTTGCCGATAAGGTGACTCATGCTATTCAGGCAGACGCTACCGACCCGGCGGCCCTTAAGGAGCTGGGTATAAGAAATTTTGACGCGGTTGTTATTTCTATAGGCACAAATCTTGAAAGCTGCATGCTTATAACCTTGCTGTGCAAGGAGCTGGGATGCGCTAAAGTGTTTGTTAAGGCTACCAACGAGCTTCACGCCAAAATACTTTCTATGATAGGCGCGGATAAGGTGATACTTCCTGAAAAGAGCATGGGCGTAAGGGTAGCTCACAGCCTGGTTTCGGCAGGTATTATGGATTTTATAGAGCTGGCGCCCGATTACGGGCTTGTAGAGCTGAATCCGCCGGCCGCGTGGTATGATAAGACTCTTTCGGCGCTTAATCTTCGGGCTAAATTCGGCATAACGGTTATAGGAATTAAGCATAAAAAGGATATTATAGTTTCGCCCTCGGCCGACGATGTAGTGCGCGAGGGGGATACCTTGATAATAGTGGGACGCAACGACAGTATAGCGCGGCTGGAAAATAAGCATCTGGAAAAATAGAGCATGGATAAATTGATAATAGCAACCAACAATAAGCATAAGCTGGACGAGCTTCGTCAGATATTGACGCCTTATTTTAACAGCATTCTTTCTCTTTCGGAGGCGGGCATAAGGCATGAGACGGTGGAGGACGCCGATACCTTTGAGGGCAACGCACTTAAAAAGGCGAGGGAAATAGCCCATATTTCAGGATGCGCCGCGTTGGCCGACGACAGCGGGCTGGTTGTGGAGGCGTTAAACGGTGAACCGGGAGTTTATTCGGCGCGGTATGCGGGCGAGCCGTGCGACGATAAGAAAAATTTAGAGCTGGTACTGGAAAGGATGCGGGGGAAAACCGACCGGCGGGCGAGCTTTGTATGCGTGCTGGCCTTGGTGACTCCTAAAACCGAGCTTACTGCCCGCGGGGAAGTGCTGGGAACCCTTACTTTGGCTCCTGTGGGAGAGGGCGGCTTTGGCTACGACCCAATATTTTATGTTCCAGAATATAAATGCACGTTTGCTCAGATGACTCAGGAGCAGAAAAACCGGCTGAGCCACAGAGCGGAGGCGGCCCGGCTTCTGGCTGGAAAGCTGGAGGAAATATGAGCGTTATGTATGCCGTGAGCGATACTCACGGAGATACCGGCAATTATACGCGATTGCTGGAATTGACGAAGGACGCGGATATGTACGCGCATTTAGGAGATTATGTGCGGGACGGTCAGGAATTGGGCAGATTGTCGCTTAAGCCGGCGTTTATTATTAAGGGAAACGGAGATTTTTCGGGCGAGGAGCTTGAAGAAATAGTTAGTTTGGGAGGAGTGCGCGTGCTTTTGACGCACGGGCATAAATACCGTGTGAAGAGCTCGCTTATGCAGCTTATGTATAGAGCCGCTGAATTGGAATGCAGCGCTGCTGTGTACGGACATACGCATATTTCGGATATAACTTATCAAAACGGGATATATCTTATCTGTCCGGGCACTCTTTCGGGCGCGGGCACGCGCGAATGCACCTATGCCTGTCTGCGTGCGGAGAACGGGCTGCTCAAGCCGGTTATTTACCGAATATAGCCCGAATGCGGTTAAAGTGTAAAAATAAATATAATAAATTCAGGTATGTTTTATATACAGCCGGTTGAGCCGGCGTTTATGTACAGGGGCTGAGGCAATTAAAATGCGGCTGCCCGTTATATCAGCGTCAGGCTATTATTATATATTTAGCAGCCGGCAATTTATATATATGCGCTGTTTTTAGTAGGCTGCAGTCTGTCTGAGCTTGGTATAAATTCCAAACGAAGGCTTTTTTTATAATTACAGCGTCGCGTCTTAAGAAAAGAACTGGGCGGAAAATATTTTTAAGAATTATGGGAAGAACAGTCGTACTATCCATATGCTTGCGATTATTCCGACCAGCATGGAAAGCATTGAAGCGCTTAGAGCGTGTCCGCTGTCCTTTATGCCGGCCGCGCCCAGGTATACGGGTATAGTATAAAGAATGGTTTCGGTAGACCCCATAAGCACGGAGGCAAGGCGTCCCTGGAGGCTGTCAGGCCCGTAAAGGGCGTATATCTGGTCTAATTCCGCCAGCGCCGCGGAGCCTGAAAGGGGCCGAAGCAGCAGCATCATGCTTAATCCTTCAGGTACGCCCAGGAGAGAAAGCCCTTTATCTATAAGCGCGCCTATGCCTTCCATTATGCCGCTCGCTCTCCAAAGCCCTATTGCAAAAAGCATGCCTACCATATAAGGCAGTATGGAAAAGGCGCTGGATATACCTTCCTTGGCTCCTGCCAGAAAGCAGGGATATACGTCGGTTTTTTTTCTCCAGGCGCAAAGCAGGGTTATAAGTATGTAAACTGGGACGATATATGAAGCGAGGGCGGTTAGAAATTTCAGCATTTGTCTTTACCGCGTTTTTTGCGCAGCGCTATGCTGAAAATTACTGCAAATATAGTGCTGATAGCCGAAGCCAGCAGGGCCGCGGGAAAAATTTCGCTGGGGCTGGCGCTGCCCGCCTGGGCCCTGAGAGCAATAACAGTAGTGGGTACGAGGGTTAGAGAGGAATTGTTTATAATCAGCAGGGTCACCATATCGTCTGTGGCGCGGTCGTGTCCGCTGAGCTTTTTAAGCTCGCACATGGCTTTTTGTCCGGCCGGAGTTGCGGCGTTGCCCAGGCCCAGCATATTGGCGGCCAGATTCATGGTTATGGCGTTTGAAGCTTCTTTGCTTTTTGCCGCTTGAGGAAAAATGCGCTTTATGATAGGCGAGAGCAGCCTGGAAAGAGCGTTAAGCAGTCCGCCTGCTTCGGCTAATTTCATAAGCCCGCACCACAAAGCATATATTCCGCACAGACTTATGCAGAGAGTTACTGCGTCCCCGGCGCTTTTAACGGCGGCGCTTCCTAATTGCTCCGCTTTGCCCGTCAGCATGCCGTAAACTAGGGCTATAATAATCATGAATTTCCAGACCTTACTCAGCATAAACGTCACCTCTAATGAAGTATATGCGGATTAAAAGATTAGATAACTATATAAAATACTCTAAATAGAGGAAAAAAATAATTTTTAGTAAAATTGTCTCCAAAAAAATGTTGACAAATGTATAAAAAAATGCTATCATTTTAACAAGAAAAAGCAATGGATTAAGAAAGGAGATAATTATCATGAAATCTACTGGTATTGTTCGTAAAGTAGATGGTTTGGGCCGTGTGGTGCTTCCTAAGGAGCTGCGTCGTACATTAGGCGTGGATATGAAGGATTCAATGGAAATTTATGTGGATGGTGAGCAGATAATACTTAAAAAATATCAACCCGCATGTATATTCTGCGATAACGCCACGGACGTTGTAAACTTCATGGGTAAGAATATTTGCTCCGACTGCCTTAAGCTCATTAATGAAGCAGCCGCTAAGAAAGACAAGGAGAACGCATAAGCTTTAGTATACATAAGCGTATGAGGTTCAAAGCGTATCGGTATTTAGCCGGTCCTGTTAGTTTATTGGACTATGCTGAAGCGGATACGATAAAGCTTCAGAAGCCGTTATTCTGTTTAATACGGATTAACGGCTTTTTTATTCCATTTATATTGCAGGAAAAGCTGTTAGCAATAATTCAAG
>ERZ857969.4901-NODE-4901-length-11104-cov-3.261562_pt1 | contig 11104 bp, 10 predicted proteins | sample MGYA00519864_ERZ857969 | MGnify/ENA primary metagenome ERZ857969 (study PRJEB31778, sample SAMEA3449382) | human gut metagenome | biome: human gut; feature: human-associated habitat; material: faeces | place: United Kingdom | collected 2010/2012 ... | reverse complement strand
ACTGATTGATTAGTAGTTTTAGTCACTACTCCTGTAAAGCCCCCACCATGTCCAACTTCATATGTCCAACTAGAGCCTCCTCCTGCACCAGCTACTATTAAAATTGATGATTTGTTACTTTCTAATGATGACAATAATCCTGATGCTTTTGCAATATGTGTGGCTCCTCCTCCTGCACCACCACTTTCATCATCAGTGGTATCCCATGTTCCACTTCCACCACCATTATATCCCCCTGTAGCATTTTTACCTTTTGTACCATCTTGACCTTTTCCACCAACATATATGTATAAAGTTTCACCTTTTTTTAAATAAACTACTCCTTTACTATATCCCCCATATCCACCTGGTGTTGTAAGAACATTATTATTTAAAGATGTTCCACCTTGAGCACCCCAAGTTTCTAATTTATAATATCCTGAAGATGGTGCAGTAAATGTTTGAGCACCACCTGTGTAATCATAGTTATAAACAGCTTTTGTTACTATTACTTTTCTTCTTAATAAATATCCATTAAAGTCATATGTTAAATAATATGTTCCTTCTTTCGTAGTATCTACTGATCCTGTTATTTTAGGTTTATCACCAATCCAGTTAATATATCCTGGATCAAAAAACTCAGTATTTAACTCTACATACGTTACAAATTCATCGTTAGAGTCTCCTACTAAAGTAACTATTTCATTACCTTTTACTTCTACACTAGCATACTCTTCACTTTTTAGTTTTACTACAAGCATAGTATCATAATTTTTCTTACTTAATGTTTTTAAGTACTTTCTTGTATTTAGATCAAAATTATATATATTCTCTCCACTAAATAACTTAGTTCCATCAAATAAATACACCTTATCTACATTAAGTGTACTTTTTAAATTGTCATAATGTTCACTTTCATATGTATCTAAGTTAGTTAAATCAACATAATAATTTCCATTTAATATAGTTAATATATTAATATCATATGAGTCATAGTATTGGTTTAATATTGAAAGAGCATTTATTGAATTTATTGTATTATAGTTCTCGCTTTCTTTATATCTTGTGTAAACACTTGAGAATACTTTAAATACTCCTAATATAACAACTGCAACGACTGTCATTACTATCATTGTTTCTGACAAAAAGAAACCATTTCTCTTTTTTTTCATCATATCACCCCAAAATTCTTACTTGATATTATTCCTTTATTATTATATAATAAATTTATAATAAATACCATAGGTATTTTAAAAAGAATAAATTGGGAGGCAGTTTATGATTAAAACTTTTGATTATGAGAAGTTGCCTATAGTTGAAGTAGTAAATGAAATACTTTATGATGCTTCTAAAAGGGGTGCTAGTGATATTCACTTTGACCCTGAAGAAGATGAAATGAAAGTTAGAATTCGTATTGACGGATTATTATCAGATTATACAACTATACCAAACACTCTTAAGAAAAATTTAATTACACGTATTAAAATTATGTCTGGTATGAATATTACTGAAGTAAGATTACCACAAGATGGTGCGATTAAAACTACTATTAAAGAAGAAAATTTGGATCTCCGTGTTTCTTCTTTGCCAACTAATGAAGGTGAAAAAATAGTTATTCGTATTCTTGATTATTCGATGAGTTTAAAAGGTATTGAATACTTAGGATTTAGTGAAAGAAACTTTAAAAAGATTTCAAAACTTATAAATATACCTTCTGGTATAATATTAGTTACAGGTGCGACTGGTAGTGGTAAATCTACTACTGTATACTCTATTTTACAAAAATTAAATAGAACTGAAACTAACCTTATTACGGTTGAAGATCCGATAGAAATGAATATAAAAGGAATTAACCAAGTTCAAGTTAATAGTGAAATTGGTTTAACATTTGCTAATGTATTGCGTTCTGTATTAAGACAGGACCCAGATATAGTAATGATTGGAGAAATTCGTGATAATGAAACAGCAAAAATAGCAGTTAGAGCATCTATTACTGGTCACTTAGTATTATCAACAATACATACTAATAACTCACTTAATACAATTGAACGTTTACTTGATATGGAAGTTGAAAGATACTTACTTGCAAGTGCTCTTGAAGGAATAATTTCACAGAAACTAGCAAGAAAATTATGTGATAAATGTAAGAAAAAAAGACCAACTAATAGTTATGAAAAAGAAATATTTAGAAAAGTATTTGGTATGGAAATAAATGAAATATATTCTGCTGTTGGATGTCCTGAATGTGGAAGTGGTTATAGAGGTCGTATTGCAATTCATGAAGTATTATTAATTACACAAGAAATAAGAGATGCAATTTCTAATAATATGCCTAAAGATGAACTTCGTAATTTAGTATACAATACTGATGTTAATACTCTACTTCAAGATGGTCTTGAAAAAGTAATAAATGGATATACCACATTTGAAGAAATAATTAAATTAATTGAACTTGATGATGTTGCTGATGATAAAAATGCAGCAAGTGCATATAAGTATGACTTACATAATGCAATTGAGCAAACTGAATTATCTAAAACTAGTCAACTTAATGTTAACGATGTAAAAAATAGTGCTAAAATTTATTCACCTGTAACTGAGAAAAGTTTATTCAAATCTGATACCCCATCAGTTAGTAATGAACCTGTAAATAATGTTCAAACTATTATTAAACCTCCATCTCTTGATGATACTCAAGTATTAGATTTATAAAAAAAAGAAAATTAATTTTTTCTTTTTTTATTTTATAACAATCATATTTTTAGTATTTTCTTTTGCCATATTATATGTTACTCTTGCATACATATCATACATATTCCCTAAGTATTCTTTTATATCAGATGATACTATAGTCTCTACTCTATATGCAAATCTTTCATTTAATGGTGTAGTTGTATTACGTTCATCAACAGGCATATAATATTGTAATTTAATCTCACTATCATTAGCTAATCTAAACATATAATTTAATGCTTTATTTGTTAATGCCTGGGCTTTATCTGGATTACTTTTATAATCAAAATATAAATACACACTATGAAGTAGAATCTTCAACTGGATTATCAAGGCAATGCTGCATAATCATCGCACCAAACTCTACATTACCCATAATTCCATTACTTTCACACTCTTTTTTAAATCTCGTTAATTGCTCACCATATATAGTATCTTTTAAACTTGTATAATTATCGTTTTCATCAAATTGTTCTATCCACGAATTAAAGCCTTTTAATGGAAAACCAATTCCCATTGGATTATTAAGAAAAGCATCTTCCCCATTTACTTCAAGATTAACTGTTGCAACTGCAATAAGCAAGCTTTTATCGATTTTATACTTTGTACTACATTCATTAATACTACTCATTAATTCTTGATTATTTAATACTTTATTTAAAATGGAATCATCTACTTCTGTTTTATCAATAACTATAGTTTCTTCTATTGGGCTATTTCCTAAATATGTATGTTTTTCACACATTTTATAAAATTCTTCTGGAATGTATGATGATTCACTTAAAGGAAAATATGCATCATACTCTTTTATTACTTCTTCAATTATTTTTGATTTTTGCTCTTCATAAAATTCTACTTCATCTATATTTAAGTTATCAAGAAAACAAGGAGTATCTAAGTTTTTAGTAAATACTTCCATCATAATATCACTACTAGTACATACACTTTTAATTGGAAACACTGGTGAAGATGCTAAAGCATAATTATAACAACTTGTATCTTTAGAAAAACTAGAATTTATTAACTCATACTCTTCCATTAACTCATCACGATCAGTTACTTGAAGTTCAATCATTTCTTCTGTAATTGGTGCATACGTAACAATACTTTCTTTAGTATCTATATTATCTTCTTTATCTTCTTTATCTTTTGATAAATCATATATAAGGTGTCCTGCTACTCCTGTAGCTAAAATATCTACTGATACTACAGTTGCAAATAAAGCTTTTTGCCATGAAGACATACTAATAAACCAATTATTTTTTACTTTTTTATTTTTCATTGTTATCACCATTTAATATTCTATTTACATAATCAAATTCATATTTATACTTAAGATCTGAAAGGATAATATTATTATTATTATTATCAACATCAAATCTAGATGAATAGAGATTTTCTTTATTATCTTTATATACTATATATTTATATTTTGCATTAGTTGGTAATAATATTTTTACAATATCATATTCTATAGTCTTTCCATTAACTATTATCTTTAATTTATCAGTATTCATATCATCACATCCATATATATAATACCATATAAAATATAAATTCTCAACTAAGCATACTTAGCTGAGAATTTTTATTTAGCAATATTTTTTCTTTAGTAATCTTCTTAATGCACTTCCAAAACTTCTACCAAGTTCTAATATAAGTATTCCACCCCTTACTATACTCGATATAATACTTCCAGAAATACTACCTCCAATAATATCATTTAATTCTTTTTTATTAAGTTCCATAATTCCTCCTTTACATAAATGTTGGTTTAAAAAATAATCGGAATGTTTTTATAATAAACTTATATATATAGCGTGATATTATGCATCCACCACTTATACTATTTAATTCATTTATTTTTAACTCTCTCATAATTAACTATTACATTTTAATGGCCTTGTAAAACCATCTAATACTCCTACAATAAATGCTAAAATACCACCAATCACACCTCCTATTATCCATTTAAAACCACCACTTATATTATTTAATTCAATATTGTTTAATTCTTTCATATATCTCCTTTCAATTTTATTTCTCTATCAAATAAAGAAATACATTTTTTCCTATGTGTTATATAAATAATTGTTTTATTTCTATAACACTTTATAATTCTATTTAATATCCTACATTCTTCACTTTCATCTAATGCATTTAATGCTTCATCTAATATTAATATATTATTATTTTTAAGTAAAACTCTTGTCAAAATTATTTTTTGTTTTTCACCTTTACTAAAATTTATACCATCTTCTAATATAAAACTATTTAAATTCATATTTTTACTTTTAATAACTTTATCAAGACCTGTTATTTTACTAATTTTCATTACAGTCTCATTTTTAATATTTTTATATGATGTTAAATTATTATATAAAGTATCTTTAAATAATATTTCTTCTTGTGATATATAAGAAACTATATCACTTGTATTTATCTTATTAATATCAGTTTTTCCGATAAATATTTTGTTATTTTCTATTTGATATGTTTTATTTATTAATTTAAATAATGTACTTTTGCCACAACCAGAAAATCCTGTTACAGCAATTTTTTCTTTACTTAATATATTTAAATTTAGGTTTTTAAAAATATTTTTATAACCATTATATGAATAACTAAGATTATTTATATGAATATCAAAATTATCAATTTCTAATTTTTGATAGGAAGGAATATTAATTTTATATATCTCTTTGACTCTTTTTAACGCATTTATCGCATTCTTATATAATGGGTTTAATTCACAAATATTTTTAATGGCTTCTAAAAAATATATTGCAATTGAGTCAAAAAGTATTAATTCTTTAAGATCTACTATTTTTATGCCTACATAAAGTATAATATTTAAACCCATAAGTATTATTAAATTTCTTATGAATAATTCTTTATTAATTGTTTTTTCATATCGTTTTTTATCTTTAAGGTAACTATCATATGATTGATTAAATATATCATTTCTTACACTTTCTATATTCAAATTTTTAATCGTGTTTATAGATTTTATATTCTCTATTAATATTTCATTATTTATTATTTTGTCTTCTTGATTTATACGTATCAGTTTTTTTATTTTTTTATCAAATAGCAATAACACTAAAAAATATAATAAACATACAAACAAAAATATTATATATAATTTAATACTTATATTTAAAAGTATAATTGTAGATAAAACCATAAGAGTAATATCAATTAGTAAATAGATAGGCACTTTAATTATAAGCTCTTTAATATAATCTAAATCTTGCATCTTTGAAATAATATCACCTGTAGTTCTACTATTAAAATAATAATATGGGAGCAATAACAATTTTTCATGTGTAGTTTTATTAATATCACTTTCTATTTTACTTTCTAATTTAATTATTATTAATCCTCTTATATAATCATTTATTTCTTTAATAAAAGTTATAAACAAGAAAAATATTAATATACTTAATGCACTATTTTTAATAAGTGTACTAAAGTAATAATTAGAAACTAACGTTAATATTATTGCTAAAAATGAAACAAAGGAAACTATTAAATAAGTACTTATGTTATTTTTTATAATATCTGTTAATAAGTTAATCTCTTTTTCATTTATTACATCTAATACACGAGTAGGTTTTAATTCTATTACTACATTACTCCATAACTTTAAAAATTCTTCTTTTTTATATTTTATTTTCCCCTTTGCAGGATCAAAAATATAAATGGTATTTTCTTTTATTTTTTCTACTACAATATAATGATTATATCCATCTTTTAGAATTAAATGTGCAATAATAGGTATTTTTAAATTTTTTAAATGAGCATATTCAACCTTTAAACCCCTACTTTCAAAACCCAACTTATTGCTTGCATTAATTAAATTTAAAGCAGTTACTCCATTATTATCACAATGTGTTAAATAATGAATATTTTCATAAGTATTATTCCCCTTATAATACCTAATTATAGAAAGTAAACATGCAACCGCACAATCATTGGTATTATGTTGATAAACATATTTATACGCCAATATTATCACCCCCTATTTGTTTTATTCCACATAACTTTAAAAACTCCCCTATATTTTTAAAAAAAGTTATTATTTTCGTAAAAAAAAGACCATATATCAAATATATAGTCTTTAATCTTATTTAAAATACCCGTTTTCTACATACTTAGTTTCATTAACCACTACAAATGCATGCTCATCATTTATATTAACTATTTTCATAAGTTCCTGTTCTTTTTTCTTATTTATATTTATATAAAGCATATGCTTACCTTTATTTTCATTATATCCTTTACATTCAATTACACTTACTGCATATCCTTTTTTTCTTAATATTTGTTCTAATTTAAGATTATCAGTAAATACTTGAACTGTAATATTACCTGTAATTAATACACTAGATAAATATCCGCCTATATAAGTTCCTGTTGCAAATCCTAATGAATATGATATTGCAATAAGTATACTTTTTTCTTCTGTTTGAAGTGCTTCTTTTGCAACTAAAAACCATACTAGAATTTCTATAAAGCCTACTAAGGATGCGGTTATTCTATTACCTTTTACAGTAAACATTGTTCTTACTGTACCTAAAGATACATCAAGAATTCTTACAAAGAATATTTTTAAGCACAAAAATAACATAAATATCACCTACTATTATTATGATTATTAAATTAATTATTATTCTGGTTTATTCCAAGTGGCATAATCGCATCTTGGATAATTTGAGCAGCCATAAAATATTTTGCCTCTTTTAGTCTTTTTTTCAATAACCACTCCATCACATTTTGGACATTTACATACTTCAACTACTTTTTTCTCTTCTTTTTTTATGTATTTACAAGTTGGATAGTTTGAACACGCAGTAAATTCTCCATATTTGCCTTTTCTAATTACTAAAGGGCTACCACATTCTGGACATAATTCGCCTGTCTGTTCAGCTTTTTTCTTTTCCATATTGCTAAATGCATTTTCTAACATGGGTTCAAATTCTTTATAAAATGAATCAAGTAAATTAACCCATACCATCTTTCCATCAGCAATCTTATCTAAATCATCTTCCATTTTTGCAGTATATTTAACATTAATAAGATTACTAAAATATTCTTGCAATTTATTAGTAGTTTCTATACCTATTTCTGTTGGATTAAATTTTTTATCAATTACTTTTACATAACCTCTATCAACAAGTGTTTCCATCGTTTTTGCATATGTTGATGGTCTTCCTATACCTAAATCTTCCATTTCTTTTATTAATTTTGCTTCTGTATATCTTGCTGGTGGTTTTGTAAAATGTTGTGTTTTTTCTATACTATTTGATACAAGTACATTTGATTTATATGTATCAAATGGTGGTAATATAATATCTGTATTATCTTCATAATCTTTATATACTTTTAAGTATCCATCAAATACTATAACACTTCCTGTTACTTTAAATTTATAATTATTATTATCAAGAGTAACACTTGTTTGTTCTTGTTTAGCATCTTTCATAAGTGAAGATAATGCTCTATAATATATCATTTTATATAATTTATATTCATCAGTAGTTAGATATTCTTTAACCACTTCTGGTGTTCTGTTAATACTTGTTGGTCTAATTGCCTCATGAGCATCTTGAACATTTTCTGTTTTCTTGCTTTTCTTAACAATTCCTAAGTATTCTTTTCCATAATTTCTTTCTATATACTGATATGCACTTTTTACAAATTCATCACTTAATCTTATTGAATCAGTCCTCATATATGAAATAAGACCTGTTGTTTCATTTCCTAAGTCAATTCCTTCATATAATTTTTGTGCAATTGACATAGTTTTTTTTGCATTAAAACCCAATTTAGTACTAGCTTCTTGTTGCAATGTACTAGTTATAAATGGAGGCTTTGATTGTTTATTTTTTTCTTTCTTAGAAACATCTTCTATTTTAAATACATTTGATAATTTGCTTAAAATTTCATCTGCTTCTGCCTCATTATGTATTTCTACTTTCTCATCTTTATATTTTTCTAAATTAGCTTCAAATTCATTAAATACACCAGTTATATCCCAGTATTCTTCTTTAATAAAATTATTAATTTCATTTTCTCTATCCACAATTAGTTTAAGTGCAACACTTTGAACTCTACCTGCACTTTTACCACCTGTTTTAGATTGCATTAATTTACTTAATCTAAAACCAATTATTCTATCTAATATTCTTCTTGTTTCTTGACTACGTACTAAATCATCATCTATTTTTCTTGCATGATTAAAAGCATCTATTACTGTATTTTTAGTTATTTCATTAAATACTACTCTTTCATAATCTTTATCTTTTATATTAAGTTCATCTTTTAAATGCCAACTTATTGCTTCACCTTCTCTATCAGGGTCAGTTGCAAGATAAATTTTATCAGCAGCTTTAACTTCTTTTTTTAAGTCAGAAACCATTTTTTTCTTACCTTTAATTATTTCATAAGTAGGTGCAAAGTTATTTTCTAAATCAACACCAAGTCCATATTTACCTTTAGTTGCTAAATCACGAATATGTCCTTTACTCGACACCACTTTATAATCTTTACCTAAATATTTTTCAATCGTTTTTGATTTACTTGGAGATTCTACTATTACTAAATTCTTCATATCATCATCCTTTCTTTATTTATAGAAAACAATTCCATAAACTCTTTTAGATTATATTACATATTTATAAAAAAAACAATCATAGTTTAAAAAACAAAAGCATCTAAAACTAGATCTAATGCTTTTTAACACATATTTTCATTTAATAATTCATTTAAAAATACTATTTCATATCCTTTACTCTTCACATATTTTATAATAGAATCTATATTTTTAATATTATTTTCATCAAAATATATAATACTTCCGTTTTCTATCAGTGCCTTTACATCATAAGTATTTTGTTTAACTATTATTTTAGGACTAATCGTATGCATCTTGTTTCTTGCACATATAACTAAATTATCATCGTTTTTATTTTTATTTATACAATACTTAGATTCATTATAATTATCTAATATTACATCATTCATCCATTCAATAGTTATATCATCATAATTATTATTATTTCCCCCGTTATATATATTAATATACTCTTTATCAACTTTTAATAATTTAGTTTCTAGCATCACACTATCTACAAATACATTTATCTTTTCTTTATTAAAAGAAGCAATACTATTTATTTCTGTTATATCATTTGATATATTAACTACAATTGACACTTGACGTTTCTTTTTATTACCATTTGATATATATTTATTATAAATATTATCTATAGTAATTTCTGGAATTAAATCTTTATATCTAAGTAATGTATCTCTATATTCATTAATTCTTTTCATTTTTTCATAGCTTTTATTAATATCAATAACACATCCTCTTATACCTGGTGTTATTGTATCACCACTAACTAGTGCATTTACTGAATCTATATTATAACTACTTGCATTTTTTATTATACTTTTCATTATGGGATCTTCTCTTTTTGCTATATTACTTGCCCTTTCTGTATATATTAAACTAAATATAAAAAGTATAGTTATTAAAGAATATTCAACTATCTTCTTCATGTTTTCACCCCATTATAATTATATTAAGAGCAAAAGAAAAAATACTAAATAGCACTTTACTAAATAGTATTTTTATATTACTTAATTTTGAATTATTGGTAGACTGTCATAGTTTCCTGCTAAATATTCTTTTAAGAAATCCAAATCAGTTTCATCTATGTTTCCATCTAGATTTATATCAGCATTTATTTTTGATTCATCTGTTAATTCTACTTGTTTTGAAATATATTTTTTGATTCTTACTAAATCAAATATATCTACTATACCATCTAGATTTGCATCTCCTGCTTTATATTTTAGGTAAGGCAAATCCATCTTATATCCTGCTAAGTATTTTTTTAATAACGCCTCATCTAATTTGTCTATGTTTCCATCTTTATTAATATCAGCATTGTCTATAGATTCTTTAGTTAAATCTACTTGTTTATTAACATATTTTTGAATTCTTACTAAATCAAATACATCTACTATTCCATCTAGATTTACATCTCCAACTGAATTTTTAGGCTTTTCAGTTGTATTTTTATCTTCATCAATTACAAATTCATAAAATTTATTATCTTTTGTAACAAATTTGTATTCGTATTTTGTACCATTATATGTTTTAGACATTGATACAATATTATCTTTTAATTCTTTTTGTTCTTTTACATCTATTACTTGTTTATTAATATCTAATATAAATGTTATTATTGATAATTTATTATCTTTTGATATTAGAGCAATTACTTCTTTATTATTACCTTCTATTATATACCATTTTTTACTATTTTTAAAACTTATAATCACTCCCTTTTATTATTTATAAATTTATTATATCGCC
>ERZ857969.4898-NODE-4898-length-11129-cov-4.838270_pt1 | contig 11129 bp, 9 predicted proteins | sample MGYA00519864_ERZ857969 | MGnify/ENA primary metagenome ERZ857969 (study PRJEB31778, sample SAMEA3449382) | human gut metagenome | biome: human gut; feature: human-associated habitat; material: faeces | place: United Kingdom | collected 2010/2012 ... | reverse complement strand
CATATCATATGAACAAGGAAAACTGGGTTACGGCAGTGTTAGACGGCAGCGCGTCTGATGAAATAATTAAAATGCTGATTGATGTAAGCTATGAATTAACCGTCGCTAAAATAAAGCATAAATAAAAGCGAGGTGAGCCGGAATGGATTACAATTTATTGCTGCAATTAAAGGATCGGGCAAATAAAGTAAAGACCGACCTTCCGCCGGAGGTGGCGGCAGGCTTTAATGACAGTTTTAATGTTGAATATGCGCATAACTCAACCGCAATAGAGGGCAACACTCTGACCCTTATACAAACAAAGGCTGTTATTGAGGACGGGTTGTCTGTGGGCGGAAAAATGCTCCGCGAAATATACGAGGTTGCAAACCATTCAAAGGCATTCGCTTATGTGCAAAAATGCGTTGCAGATAAAAAGCCGCTTGACGAAAATACGGTGAAAGATATTCACACTCTGCTTATGCATGACATTATCATAGGCGGAGTATACCGCAATGTAGAAGTCCGCATTCCGGACGCAGGTCATAAACCGCCGGCACCAAGTGAAATGTACCATCAGGTTAAAAGCTTTTTTACGGACCTTGCGTATAAATATGAAAATAACGCCGTAGAACTGGCGGCGTGGACGCACGCGGAATTTGTGCGGATACATCCGTTTACCGACGGCAACGGAAGAACCTCGCGGATGATTATGAACTATCAGCTTATGTCGCACGGCTTTCTTCCGGTGTCTGTTGCAAAGGAAAACTGCCTTGAATATTTTGATGCGCTTGAAGCTTATGCCGTAAACGGTAACCTTGAACCTTTTTCGGAAATGATAGCAGGGCTTGAAAAGCAAAGACTTGAAGAATATGTGTCGGCAGCCGAAGAACAGGTACAGGAAAATTGAATAACAAATACATAGCCGCTTGGTTTTCTTTTGAGAATCAAGCAGCTTTCTTATTTTCGGAGGTGATGAAAAATATGATTGTAAAGAAAGAATTTTGCAGATAAGGGTACTGTTTATGGCATTAACTCTGTTCTGTGTTTTTCTTTAACACCGCCCTTACACGGATCGTCAACAGTATCAAAATAATATAAAACAATATCAGGTAAAACGGGAAAATGACCATACCGAATGTCTGACCGAGCAATCCGCAAAGCGTAGGAGCAAGCATGATTCCGATATATGCCGATGCCATTTGAATTCCGATGACAGACTGTGAAATCTCACTGCCGAAGTTTTCGGGCGTAAGGTAGTTAAAGTTCGGAAACAGCGGACCGTTTCCGAGTCCGATTAAAAACATTCCGGCGGCGCACAGATATACATTGCTCGGAAGAACCAAAAGCAACAGGGCTGCACTTAATACGATCTGCCCCAGCTTTATTATCTTCCAGCTATGTAATCTTGTAGCCAACACGCCGGACAAAAACCGTCCGAGAGTCATTCCGATATAATATATCATTATAATTCGGGCTGCTTTTTCAGGGGACAAGTGCTTGTATTCCACAAGAAATGTGCTGCCCCATCCGCCGCAGGTGCATTCTATTGCGCAGGATGCGATAAACAGTCCGCACATCATTTTCACGCCCGGGATTTTCAATATGTTTCCAAGCGATAAACTTTTATGTTCTGTTTCATCGGCGTTTCTTTCAGCACCGTGCACCTTATGCCATAACGGAAGCGATATAAACAATAGCGCAGCTATGGCAAGCTGAATGACAAAAGTAATTCTGTATCCGCCACGCCAACCGGATTTGCCTGCAATAACAAGGGATAAAATGTAGGGGCTTACAGAAACGCCAACGCCGTAAAAACAATGCAAAAAACTCATATGTGTTGCGGAATAATGCAGAGCAACATAGTTGTTCAGTGCTACATCTATTGAGCCTGCTCCTATGCCGAGTATAACAGATAAAAAGCACATCACCCATAAATTCGGTGCAAAAGAATAGCCGAGCAAGGCAATCGCTGTCAGAAGTGTGCTGTATGCCGAAACTTTATTGGTTCCGAGCTTGGCAATTACTTTAGAACTGATAATGCTTGATATGACAGTTCCGCAAGACACTATGACCGTAACAAAGCTTCCGAATGAAAAAGGCAGTCCGAAGTCGGAGTATATTGCTGGCCATGCCGTACCGAAAAGCGAGTCCGGAATTCCCAAACCGATAAAAGCTATATATATTATAATCAATAATGCTGTTGCCATAGAATGCTCCCCTGTAGCTTGCAAAAAACTTATGCTTTTTTTAATTCTGAACATCAAGCATTATACAACAAGAGAATAAATAAATCAATAAAAAACGAATAACAATGAAAGGACTGAGCAGAATGGATAAAAGTGAAATTATACGGCTTTGATCCCGAACTGATTATGTAAGTTTTAGAGGGTGGTTGATTTTTATAAAAAAACAGGCTATAATATCGGAAATAAATATTGAAAGGGGTGCGGAATATGACGGACATAACAGGAAAGCTAATGTCGGGGGATAATGTTGCAGCAACAGTAAAAAACGGAATTATAACCGATTATAATAAGCTGCTCTTGCCGCTGTATTTAAAACGAACCAAAGATGTTGAAAAATGGCTTGCTTACCGCGCCGTAGACCATAGCAGAAAAAATGCACGCCTGCTCAAAAGAGCCTTGCGGCTGCGCACAACTGATGATATGCAGACAGCGCTTGCAGTGAATGCTGCTACGGTGACCGACTGTTATTGGTTCAGACCCGAAGGCTCAGCGGCTGTGTATGAGGATATACGGTTTAAGGAAAACTATTTTTCCGAGCTTGCCCTGCGCGGCGATCCCGACAGCTTTTCAAACCGTCCGTCACGGACGCCGGAGCTTACCAACACCGGCAGCTTCGAAAAGTGCTGGAAGCTCATTGACGGCGAGTGGTGGATGTACAAAAACGGAAACAGCGAGGAATATTTCTCGGAGCTGTTCATATGCAAACTCTGCGAAAGGCTGGGACTGCCTACGGCGCACTATGAGCTTGACGGACGGTATATCCGCTCAAAGGATTTCACAAATGGCGCGGCGGTGAACTTCGAGCCGATGCGCGCACTTGCAGACGATGATGAGGATTACGAAAATTGCTTTAATATTCTGAATGAAATATCGCCGGATATAGCTGTGCAGTATCTGTTGCTCCTATGGATGGATACGGTGTGCTATAATATGGACCGCCATACAGAAAACTTCGGGCTGTTGCGGGATGTGAAAACCGGTAGGATAATATCTCTTGCACCGAACTATGATAATAACATTGCCCTTATAGCCAAGGGCTATCCTACGGATGTCCGCAGGGAGCATGACGGTCTGATTGGATTTCTCAAAACATTTATACAAAGCTCTGAGGAAGCGCATGAAATGTACCGACAGATGAAGCCACCGGAGATTACCGAAAGAATGATTGACGAATGTATGGATGAAATTCCGATCAAGGCAGATAGGGATTATATCCGCAGCTTTGTACTTAACGGTCAGGAAAAGGTGCGTGAAATTATCTGTGCGGATATTGAACCCACCGAAGACAATGCAATCGGAATAATGTTATAATAAAAAACGCAATAAAAGCGGCGCTGAAAACGGCGTCGCTTTTTGCTGCCTTAAAGGAGCTGAAAACATGAAAAAGACAACATTTAATGTTTCATTTGATGAGGACAAGGCATCAGCCCTTGTCCTTTATCTTTCACAGAAAGGTACGACAGTAGAAACGGAACTTGAAAAATCGCTTGATACACTCTATGCAAAAACCGTGCCTGCGGGTGTGCGGGAATTTATAGATATGCGCTCCGGCACTGTTTCCCTCTCTGCCGTGCCGAAGCCGAGAAAACCGAAGCCTATGAAAACAGAGCATAACGAAGTCAGCGAGGTGAGTGCAAATGAGCGACATTGATATTGCCGCCGAAGCCCCGTCCGTAAGCCCCTGTGCCGCCCCGTGTGGCGAGATACGGCCACGAATCGGGTAAACACAAGCCCTGCAAAGGCAAAGACCTGTTTGAGACGGTTTTCGCACTCTTTTGCGGAAATCGGCAGGCGGTACGAAAATAAGCAGGTGAAAGCCGAGGGGTTGCGCTGCTTCCCCTCGGCGGTACACAGCGGACGGCAACGCCGACCGCATAAGGCTTTGCGGGGCTTTTGAGGACAGCAACAAAAACTGCGATTTAGGGGTTGCACGGATAAAAACCTCGCAAATTTAGGGGTTGCGGTTTTTAGGCTGGCGAGATCCGAGCCCGTTACGGTTTGGGTGTCCGCCTTTTCCCGTCGGCCTTGCACTCATTTTTGAAATACGCCGAGTATTCCTGCAAATTCGTGACTTCGCCGAGCAAAAAAAGGCGGAGACCCAAACTCTTCGACCTGCTATTTAGAAGAATTTTGATTCGGGCGAAGTCGAAAAACGCCGTTATACTGTCGTATTACAAGAGATGAGACAAGTCCGAACAGAATTATTCAAATGTCAGGCGTGACGGGTTCGACTCTCGCCAGCCTAAGCCCAAAATACGGCAGAAAAAGGAGATGATTCAAATGCCGACACCGAAAAATAAACGCAAATTCGCATTATGGCTCTATCCCGAAACGCTCGAAAAAGTAAAGCATCTCTACACCGAGGATGACTGCCGCAGTAAATCCGAATTCATAGAAAAGGCGGTGCAGTTCTATATCGACCACCTCACTGCCGAGGATCAGCGCTCCATGCTGCCGAACGCAATGCTGTCCTCTATGAAAAGTATTGTTGCCGAGAGTGACAACCGCATCTGCCGATTGCTTTTCAAAATGGCGGTGCAGCTTGCGGTAACGATGAATGTGGTGGCGGCGAACAGCGAGATTGACGATGTCTCTCTCGAACGGCTCAAGGGTGAATGTGTAAAGGAAGTGAAACGGCTGAACGGCAATTTTACTTTCAAGGACGCAAACGATTGGCAAAAGGGATAATGTATGGCGCGCTTAATAACGAAATTCAAATACCTAAAGCCGGAGGACAGAAAAAATCTCGGCGGCTATGCGGAGTACATTGCTACCCGTGAAGGTGTAGAAAAGATAGACGAGTCAAGAAAGTTTACTCCGGCGACCGACAAACAGCGGAAGCTCATTCAAAAAATCCTCTCGGACTTTCCCGACAGCAAATCATCATTGGAGTATGAGGACTACCTCAAAGACAAAACGATTGGAACAGCTTCGGAATTCATCACCCGTGCGCTTGAGGAAAACGCCGATGAGATGATGCACACCAAAACCTATGCCGACTACATCGCCACCCGTCCTCGTGCGGAACGAATCGGCTCTCACGGGCTCTTTACCGACGACGGTGTGGCGGTGAATCTGCAAAAGGTATCCGATGAACTCAATGCGCATACGGGAAATGTGTGGACGGCAATCGTCTCGCTGCGCCGTGAGGACGCCGAGCGACTCGGCTATGATAACGGCAGCCGATGGAGAGATATGCTCCGGTCGCAAACGCAGACACTATCGGAAAATATGAAAATACCGATGAGCAACCTCCGTTGGTTTGCCGCTTTTCATAATGAAAGCTACCATCCCCATGTCCACATGATCGTCTACTCGACAGACCCGACCGAGGGCTATCTCTCGGAAAAAGGTCTGATGGCTTTGCGTTCGTCCTTCGCCAAGGATATTTTTGCACAGGACTTGCTCTGCGAATATAAAAAGCAAACCGAACACCGTGACGCACTCAAGGTGCAGAGCCGTGAGGTACTCGCCGAACTCATAGCCAAGATAAACAGCGGCACCTATGACAATCCACAGGTGGAGGATCTGTTGCAGGCACTCGCCAAGAGGTTGGCTGTGACCAACGGCAAAAAACAATACGGCTATCTGCGCAAGGACATCAAGGAAATCATCAACAGCATCGTTGACGAGCTCGGCAAGGACGAACGCATCGCAGCGCTCTATGATTTGTGGTACGAATCAAAGGAAACAGCGCTCAAGGTCTACACCGAGAGCCGACCGGAACGGCTGCCGCTGTCGCAAAACAAGGAATTCAAATCCGTAAAAAATATGGTGATAGCCGAGGCGATGAAACTCAATCTGCCGACAGATGAGGTTGAGGAAACGGACGAGCCGACAGAGCCGGACCGTGAGCCGACCGTCGAGGAGACCGAAAGCCCCGATCCGCCGCCTCCGCCTATGGACGAATATGAAAGAACGGTTGCAGACGCTGACAAAGGCAACAAATGGTCGCAGTATCGTGCGGCAAAATTCATGCTCGACCGTGACGGCGACCACTATGATCCGAAAAAGGCTGTGGAGTATCTCACCAGATCCGCCAAGCAGGGCTACACCGTAGCGAAATATATGCTCGGAAAATTGTATTTGCGTGGCGAGGATGTGCCGAAACAAATGCTCCACGCTCTGCATTGGTTGGAAAGCGCCGTCAAAGACGATAACCAATACGCCGAATACCTGCTCGGCAAGACCTTCCTCAAGGGTGTGGATGTTGAACGGGATACCGACAGAGCCGAAAGCCTGCTGCGCCGGTCCTCAGAGCAAGGCAACAAATATGCGGCGTACACCCTCGGCAAGGCATATCTTGACGGAGATATTCTCGCTCAAAACATTGACGAAGCCGTGCGCCTGCTGAATCTGTCGGCATCAAAAGGCTTTGCTCCGGCACAGTTTATCCTCGGCAGACTGTTATACAAGGGCGAGGTCGTGCCGAAAGATATCCGGCAGGCTGTTCGTTGGCTTGACCGTGCCGCCGCACAGAAAAATCCATATGCGGCGTACCTTTCAGGCAAAATATATCTGACCGAGGACGAGGTCAAGGACATTCAAAAAGCCATCCGCAGCTTTAAGATAGCCGCCGAGAATGGAAACGACTTCGCCGAATATCAGCTCGGTAAAATTTATCTTTACGGCAAAGATGTTCCGAGAGATACCGATACCGCAATGTATTATTTGCAGTTGGCTGCCGAGCATGGTAATCAATACGCCGCACAGCTCATACACAGCATTCGTGTCAACGGGAACTGGACGGCGGCGATTGCCTCTCTCCGTCTGTTCGGACACATCGCCCGCATTATTAAAAACCGTATTGAGGATAAGCGCAAAGGCGGCGGTACAGACCGGAAATTGCTCAGAAAGATTGAGGAAAAGAAGCAAGCGCAGGGACTAAAGCAATAGCATTTTGAACTTTGTATGCGCAACCTCAAAAAACAAACCTGCGGAGCGAGTCTCGCAGGCTTTGTTATATGGGGTATTCGGTTTTTCATTTTTTGAGCATATCATATGCTTGCTTATTCTTTGCAATCAATCGCTTGGATATCGACATAACATCTTCAACCGAGGCAAACTGTTCTTTTTCTGTATAACCGTTTTCATCTACAAGTCTTGCTACTTTGGAAAAGTTTTGATTTGCTTCTGTAATGGAAACAAGATTATTTGTATTGATATTCAAAAATATCACCCCGCTTATAGTATACAGAATTGTATGATGAATTCAGCCTAAAGAAACTCCGCCATATACAGCGGCAGATGGATAATTCCGTCCCTTATCATTACATCTTTGGTGTAAAGAATATATGAGTTCCCGATAACAGATGAAAAATGCTTGCGGAATTTATCAAGCGAAGAATGGGAACGGTAGTTACCGGATTTGACTTCTACGGGAGCAATTTTTTTACCCTCAGTAATCAAAAAGTCAATTTCCATATGATTTTCACGCTTTCGGCTGTCAGACCGTGAATAAAAATATAAGCGTTCTCTGCGAAGCCGAAGCATTTGCGCAACGATGTTTTCCATAAGCATCCCCTCGTTGATATTCAGCTTATCAAAAAGAATGGCGCGGTAAAGCTCATTGTCGGTGTACTTTTTATCCTTGAAAGTGTGGGTAACAAGAAGTCCTGTATCTGCCATGTAACATTTTTGTGTTGTATTATCCGAGCTTAAAGCAAGCCCCACATGGGGATCGGTGGCATTAAAACAGGCATTGACAACCATTGCTTCATTGAGCCAAATAAAAGAATCCTCATAAGTTCTGAACCGTGCCTGCTTATCAAGCGAAGAAAGCTTGTATTTCTTTTCCTTTTTGGAAAGCTGCCCCGGAATACCGTCAAATACGGCAAACACTTTATCTTCGTATCCTTCGGCGAATTTTGCTACATCATCTCGGTAAAGCTTTAAAATTCGGCGCTTGGCAACATCAGATGCCTCAAAGTTCTTTCCGTCGATGTAGGCTATAACCGATTGAGGCATACCGCCCACAAGAATATACTGACGGAAATCATTCATAATCTTGCGGTGAAGCGCGTCTCCGAGCGGTGTTTTGGTTTCAAAGCAATGCCGAATTAAAGGATATGTTGCTTCATCGCCCATTGCCCAAAGAAATTCCTCAAAGTCCAAGGGAAACATTTCGATATGATCTTCTTCCGACGGAATAATTATGTCCTGCACATTCTTTTTTAAACGAATCAGCGAGCCTGTTTCAAGGTAATCAAATCTTCCGTCGGCGACAAGGTATTTTATAAGCTGACGCGCCCGTGGATACTGTTGCACCTCATCAAATATAATCAGCGATTCGCGTTTATGCAAAGCGGTGGAATAAAATGCCGCAAGTTTTGCAAAGAACAAATCAAGATCGGAACTGTCATTGACAAATAGATCAAGAACATCCTTCGGCGCTTTTCCGAAATCGATCAAAATATAACTTTTGTATTCTGACTTGGCAAATTCTTCGGCAATATAGCTTTTACCGACGCGCCGTGCGCCGTCAATCATCATAGCCGTTGCGCCGTTGTTCTTTTTCCAGGAAACAAGTTCATTGTAAATCTTTCTTTTCAGCATAAAATCACTCCCACATGGATAAGTATACCCTTAATTGGCCTTTATTATAACACTTTATACACGAAAATGCAAGTTTGATATATCTGTGTTTTCACGAAAAAGCAAGTTTACAAACTTAAAATTAACACTTAAAAGCATAAAAAGAGAGGAGAACATATGTCAACTGAATATATACATTTCACCGCCGAGCAAAGGGAAGCTGCCCGACAGACAGACTTGGTCGCACTCTTGCAAAGTCAAGGAGAACAGCTAAAGCGCTCCGGCAAAGAATATGTGTGGCGTGACGGCTCGGAAAAGGTTACGGTCAGAGGAAATCTGTGGTTTCACCAATACGAACGCATCGGCGGCGACGCCGTAGACTTCGTTCGCAGATTTTATAACATGGACTTTCCGCAAGCTGTCAATTTTCTGCTCGGCAATAACGGCGGCACAATTCAAAGAGCCGAGCCGGTCAAGCGAGAGCCGCCAAAGCCGTTCGCCCTTCCGCCGAAAAATGATAATATGCGGCGAGTATATGCCTATCTGCTTATCCGACGAGGAATAGACCGGGAGGTGCTTTCCGCCTTTGTGCATAAGGGAATGATCTATGAATCCGCCGATTACCACAACGCCGTCTTCGTTGGCTACGATGAACATGGCATTGCCCGACACGCACACAAAAGAGGAACAGGCAGTGAGAGCACCTACAAAGGCAATGCGGAAAGCTGCGATCCCCGTTACAGCTTCCACTGGACCGGAACGGACAACACGCTCTATCTCTTTGAGGCTCCCATAGATATGCTGTCCTTTATTTCTCTTCACAAGGAAAATTGGCGCAGCCACAGCTATGCCGCCGCCTGCTGTGTCGGGGATCAGGTGCTGTTTCAAATGCTGAAAGCGAATCCCAATATCGACACCGTCTGTCTCTGTATGGACAACGACACCGCAGGTCAGGCGGCGAACAAGAGAATATCCGACAAGCTCTTTATACAGGGCATAAAACATGAAATCCTCGTTCCCGAATTAAAAGATTGGAACGATGACCGGCTGGCGGCCGGAGTCAAGGCTCCGCACATCCGTGCGGAGTTTTCTTTACCACAAGAAGAAAGCGAGAAAGAAGAAATATGCCAAACATTGCAGCTTTAGTTACCGTTGCCGCAGTTATGTTTGCCATCCTCGGTGCGATTACGCTGATTGCTCATATCTATAACCTCAATAATATCAAGAGCAAAACGGTCGGCGACGGCCAGCACGGCACAGCTCGGTGGGCAAACAAGGCGGAGATACGAAAGACCTACCGCCACATCCCGTTTACGCCGAGAAAATGGCGTAAGCAGGCAAAGCAAAACCAAATACCTACCATGACGTCGACAGCGCCAAGAAAGCTGCTCCGAAAAAAGACCGAGCCGACCGAGGAAGCTCTGCCGCAGGGCATCGTGGTCGGGTGCAAGGGCGGCAAGCACAGCACCACCGCCATGATAGACACCGGAGATGTCCATGTGCTGATGATCGGTGCGGCGGGTGTCGGCAAGACTGCCTTTTGGCTGTACCCGTGCATCGAGTATGCCTGTGCTTCGGGAATGTCCTTCCTCTCCACTGACACCAAGGGCGATGTCATGCGTAACTACGGAAACATCGCCAAGGACTACGGCTATATGGTTTCGGTTATCGACCTGCGAAATCCAACCCGATCAAACGGAAATAATATATTGTACCTTGTCAATAAGTACACCGACCTGTATGCAAAGAACCCCGACCAAATCGTCTACAAGGCGAAAGCGGAAAAGTACGCCAAAATCATATCCAAGACCATTATCCTCTCCGGCATGGATGCCGCCTCCTTCGGACAGAATGCATATTTCTATGACGCCGCCGAGGGCTTGCTGACCGCAACCATTTTGTTGGTAGCGGAATTCTGTGCGCCGGAAAAGCGGCATATCGTGTCGGTATTCAAAGTCATTCAGGAACTACTCGCCCCGTCCAAAAAGAAAGGCAAGAATCAGTTTCAGCAGCTTATGGAACTGCTCCCGAATGAGCATAAAGCGAAATGGTTTGCGGGTGCGGCACTGAACACCGCCGAGCAGAGCATGGCAAGCGTTATGAGTACGGCACTGTCGAGGCTTAACGCTTTCCTCGATACGGAATTAGAGCAGCTCCTGTGCTTTGATACCGAGATAGATGCCGAAACCTTCTGCAATCAAAAGTCGGCTGTCTTCGTAATTATGCCGGAGGAAAATCCCAACACCTTCTTTATGATCTCGCTCATCATCCAACAGCTCTACCGTGAGATACTTGCCGTTGCCGATGAAAACGGTGGCAAGCTCAAAAACCGCTGTGTGTTTTTCTGCGATGAGTTCGGCACGCTGC
>ERZ857969.4894-NODE-4894-length-11142-cov-5.657437_pt1 | contig 11142 bp, 6 predicted proteins | sample MGYA00519864_ERZ857969 | MGnify/ENA primary metagenome ERZ857969 (study PRJEB31778, sample SAMEA3449382) | human gut metagenome | biome: human gut; feature: human-associated habitat; material: faeces | place: United Kingdom | collected 2010/2012 ... | reverse complement strand
GGAATGGGTAGTGTTAACGCTTAAATAATGCAGTTTGCTCATATGCAACACTCAGTTAAGATTACGTAAACACATAGTTGATGTATTCGATTTCTTACTCAGTGGTCTGTCTTTGGCATGTAAACGTAATGAGTCTCCTCACACATGGAAAGTCTCCACGAAATGATTTACATGCCGCCTCCAATAAATTGGGCTATCACGACTGCGACAGGGCAACGCAGGCCTAAGGCGTTCTCGCTTTCTGCAGACCATTCTTCGAGCAGGTCCATCCTCCAGTCAGCAAAACGGAAGTCATTGCCGGTTTCCTGCTGCACCGCTTTTCCTGACCATCAGAAAACGAAAATACATTCGAGAACGGCGCGGCATTTCAGACCTATTTGAAAATCGTTAGGAGCTGAAGATTCCAGTGTCGTTCAAATCATCTCCTTTGCCGAGTCCCCGGCAAGGAAATCGTTAGTTGAAAGCGTCAACTCAAACCAACCTGCCTGCGCAGAAAGCAGTCAAACATTTATTTGTCCTAACCGATCACTCAACGCCTCATAGGCAGCGGCTCGCTGTCGGACCGCCAATGGATTCGTCAAAACTGACGCTCTGTGCATCGAGAGCTTCATTTGCTTTTGGCGCTTGACGCCGTCCTGCTGTCAACACTCATAGAACGGTGAGATTGAGAGCTGCTTCACTGTCAGCAATGCCAAACCGATATTTATTTTTTGGCAAGAATCTTTCTAGAAATGATCAAGAAAGTTATTTAAATGGTTCTGTCTCTTTTAAACATGTTTTCTTGGATATCGTATTTTATTTATGCAAACGAGACATTACTCAGCCTTTGAAGAGTGTCTTCTCCAAAGGCTGGCAGTAAACCCGCAAACCACGCGTTATTCCGAGGTATCGCGATAACCGATTTCCGCCGGCAAATTAGAGTCTGCCGCCCACTGCGACCAGGATCCGGGGTAAAGCACTGCCTCAGCGATAGGCAAAATGCCGGCCGCATCGAGCGCTGCCGCATTCAGACACGCCGCCACACCCGAACCGCACATCTGAACGATGCTTCGAGGATCTCTGCTGCCAATCACAGCGCCCCATTCACGACGAAGCGCTTCTCGGAACTTGAGAGAGCCATCAGCATCGAGATTTTCTGTGGCCGGACGATTGACCGCACCCGGCACATGTCCAGGCCGAGCATCCAGATTTTCCGTTCGTCCGGCAAAACGCTCCCTCGGCCGGCCATCAATCACCAGTCGGTCACCCTGCTTGACAGCATTGAAAAACGCCGCTTTGCCAAGAATCTGAGGAACGGCGCCAGCGATCGTTTGCCGCAGAAAATCGTTCACCCTCTCAGCCACAGGATGATCTGCAGCTGCCGGTGCGCCATCATTGAGCGGCAAGCCGCACCGCACCCAAGCCGAAAGACCGCCGTCGAGAATCTGGGCATTTTTGAAACCCGCCCAACGAGCGCAGAGCGCCGCGCGTGCAGCAAAATTCATGCCGCCGTCGTCATAAAAGATCACGCGAGAAAGCGCATTGCCCGCCGGCCCCAAAACACCGAGGAGATGTGCGGCAACAGTGCGGCGATCCGGCCAGGGATGGCGTCCGAGCTCAAAGATCGGGTCGCGAGCAAACACGCGGTCAAAAGCCAGAAACTGAGCTCCGGCAATATGCCCCTTGCTGTAAGCCCCGAGAGCATCCCATCCGTGAACCACGCGTGAGCGAACATCAATGAAACAACGGTTAGGAAGCGAAGCCGCTTCACTGACGGAAATAAATAACGGCATGGCCGGCATAGCGACACCTTCCATCGAAAAAAGTACCGGCCTCAGAGTGGATATGCATCTGTGAGGCATGTTCACGGTACAAAATCAAAGGCCTAATAAATTGATTTTGTCAGAAAACCCCTTTCTTTGAAATGACCCCATCAGCAAACTGACTCCAAGAAAAGAATCAAAAGAATAGGAGCAAAAGAAAAGACCACGCTTTTGGGGGTACCTTATCAGCGTGGTCTCCTCTTTTTAGTCTTTATCTAATGACCGTCGCCGACCTCAGTGCACCGCGTTGAGTGCAGCGATACGCCCGAACACCAAAGCATCCGGCACTGCATTGCAGCCGACTCGATTTTTCCCATGCACGCCGCCCGTCACTTCGCCGGCAGCATAGAGTCCGGGAATAACCGTGCCTTTGGTGTCGAGAACCTCTGCATTGCCGTTAATCTGAACGCCCCCCATCGTATGGTGCACGGAAGGCGTGAAGACAGTGGCATAGAACGGCCCCTTGCCGTCAAGCCGCACGCCTGGGTCACAGGAAACACGGCCGAAAGGATCGTTGACCGGATTGCGGCAGAAAGCATTCCAATCTGCAATGGTCTTCTTCATATTCTCTTTGTTAATGCCGGCCTTCTCAGCCAATTCATCCCAGGTGTTCGCTTCAAAGACTTTCTTTGATTTGATGAGATCGGCCACCTTGATGCCGTATTGATTCCGTCCTTCCTTATCGATCTTATTGGCATCGCTCGTTGCCAAAATGAAGAACTTGTGGCCCGGCTGAGCAAGCGCTGCGCGGGCGAGTTCGTCTCTGCGCCCGAGTTCATTGACGAAGCGTTTCCCGTCCGTATTGAGATAGATGCCCGTGGTGAGCGAAACCGCATGATTGGTGGCGCCGGTATAGGGATCTGTCGTCGGAAGGAGCTGGATGTAGCCCATATCAATCAGGTTTGCCCCGACCTTCTGTGCCATTTTGATGCCGTCACCGGTAATCGACGGCACATTGGTCGTCATGACGCCGTTCCCAATCTTTTTATCCCAGATGGTGTCGTAATGGACGCGCATATCGACATTGGCGCTGAACCCGCCCGTCGTGAGGATGACGCCGTCTTTGGCAAATACTTTAAAAGTTCTGCCGTTTTCTGCAGTGCCGACAACTCCTGCCGCACGTCCATCCTTCATCAGGATGTCGGATGCTGCCGTATTCATGATGAAGGTGACGGGCAGATGTTTTGTTTTGATTTCATTTAAGAAGGTGTCGATATAACCCACGCCGGACTTATAGTTGCTCGCGCGGTTGGAGCGCGGCCACAGGGCGCCGACCACCTGCTCCGTACCCGAATTCCACTTGAATCCCATCTCGGCAAGCTCTTTTTGCATCTCCGGCGCCCCTTTGGCGAGCTCATAAACGAGATCGAGATTCCCGGCGTAATCTCCTGCTTTCCATGACTGAAGCGCATGGAGCTCTACCGAATCAAAAAGGTATTTTCCGCCTTTGGCGTCGTATTGAGCGAGCTGCTCCTTGACCTTCTGAATCAGTTCGCCGTGAAGCTTGCTGCGCACCGGTTCCGCGAGCAGTGCGTCAACCGATGCACGGCGCTGAGGAGACATTTCCTGCTTCGCTTCCAGAGCGGGATCGGCTGCGTTGTAGCACCCGCCCGCAACACTGGTGTTGCCGCCGGCGTAGTGTGTCTTTTCCACCACAATGACGCTCTTGCCGGCTTTAGCGGCCGTTACGGCTGCCGAAAGACCAGCGCCCCCGGCGCCAATAATGACGATATCGGCCGATTCTTCGACCGTGTCGGTTAATTTCGGCTGCGGTGCAATCTTCTTTGAGAAGTCAGCGGGATTGAGTCCCGCTTGTTTAAGCGCATCTCTCACGCCGTTGATAATGGCAAACGAAGTGAGCGTTGCGCCCGAAACGACATCAACGCCAAGGCTCTGATTTTTGACGATGTCTGCCGGCACCTTCACTCGCGGCAGGTCTGCAATAGGATGCGTTTCCGACCAATCGAGCACCTTCACATCCGCAATGCGTCCGTTCGTGATGGTCGTCTGGACCGTGACATCGCCATTGCGGCCCAAGGTCGTAGATGTGTACACGCCGTCCTTTGCAAAAGCCGAGGGTACAGTGCCCGCCGCAAAAGCCAGTACCGCAGCGACAGAAAGCAGAGAAACTCGGATCATTTGACGCTCCTTTAAAAGTTACCTACACATCACTGAAGCGTAAGCGTCGAGCCCCGTTCCCTGCCAGAGGATTTGTTCTAATGCCTAGAGCGGCAGTCAAAGTGCTTATATGCTGGTCAACAGACGGTCAACCGATCGGGGTGTTGTAGACGGGTTGTTTTTTTCTCCCTCCGTCCCATGTCCTTGGGGTCGAGAAAACCACCAAAAAAGAGGGCTCTCGCGATCTGCTGATCCTAGAGAGCCCAAAGAGGAAGAATTTAAAAAAATGCTGTGTTAAGCGGTTGGAGCCCGCTCACCCTCAAACCGTCGGCTGCCAGCGCATCAGGCGCTTTTCAACTTCCGTCACGATGCGGTCGAGGATCAGCGCACAGGCCGTCAGCACCAAAATGCCGGCCATCACAGTATTCATGTCAAAGGTCGTTTCGGCCTGCAGAATCAGATAGCCCACGCCTTCTGCCGAGCCCAAATATTCACCGATCACGGCTGCGACAAACGCCATGCCCACTGATGTATGGAGGCTCGAAAAAACCCAGCTCATGGCGCTCGGCAGATAGACGTAGCGCAGGAGCTGCCGGCGCGTGGCGCCGAGCATCTTGGCGCTTGCGAGAACATTGGGATTCACTTCGCGCACGCCCTGATAGACATTGAAAAAGACAATGAAGAAGACGAGCGTGAAGCCGAGCGCAATCTTGGAGGCCGGCCCGAGTCCGAACCACACGGCGAAAATCGGCGCAAGGATGACGCGGGGCATCGAATTGAAACCCTTGATGAAGGGGTCCGCCACGGCTGCCGCCACCGGCGAGAGCGCGAGCCAGAGACCGACGGCGAGCCCGGCAACCGTGCCGATCACAAAGGCCATGACGGTTTCATAAAGCGTAACGCCGAGGTGGCTGTAGATTTCGCCGCCCGCAAACCACTCCCAAATACGCTGAAGAATGATCACCGGTTCGCCGAAAAAGAAGGCGGCTTGACTGTCGTCGGAGAAGAAAAACGCCGGAATAAACCCGGGCTTTGTCATCGCCCACCAAAAGACGAAGATCGCAGCAAGGAGCCCCCACTGCCAAATTCGAATCTGAAAACCTTTGCGCTGCATGATGTGTCTCCCTCTCTCTCTAATCAGCTCGCCAGTGTGCCGACGTGCGCGCGGTGTTCGCGGTAGCTCTTCAGCACCTCTTCGCGGAGCACTTCCCAAATAGCTGAATAGCATTCGTTAAAGTCCGCGCGGGTACGGATTTCGGCAACGTTGCGCGGACGCGGGATGGCAATGGGAAAACTCCCCAAGGGGTGCGAAGCGGGACCTGCCGACATCACGACCACGCGGTCGGACATGGCAATGGCCTCATCCAAATCGTGGGTGATAAAAAGCACGGCCTTTTTCTTCGCCTGCCAGAGTTCAAGCAGTTCGTTTTCCATCAGCTGCCGCGTCTGAATGTCGAGCGCTGAAAAGGATTCATCCATGAGGAGAATGTCCGGGTCGGCAATCATGGTCTGGGCCATGGCAACGCGCTTACGCATGCCGCCCGAAAGTTCATGCGGATAGCGGTCGGCAAAACGCTCGAGCCCCACGCGTTCGAGCCAGTCAAAGCCCGCCTCACGCGCCTCATTTTCCGGGACGCCGCGGAATTTCAGACTCATCATGACGTTGTCAATCGCCGTCGCCCAGGGCATCAGGCTTTCGGCCTGAAACATGTAGCCGGCCCGATGGTTGATGCCGTTCAGGGCTTCGCCGTAAATCAGGACGCGCCCGGCAGCGGGCTTTAAAAGCCCGGCAGCGGCGTTAAGCAGCGTCGACTTTCCGCAGCCCGTCGGTCCGACGACGCTCACAAACTCGCCGTCGCCGATCGAAAAGGACACATCCTTCGTGGCGGTATAAACGCCCTCGGGCGTTTCAAAACTGCAGGTGACGTTTTCAAATGCAATGGCCGGCGCAGGGTTTCGAGCCGCACCAATCGGTTCATTTGTCTCGCTCGACATTAGACCGCTTCCTCTATGAATTTCTTTTTTGTTTTAGGGTTTTGCGCCTCTGCCGCATTTGCATGAGAGCGGCTTTGGATTATGGGCGCGGCCCGGGGGTTATTCCCCCGGGCAAAGTGTTGATAATGGGGTTAGAAATCAGGCCTTCTTCGCGGCATCCGCGAAGCGGTTGGTGTACGCAGCCGCGGCATCAAACTTGAAGTCGGCCAGTTCGGGCTTCACCGATGCGAGCGCTTTGGCGGCGGTCTCAACGCACCCCTCCGGAAACCGGCCGTCAATTGACATAGCCGGGCGATTACGCAGGAAGCATTCGGCGTAGAGCTTCGGATTGCCGAGGAAGGCGGCCTTCGGCACGGACTTCATGAGCTCCTCGGACGTAATCGCAGCGATGGTTTTTAGCGAACGAATAACCGCATTCGTCATGCGCTGAACCGTTTCTGGATTGCGGTCAATGAAGGCCTGAGGCGCGTAGAGGCAGCCCGCGACCATCGGGCCGTTATAGAGTGCGTCGCCTTCTTCCACGCGGCGGGTGTCGACCACAATGTCAATGGCATCGGCTTCTTCGAGCTGCGTGACGACCGGATCAAGCCCGACGAAAGCATCCACCTGTCCGGAACGGACCGCGGCCACAGCGCCCGCGCCCGAACCAATGCCGATGGCCGAATATTCATTGGACTTCACGCCCGCACGCGCCATCACGAAGTTGGCCATCACGTGCGAATGCGACCCCGGCGCCGTCACGCCGATGCGGCGGCCTTTAAGCGCGGCGGGATCCTTGACACCCTTCATGGTGCGGCGGTTAATGGCAAAAACACACTGCGGCGCACGATCCTGAAGCACAAATGCCTGCATGGACTGGCGCTTGGTCTGCATCGAAAGCGTGTGCTCAAACGCTCCAGAAACCACATCCGCTGAGCCCCCTACTACAGCCTGAAGGGATTTCGATCCGCCCTGAAAATCCACGACTTTGACGTCAAGTCCTTCGTCCTTATAAAAGCCCATCCAATCAGCGAGCGCCATCGGCAGGTAGTAGTAGAGATTCTTGCCGCCGACGGCAATGGTCACCGAGCGCTTTTCGGGCTCGGCGGCAAAAACGCCGCGAGGCGACGAGCAGACGATCCCGATAGCGGCCATAGCGGCAGCGGCAATAAAGTCTCGGCGGGACATGAAAGCAAAAGACTGGAACATGACGGCATCCTCAGGAAAAGAGCTGGAAATCGTTTAATGCGGTCTTTCAACAGAAAGACTACAGGCATCGGGATGCGCTCAGCGCAGACCGCCGTTAATGCAGTCATGCAGTCAGGTCAACCCTCTGCGCGTTGGGGCGGGGCGGGAGGGCGGCCTCGAAAAGCTTGAAGCACAAAGCTTCAGCAGAAACCGTCCTCCACCCTAAGGTGCAGCGCCGACCGCGGCGGCAGTCGCAGCCCTAGGTGCAGGGGCGGAAGCCGGAGACTCTGCCCGCCTGCAGCAGATGCTGCCGAAGCGGCATCAGTCAAATGCAAGGCAGTGAATTTCATCGCAGAATCCCCAAAATAAATGACGTAGTTGATTGAGCTTTAAGGAAACTTCTTTTCGTTTCCATCTATAGTGCAGTAATAGTGCACTTTTCCTCGATGATTTTGTTTGCCGCGTCTAAGCACATCCGCTTAGGAGAACGGCATATTTCTCAAACCTCCCCGATATTCACTGCAATTTTTTAATAATTGCATGCATGTTTCTTTATTAATCAAATAGATGTGTTGTTTAAAGTATATTTTTGCAGGCATATCCGCCAAATACCTTGCACTAAAGGAGCCGCTCAGCACGACATCGTCCCCATGGACGTACGCCGGTCCGGCGAATCGAAAGCAGCCGTCCGAAACACCGAACTAAGCATTTAGTCTGTACGGCATATCTCCCAACACGTGCAGGAAAGGCGCAAAAGCCGTGCACGCCGGCGCAGGTTTGGCGCAATGAGCGCCGCCAACAGCCAATGAGGCTGATAGGCTCAAAGAAAACAACTTCCGGTCCCTTTCGGACCTCCGCTTCATGATCCCAGCACCATTGCTTCAATCGACCGATCCGGCGTCTGCGCTCGGTGAACCTGATCCTGACGGCATTTACCGCATTGACGAAACGGATTCGGTTCTCACGCTCGCACGATCGCTCTATGCTGCAGACCGCCTGCCGGTCTATGGCTCGATCTTTGCAAACCTGCAGACAGCAGGACGCGGACAGTACGGCCGCGCATGGGAGAGCGCCCGCGGGAATCTTCATGCCGGCGTCAGACTGCCGCTTGAAGGGGTTTATGCCACTCGGGCATCCGCCGCGGCGACGGCGGCTTTGACCGCTGAAGCGCTTCGCAGTATCGGCTTCCCGGTGCTCATGAAGTGGCCTAACGACATCATCTGTCTTTCGCCCAATGGGCCGGCCAAAGTGGGCGGCATTCTGCTCGAAGAAACCGACGGGCTCCTCACCGCAGGGATCGGCCTCAATGTCAACTGGTCGCCCGAAGTGTCGGCGCTCCGAGAGGGCGCTGCGCTCCCGCCCGGGCGCCTGGTGCCCCGCGGGGGAGCCGCAATGGATCCCTATGAACTTTGGCGGCGCATTCTCCGTCATCTGCGCGAAGCCGACCCCGTTCGGCTCACCGCTTCCTGGCGAGCGCTCGCGCAGGCTCACCTCCTTTGGCTCGGAAGCGACGTGGCGGTTGAGAGCGCTGAGGGCGCTATGACCGAGGGCCGACTCATTGGTCTCGCTCCCGACGGAGAGCTCCTCCTCGAGACACCGTCTGGCGAGACAGTCACCATCGACCGCGGCAGTCTCATCAAAGCGGCGCCTTCGCCGCATGCCGCAGCCGCGGCACCGCGAAATTGAGTGCCCGGGCGCCGGAGACGCATTGAACGCTCCCGCCCCGGGCGGGATGAATTCTTCGAAGGGGATTCAAAAGTCTCGGAAACTTGATCCTCAAAAGAGCAGCGCGTGAGACACGCTTTAAAAATAAAGTCTCATACGCAACACAAAATCAACGCAAGCTTTTAAACAACTCAAGGGAAGGAATTCCATCCATGCAGCAACGAACTTTTGAGGAAGTACGCGAGAGTCTGCGCGGCAAGGTGATTTTGGTCGCCAACCGCAGCATCCCCGCACGCCGCATCAGCCGCTCGATTCGCGAGCGATTTGAAGCGATTGCCGCCATTACTGCGACCGACATCGACAAAACCGAACCGGCTGCCGCCTCCGCACAGGAACTGATTCTGCTCGGAGCGGACCCGCGCGCCTATCTTGACCTTCCGCGCATCATCCGCCTTGCCCGCGAACGCGGCTGCGTCGCCATCCATCCGGGCTGGGGTTTTGCGAGCGAAGACAACAACTTTCCGAAGCTCTGCACCGAAGCCGGCATCACTTTCATCGGCGCTACGGCCGAAGCGATGCACCTCCTCGGCAATAAGGTCGAAGCACGCCGCGTCGCACGCAGCCTCGGCATTCCGGTGGTCCCGGGTTCCGACGAATCCGTCGACGTTCCGGGCGCGCGAAAGATCGTTCATGAAATTGGTCTTCCGATCATGCTCAAGGCCGAGGGCGGCGGCGGCGGACGCGGCATTTTCCTCGTGACCAACGAGGATGAACTTGAAGACGCCTTTGAAAAGGCTTCAGCCATGGCGGAGGCCTCCTTTGGCAACCCCCGGCTCTTCGTTGAAAAATACCTCCCCAAGGTTCATCACATCGAAATTCAGGTGATCGCTGACCGCTGGGGCAATGTGTTTGCCTTTGACGAACGCGACTGCACGGTTCAGCGCAACAACCAGAAGCTCCTCGAAGTCACGCCGTCGCCGTGGCGCGGCATGACGCCAAAACTGCGCGCAGAGCTTAAAGACTATGCCCGTCGGCTCGTGCTGGCTGTGGGGTATCACTCGGTTGCCACCGTGGAGTTCCTCGTGACCGAAGCGGGCGAACCCTACATGATCGAGGTGAACACGCGTCTGCAGGTCGAGCACGGCATTACCGAAAGCCGCTACGGCGTCGACTTGGTCGAAGAAATGATCGCCATCGCCTTCGGGAGCACCCTGCGCTTTACCGAGGAAAATACGCGGGCCTCCTTCCATGCCCTTCAGGTCCGCGTGAATCTGGAGGATCCCCAGGAAGGCTTCACCCCCAATTCCGGCCTCATCACCCGCTACGTCTCTCCGGGCGGACCGGGCGTGCGCCTCGACTCGAACCTCTCCGCCGGCTATGAATTCCCCTCCAACTACGATTCCGCCGGCGCGCTCCTCATCACCTATGCCCGTGACTGGCAAAAGACGCTCGGGATCATGGACCGAGCGCTGCAGGAATACGTGATCGGCGGCCCGAAGACCACCATTCCTTTCCTGCGCCGAGTCGTGGCCCATCCGAGCTTCCGCGCGGGTGAAGTGACCACCACCTTCATCAAAGAGCACCCGGAGATTCTGCGCTACACGGATTTGGAGCCTGAAAGCGAACGGCTCGCCAAGCTCGTCGCGGAAATTTCTGCGCGCGGCTTCAACCCCTACGTTTCGCTCGGCGAATACCGCTCGAAGACCACGCCCAAACTGGCACACTTTCAGCCCTTCTCGCCCGAGCTCTCTGAAGCGGCGCGAAGCCGCCCCTCGCCCTATCCGCAGGGAGACCGAGAAGACCTCCTCGCCTTCATCCGCGACACGGGCCGCATCCACTTTACGGACACGACCACGCGCGACATGACCCAGTCCAACCACGGCAACCGCATGCGTCTTGCTGAGGACCGCCTGGTAGGCCCCTATCTGGACAGCGCAGGGCTCTTTTCCATTGAGAACGGCGGCGGGGCACACTTTCATGTGGCGATGCTCGCCAACATGACCTATCCCTTCGAGGAAGCCCGCGAGTGGAACGCTTTTGCGCCGAAGACTTTGAAGCAGCTCCTCGTGCGCTCGACCAATGTGCTGGGTTACACCCCGCAGCCGCGCAATCTCATGCAGCTCACAGGCGAGATGATCTGCGAGCACTACGACGTCGTGCGGTGCTTTGACTTCCTCAATGAAGCCGACAATATGGCGCCGATCGCCGAAGTGGTTCTCAGCCGTCCCGATAAGCTCTTTGAGCCCGCCATCGCACTTTCGCGCGCGCCGTGGTTTGACGTCAACTACTGCCTGCAGTCCGCCGAAGCCGTGGTCGACATGACCGCAAAGATCATGGGCGTGCCCGAACAGACCGCCGTCCGCCGCATCACGCTCGGCCTCAAAGATATGGCGGG
>ERZ857969.4886-NODE-4886-length-11159-cov-11.665076_pt1 | contig 11159 bp, 12 predicted proteins | sample MGYA00519864_ERZ857969 | MGnify/ENA primary metagenome ERZ857969 (study PRJEB31778, sample SAMEA3449382) | human gut metagenome | biome: human gut; feature: human-associated habitat; material: faeces | place: United Kingdom | collected 2010/2012 ... | reverse complement strand
CATCGGCGAGCCGGATCTTCCCACGCCCGCACCCATATGTGAGGCCGCCGTCCGCGCACTTGCAGGCGGCAGTACCCACTACACCACAAACCAGGGCAGCGCTTCGCTCCGTGCGAAACTCGCCGCCTATGAGGCAAAAACGCGCCAGCTTGACTACGGGCCGGACGAGATCCTCGTCACCGCCGGTGCAACGGAAGCCATTTACTGCGCGCTGACCGGCGTCCTCGACCCCGGCGACGAGGTCGTGATCCCGACGCCCGCCTTCGGGCTTTACGAGACCGTGACACGGCTCGCAGGCGCTGTTCCCGTGTATCTGGACACCGCCCGGACGGGCTTTCAGCTGACATATGAAGCGCTCTGCGCCGCCATCACGCCGCGGACAAAGGCGCTCGTGCTCAACAGCCCGAACAATCCAACCGGCGCGGTATATACGGAAGCCTCCCTTGCGGCCGTCTGCCGCGCGGTCGGAGACAAGCCCATCTTTATACTCTGCGACGACGTTTACCGCGAGCTGTGCATGCGGCCCTGTCCGGATCCTGCGGCCCTGCCCGGCCTGCGGGAGCGGCTTTTGATCGCCCAGAGCTTTTCAAAGCCGTGGGCGATGACGGGCTGGCGCATCGGATATCTCATGGGCAGTGCGCCGGTCATCCGAAAGCTCAAACAGGAAAGAAGAACTTGACGACCTACAGAAACAGGAGGTAGCTCAAATGAAACAGAAAACACTTTTCCGCGGCATCGCCACGGCGCTTGCCACCCCGATGACATCTTCCGGCGCCATCGACTATGACGCCTACGGCAGACTCATAGACTGGCAGATCGAAAGCGGCATCGCCGGGCTTGTCACCTGCGGCACAACGGGCGAGGCGTCCACAATGACCGCCGAGGAGCACCGGCAGACGATCGCATTTGCCGTAAAGCGGGCCGCCGGGCGCGTACCGGTCATTGCGGGCACCGGCGCAAACTGCACCGAAAAAGCCGTCGAGCTGACACGGTTTGCCTGCGCCGCCGGAGCGGATGCCTGTCTGGTGGTGACGCCCTATTATAACAAGGCAACACAGCGGGGGCTGATTGCCCATTATACCGCCATCGCGGATGCATCAGATAAGCCCGTGATCCTCTATAACGTTCCCTCCCGCACGGGCTGCAACCTGCTGCCCGAGACCTGCGCCGCACTTGCCGGGCATCCGCGCATCGCCGCTGTGAAGGAGGCAAGCGGAAACATCTCGCAGATCGTATCGCTATTTCACAAGGCAGAGGCTCATCTGGACGTCTATTCCGGCAACGACGATCAGATCGTGCCCATCCTCGCCATGGGCGGCGAGGGCTGTATCTCCGTGCTCTCCAATGTGCTGCCCAAGGAGGCGGTTCGGCTGTGCGAGCTGTTCTTCTCCGGCGATGTGCGCGGCGCTGCGGCGCTCCAGTGCCGTCTGCTGCCCGTCATCGACGCGCTGTTTTCCGAGGTCAATCCCATTCCGGTCAAGGCGGCGCTGGCAAAAATGGGCTACGGCACCGACACGCTGCGTCTTCCGCTCACCCCGATGGAGGAAGGACACCGGGTCGTCCTTCTGAACGCGCTCGAAGCATGGGGTGTTTGAGATGACAAAGATCCTTCTGCACGGAGCAAACGGCGCGATGGGCAGAGCGCTTCGCGCGCTGCTGTACGCCGGATTTGCAGGCTGCACCGCAGGACCCATGGTCAGCCGCAGCGGAAACGGCGCGTTTGCGTCCTTTTCCGAAGTTCTGGAGCCTGCCGACGTCGTGCTCGACTTTTCCTTTCACACGGCGACCGAAAGCGCGCTTGGCTTTGCGCTGGAGCACGGCCTTCCCATCGTGATCGGCACCACCGGACACACACAGCAGGAGCGCGCGCGCATCGAGCGCGCCTCAGAGCAGATCCCCGTCTTTTTTTCCGGCAACATGAGTCTCGGTATTGCGGCGCTCTGCGGCCTTGTGCGCGAGGCCGCGCGCCTGTTTCCGGAGGCGGAGATCGAGATCGTGGAGACGCATCACAGCCGCAAGGCGGACGCTCCGAGCGGCACGGCGCGTATGCTCGCCGCCGCCATTCAAAAAGAGCGGCCGGAGGCAGCGCTTGTGTGCGGCCGCAGCGGCTTTTCACCGCGAAACCACAGCGAGATCGGCATATCCTCCATCCGCCTCGGCAGTGTGACCGGCATCCATGAGGTGCTGATCTCGACCGGAGCCGAAACGCTGAGTCTGAAGCACGAGGCGCATGACCGGCGGCTGTTCGCGGAGGGTGCGCTGCGGGCAGCAGTCTTCCTCTGCGGCAGGCAGCCCGGTCTTTACGATATGGACGATCTTTTGAAGGGAGACGCCCTATGAAAACAGCAAAATTCGGCGGCACGTCTCTGGCAGACGCAGCCCGCTTCCGGCAGGTAAATCGCATCGTATCGGCAGACCCGGAGCTGCGCTTTGTCGTGGTCTCCGCCCCGGGAAAGCGCTCTGCGGAGGACAAAAAGGTGACGGATCTGCTGTATGACTGCCATGCCGCTGTAAAAACAGGCACAGACCCCGAGACTGCCTTTGCACCTGTCGCTGCGAGGTTCCGGCAGATCGCGCAGGAGCTCCGTCTCGGCATCGATCTGGAGGCGGAACTCCGGCAGATCGAAAAGGATCTGCGCTCCGGCGCGTCTGCGGCATACTGCGCCAGCCGCGGCGAATATCTCAGCGGGCGGATGCTGGCAGCCCTGCTGGGCTGGCCGTTTCTCGACCCGGTGGAGCTGCGCTTCTTTGACGCTGACGGCATCCCGCAGTACAAGCTGGCGGAGCAGGCGCTAACGCGCAGGCTCCGCGACATGGAGCGTGCCGTCATGCCCGGCTTCTACGGCGGCGGCGCGGACGGCCGCATCCACACGCTGCCGCGCGGCGGCTCGGATATCTCCGGAGCGCTGCTGGCAAGCGCCTCCGGGTCGGATGCCTACGAAAACTGGACGGACGTGCCCGGCATCTTCCGCGCCGATCCTGCGATCGTGCCCAGCGCAAGGGCGATTCCCGCCATGGCCTATGACGAGGTACGGGAGCTTGCGTATATGGGCGCCAACGTGCTGCACGAGGACGCGGTGACGCCAGCCCGGCGTATGGGCATTCCCATTCACATCCGCTCCACGATGCAGCCGGACGCGCCCGGCACCTTCGTCTCCTCGCAGAGCCCTCCCTCCGCCTGTCCCGTTACAGGGATCGCAGGCCGCAAGGGCTACTGCTCCATACAGGTGGAGAAGGAAAACATGAACAGCGCCGTAGGCTACTGCCGCAGGATTCTCTCGGTGCTCGAAACGCACGAGATCCCCTTTGACCACATCGCAACGGGGCTTGGCAGCATCTCGTTCATCGCCCCGGCCGCGGCGGTCTCTGCCTGCCGCGAGGCGCTTTTGTCGGACATTTCCGCCGCCGTCCGCCCGGACAGCATCTGCGTTGCAGACGGGCTTGCCATGGTGTCCATCGTCGGACGGGACATGGCGGGAAAGCCGGGCGTCTCCGGCCGTCTGCTCTGTGCGCTCGGACGCGCCGGCATCAACGTGCGGATGATCGTGCAGGGCACGCGCGAGATCAACATCACCGTTGGCATCAGCGAGCCGGAATATGAAAAAGCCGTGCACGCGGTGCACGGTGAATTCTTCCCGGAAGCGCCCCAGTGAGCCTTTGCTCGCGCTCCTTCTCCGGTTCTGTTGACCTTGTTCCTTCCCCGGCGCGCCTCAGCCCGCATTTTCTGATATCCTGCTGCGGAGCGCAGAAGCGCTCCGCTTTGTCCGATGCAGAAAAAGCGGCCGGCAGCGTTCAACTGCCAACCACCAAAAAAGCGGGGCAGTTCATCGCGCCCAAGGCCGCTTTTTGTGTCCTGTTTTATGAAAAAGACACTTCTTCCGCCCTTTGCGTCAGGCGGGACAACGCACAGACCGCGTACATATAGCCTGCAAGGATCAGCGGTGCCGGCAGCCCGTAGAGCAGCGGCGCCGGGATGATGCGCCAAAACAGCTTGAGCACGCCGATCTCTGCGCCGTAGGTGAAGAAGTAGTTCGCCTCCGGGCAGAGCGTGAGGCGTAACAGGAGATTGATAAGATGAGCGCCTACGGCAAGCAGGCCAAAGGTCTTGAGGATCCGCGGGATATCCTTGGGGTCGGGGCGGTAAAAGCCCAGCGTCGCCAGACTCAGGCCGCAGACAACAAGGAGAGCGTGGGTCACATAGTAGCCAAAGATCCGTGGCAGGAACGGCGAAAAGCCGGAGAACAGCGGCTCCGGGAAGAGCAGCGCCATCAGTGCGCCAAGGGGCGCTACAAAGAATGAAAACCCCATGATCGAGCGGTTCCTTTTCCACACTCCCAGCGGGATCAGGAACAGATTGATGTTGCACAGGTGCAGCGGCAGCTCATTGAAAATGTTGAAGCCATTGGGATAGTACGCACGGATATACGCTGCGTCCATGGACAGTGAGAGTTTGTAGCCGGCAAACAGCGCGAGATTAAAAAGGCACACGCCGATCAGAAACCGGGAGCGACGTGCCTCCGGTTTTCCGCGCAGCAGCAAGAATATGAGCAGCACCGCCGCTGCCGTAAGCAAAAGCAGAAGCAAATGCAGCCCGCGAAAGGGCGTTATAGAAAATTCGTTCATTTCACACGCCGGAACGTCTTTCCGGTCTTCTCCTCAAGAAATCGTTTGAATTCCTCCACCGTCCCGCCGGTAAGAGTACGCTTGTCCAGAGGCTGCACATAGCGTTTCTTCATCAGAAGGATGATGTAGTCCTGCGACTCAGCCAGTGCGTCGATCAGTTCATAGCGGAACGTGGAGGTGGTGGCCGCCGTAACGACGGTATAAGAATCCTCGCCGAATGCGACATGATATTCCTTTGTGCCCGCCAGCGTGTTTTTGCGGGCGATCATGCCATTGAATCGGTCCTGAAACAGCAGAACGGACAGCAGTATCACCTCTGCCAGCAGGGAAATCAACGTTCTGGCATCAAGTGCAAAAGGCTCTCCATCAAATGGGATCAGCAGCAATGCGTTGAATAAAAAGACGCTCCAGCCGAAGATGGCCCAAATAATGTTTCTCTTTCGCCGCAGCACCCTGCGCATCGCGCGGGCAGCTACGGTCATAGATCGATTTGTGATATTGCTGTGAATTTCAAATGTCATGCATATTCTCCGTTGTAAGTAATTCTGCAACCGCAGGGCGTTGGGGGCCTTGCAGCTGCTGCCGGGCAGCGCGGCGGGCGCTCGTTCATCTCATCAGCCGCATCTCATTCTCAAACTGCTCCATGGCCTCCTGCCGGCTGGGGACTTGTGCAAGCGTGCAGGAAAACGGCTGGCCGAACAGGGGTTGGGACAGGGTCTCCGCCCAATGCGTCAGCACCTCCGGAGTGAGGGGGCGCTCCTCCCGGAGAAAGATCACCCCGTAATAGGGCGGTACAGACGGGGAAAGCAGCTGTGTCAGCGGGACGCCGCTCCGGACGGAGGCGTTGCAGAAATGCATCTCCTGTGAAAAAAGCGGATAGTACAGCGCCCCGACGAACCAGTCCTGTTCACCGCTTCTGAGCCGCCTTGCCTGCTCCAGAAAGTACGGAAGATCCGGGTTATCCGGCTCCACAAACTCACCGTCCAGAATGGTCTGGTGAAGGGCAGAGAGGTTATGGAAATCAAAGTGGAAAAAGGGCGCCTTTCCTGCCTCGTCCTCGGAAAGAGAAAACTCCGCCGCATGGAAAGGTTCCCAGTCCTTACAGCAGCGGTAATAGCCCCACCAGTAGTTCCAGTCATAAATATGCAGATATTTTTTTGCTTTGCAGTCCATAGATGTACTCCATTCTGACAATGTGGGCACAAGAGGAAATCACAGGAAACTCTCCACCCGGTACCAACAAAAGTCTTTTCTAAATCCGTCCTTTTTTCAAGAAAGGTGCCCAAAGGCAGTGCGGTGATCTTCTTATCTGCTCACCGGAAAGGATATCTCGAAAACAGCGCCGGTGTCCCCGTTGTAAGCGCGGATCGTCCCTTTATGTAGGTGAATGATCTCCCGGGTCAGCGCAAGGCCGATGCCGGATTTTCCGCTTTTGCCCATGTAAAAGCGGTCGAAGATGTGCGGCAGGTCCGCTTCGGCGATGCCGTCCCCGTCGTCCTGTATCCGTATCGTCACCTGCCGCTTGTCTGCGCGGCAGGTCAGGCACAGCTCGCTGCGGGCATAGCGTACGCCGTTGGATAGGATATTGGTAACTGCTCTGCGCAGCTGGGTATCGTCGCAGCTGACCATAACGGGCTCCTCGGGGAAGTCCGGCACGATGGTGATACCGCCGGCGGCGGCTGCCGGCTCCACGGCGCGTATGCTGTCGTATAGCAGCTCCCGAACATCCATCTCGGAAAGGGCAAGCTGCTGCCGCCCCATATCGATTTTTGAGATGTCCAGGAGCTCGTCCACCAGCTCCGTCATGCGGTCGCTTTCCTTCAAGATCACCTCCGCCGCGCTGGCCGTGTCCATGACGCCTGCCTGTATGCCCTCGGCGTAGCCCTGTATCGCCATAAGCGGCGTTTTCAGCTCGTGGGAGGCATTCTGGAAGAAGGTCTGCTGCCGCTCCGCCTCCTTTTCAATATCCCGACCGAAGCGGAAGCCCAGCAGACACATGACGGAGGAGATCGCCAGCAGCACCGCAAAGAACGCCCAGTTCAGCGTCACGATATAGCGGGTGATAGGCCCGATATCTATGTACATGATATAGGCGTACGGCTTTTCCCAATCGTCCTGCTCCTCCTGCACGGACATAAATATCAGGTGATGTTTGTCCGTTTTGAAGGTATAGCATTGGTTGAGCGATAGCTCCCGCCCCTTGCAGTATTCCAGCAGTTTTTTCTCCAGACGATATGCGTCCCTGTTCCAACCGCTTGATTGATTGGCATGATCCAGCTCTAAAAATACGATGCTGGGCGTAAGGAAGTGCTCCTCCGCATCATTCCATTCATCGTCGGTATAGGGGATGGTGCGGTTCTGGTACTGTGCCTCGCTGATGAGCGCTTTTTTTGCCTCACGCACAAAGTGTGTGGGTATAATGAGGTTCACCGCCAGCATAAACAGTGCAAAGAGCAGCAGAGCCGAGCAAAGGATCAGGTACACGATCCGCAGCTTGATGTTTTTCATGTGCGCTCTGCTCCCTTCAGCTTATAACCAAAGCCCCAGATGGTGCTCACGCTGACGGCGCTGCCCGCCTGCAGCAGCTTTTTTCGGATACGGCGCAGCGTTTCGTCGGTCACGCGGGTCTCCACCTCCGAATCAAAGCCCCACACCGCGCTGAGCAGCTCCTCACGGGAATAGGCTTTCTCCGGCTGCTTCATCATATAGCTGAGCAGCCGCAGCTCGGTCTGGGTCAGCGCCACGATCGTGCTTCCGCAAAAGACGGCGTTTTCCGTAGCGGAATAGCGGATATCCCCGTAATGCAGCTCGTCCTCCGCCGCCGCCGTTTTTCCCCTGTCCATCTCCACACGGCGCAGCAGCGCTTTGACCTTCATCAGCAGAATGGTCGGGCGAAAGGGCTTGGTGAGATAATCGTCGCTGCCCTGACTGATGCCCATGACGTAGTCCAGCTCGCTGTCCTTGGCCGTAAGCAGGATGATGGGAATATCGGAAACAGCGCGAAGCTCCCGGCACACGGTAAGTCCGTCCGTGCCGGGCATCATAATGTCCAGTATTACAAGCTCCGCAGGCTCCTGACGAAACGCCTCCAGCAGCGCGTCACCGCTTTCAAAGGAGCGCACGGTATAGCCGTCGCTTGCCAGGAAGCTATGGAGCAGCTCCCGGATGCTCTTTTCATCGTCCGCCAAATAGATGGAATGTCCCATGGTGACCTCCTTGAAAGCAGCGCCAAATGCTGCGCGTGGGCGCAGCATCGGCATGATGTTGATTTTATACTATCAGAATCTCACCTTTCCGTCAAATGGGGCAGATGCCGCTTTCGCAGCCGGTGTTGCCCCAAATGGTATCGTACAGCTTGCACAGCTGGTTATCAAGCTCTACCAGACGGTTATAGTCGGCGATCAGCTCGTCCTTTTCCGCGTCGGACAGGAAGCTCAGGCTGCGGATAAAGGCGGCCTCATCATAGTTGTCGAAGTCGTAGTCGTCCGGAAGATCGAAGTACGCTTCATCTACCTTGTCCCACAGATCGGCGTTCTTCTCGCAGACGCGGTCATACTCCTGCTCCAGGGTGTCGATCTCATCCAGCACCTTGGGGTCGGCCTTTTCCAGCGCCTTCTCGTAAAGAGGCATATTGTCGCAGTCGGGCAGCTGAGCGTACAGTGCCTCCATCTCGGTGTCAAGGCCGTTCAACTCCTTGATGTCCGCCAGAAGCGTTTCCTTCTCCGCTTCCGTCAGAGCGTTGGTGCTGCGGATAAACGCCGCCTCATCAAAGTTTGTGAAGTCATAGTCATCAGGCAGGGCGTTGCAGATTTCGTCCAGCTTTTCCCACAGCGCCGCGTTTCTCTGGAAGATGGCGTCGCTCTTCTCTTCCACCGCCTCGATCTGCTCCCAGATGGCGTTCTCATTCTCGGTGGCAATGGCAGTTGTCTGCCCTGCCGTGTCAGGCGCAGCCGCCAAAGCTGCGGTCGATGCGCCGATGGCCGATACCATCAATGCCAGTGCCAGTGCAAAGCTCAAAACTGTTTTCTTTTTCATGGTATGTTACGCTCCTTTTTGAAGTATTCAGGTCGTGTATCAACCTTGACTGCATCATACCAGAAGCGGCTTCGAATTTCCCCCGCAAAAGTGCAGGGAAAGTGTCACAAAAGTGCAACGAGACCAACCCGTAAAATGAACGAAAGCCCGCTCCACGCCTCAAGGGCAGAAACGGGCGGACGTTCTTATTCTGATTTCACTTCGCGCATCAGGATGGACCTCATTCATATATTCCCCGGTCCGTTTGCAAAGGCAAGCCATTTTGCGCCGTAAAAATCAAAGTAGAAGCGCTGTCCCACCTCGTTTTCCACAAAGCGTCTTTTAATATGATACCAGCCGCGAAGCTCATCTCGCAGGGCGGCGTCCATGGAGATTGGCTCTACCCATACGCAGTCGTACCCGGTAAGCTCGTCCCTTCTCAACGGCATGGTTACTGCCGCGCCGGGTGTTGTAAAGGCCGGAGGCAGAACATACACTTCGGCTGCATCTGCCAGCGACAGACGCATCCCGCTTGCGAAGAGAAGCTCTCCTTCTATCGCATTCACCATTGCCCAGCCATATCGGCTTGAGAAGACGGGTGTATCATGAAAAGCCGGCAGAGCTTCCGGCGGAATCGGCTGAAGCATATCTGCCCGATGATATCGAGCTTCCGGAAGGCCCAGAAGAAAGTCCACGCTCACGCCGTAAAGCTCAGACATCTGAATCAGGGATTCCACAGAAGGATTCTTCCTCTCGCCCTCCCACGCGCTCAATGTCGGCTGCGAAACGCCAAGCATTTTGGCTGCCGCCGTTAGCGTAATCCTTTTCTGTTTTCTTGCCAATCTATATCGCCGAGCCGTAAAAATACCCCCTTCGGCATACCGCGAAACTTCGCAGCGCGCATTGTCGGTTATTCTTTGTCCTTATTGACATTGACGGCAACTCCGTTGAATTCCAAATGATCTTCTACCGGAACGATTAACACCTTTTGACCGTCGATGACCTTCGCTTCCACAAGATGGCTGTATTCAGGATCAATAGAGAGTGATACCTTCTCCGTTTTCAGCTCCACTTTCTTTGCATCAATCAGGTTGGCCGGATTGAGAACGGCGCCTGCGCCGAACCGTTCCCCACAGGCAGTTTGAAAAGCCTCCGCCTGTTCCTCCGAAGCACCGCAATCCAAAATAATCTTGCTCACTTCACAGGAGCTGACAGTCAGCGGCTCCGGATCCTTCGTCTCCCGATGCTCTTCAATCATTGCGGCAAGCTGACCGTGGATTGCCTGTATGATCTCAAGACTGCAGGCGCTGCCCAACGACTCGGAAAGAGCGGATTCAAAGGCCTCCCGCTGTTCTGCGGCCGACATGGGCAAATCGGTATGGAATACTGCGTCGATAAATTCCTGATGCAGTTCTCCCTCTTTGCGGGAGTAAAAAAGCGCATTGTAGATGTTGGCGCTGCGGTTATCAAAGGCCGGGAACAGAAAGCCCAGCTCCGGCGCAGCAACTGTTTGACTGGCGGCACAATGAAACTCGTTATCTCCGGAGAAATAGCCCAATTCCGTTTTTCCCGTTTTAACCGGGCAGACCGCACACAGAATGTAGGAAAAGACCTCATCCGAGCCCTCGGCTCGCAGGGCGTCGCGATTTCGACGGGGTACATCGTAGCTGTCGCTTGCCAGCAGCAACAGATAATTGCTCTCGCCCATGTCCAACGATTGAATGACTTTCTGATAAAATGCCTGCCGCATCCGCGCATCCTTCGCACCGGATGCGCGCAGCTCCATCAACATTCTGTGTTCTTCTCCCGTCATGACCTGCTGGGTGGAAAACACAATATATCAGGTTTTTTCCGAGTGCTCCTGACAGTGCCTTTTTCAGCAGGCTGAGGTATTTTTCAGCTTCCTCCTGCGTCACCATGCCAAGCGACTCGTCCAAATCGGTTATAATCTCCTTATTGCCATTAACAAAACATCCGTAAACACGGCTGATGGCATTTTTATCCGGCTTCCAGCGGCGCCGCAGCTCGTTGAGTTCTTTTTGGTTCATTGGTTTTATCAGCCCTTGACTGCGTATCCTTCCATATTGCAAGACTGCCGCTCGGCAGTTTTCGCTGTCGGGCGGCTATCTCATGCTTAAAGCAATATATTCAGGGTCTGCAGAGCAATGCTGATTACGGAAATAAGCACCTTGCATCCGTTCTCGCCTTTGAAAGATTGAACTTTAGAGAAACATACGCCCCAGACGAAGGAGGAAACGAAGTTATTACAAATAGTGGCGATCATCAAGCCGCAGCTAAGCTTGCAAGTAGTATTGATTACAGGAAAGGCAATCAGACACAGGACAACATTCTGCCGCCCCTACATCTTGCTTATAATTCATCCTCCGTCCGCTTTTGCAGGAGGGACAAGCCCAAAAAGCAGAGTGCAGAGAAGGCGATGCCGCAAAGAATGTATGTCCAGTTAAAAAACAGCAGGTTGACTGCGTACCGCATGGGCATCCGTGTAAAGAGTACCGCATACG
>ERZ857969.4865-NODE-4865-length-11219-cov-2.601487_pt1 | contig 11219 bp, 18 predicted proteins | sample MGYA00519864_ERZ857969 | MGnify/ENA primary metagenome ERZ857969 (study PRJEB31778, sample SAMEA3449382) | human gut metagenome | biome: human gut; feature: human-associated habitat; material: faeces | place: United Kingdom | collected 2010/2012 ... | reverse complement strand
CGCAGCTCGTCGATTGTCTGAAAGAAGTGAAAGAATCTTCGATTTCGGATTATGTCATTGCCAGCAGTGAGGGGCAGCCGTTGTCTGGCACGCAATGGGGACGGCTCTGGAAGTATGTCACTGTCCGCAGCACCAAGGAGCGCACCTACACCCGGTATGTGAATGGGCAAAAGATCAAGCACACCGTCACGCCGGTTTTGGGTCAAAAGGCAGCGCACAATGCAAGTGTTGTATATAGCATGGACTTTCAGGTAACGCCACACCAGCTTCGGCATACGTACATCACAAACCTTCTGTTGGCAGGAGTAGATGTCAAGACCGTGCAGGTTCTGGCTGGTCACGAACACGCGAAAATAACACTGGACATCTACGCGCATCTGACCTATAATCAGCCGAAAGACCTGATCTCAAAGGTCAATGGTGCATTTGCAAATAATCCAAAATGAGATTCATTTTGAGGTGCATAGAAATTATAAAATCGAAAAGTCATTGAAAATAGGGGACTTTTCACGCGAGGATTTCAGAAGTACGGTCTCAAAGCTGCGAGACGTGCTCCCCAGTTCTCGAAGCGCTGAGTTTTCCTCTTACAAGCACCCACATTTTGTGGGTGCTTGTTTCTTACCGCTCCACATCCCGTTCCCGGTGGGCTCTCCTGCCGGGAGAGCGATTTTGTTGGGCGTCGGAAGATTTTTGTCTGGATCCTGGCGAAATTCCCGTGAAAAACCCGGCACTCTACTGTGCGTAGAGTGCCGGGTTTTCTTTCGTAGAGGGCAGCTTGCCAATCAGGAGAGCGGTTTGCGCGAAGATTCGGGAGACTTTTCCGTCCGCCTGGGTTACACTGGATACAGAAAGTTTACAGCAGCGCAGGAGGGTTTCCCATGAAAAAACTGATGATCTTCGGTGACTCCATCATCAAGGGCGTCACCTATAGCGGCCAGAGCTACCATCTGTGCCAGGACCATGATTTTGACACCATCGCCGCGCAGGGCGTCACAGTGGAAAACTACGCCAGGATGGGCGCGACCATCGACGCGGGGCTCAAGCAGATCGACCGGCGGCTCGCCCCGTGCGCAGAGGATACGACGGTGCTGTTCTGCTTCGGCGGCAACGACTGCGATTACGACTGGAAGGCCATCTCGGAGGATCCGGACGGCGAGCATCTGCCTCACCCCCCGTCGGAGCGCTTCATCGACGGCTACTGCACCGCCATCCGCAAGGCCCGGCAGGCAGGCGCGCGCGTGGCCATGACCTCCCTGCCCCCGCTGGAGCAGAGCCGGTATTTCTCCTTCATCACCAAGGGGCTCAGCGCCGAGAACATCCTCCGCTGGCTGGGCGACACCGACCATCTGTACCGCTGGCAGGAATACTACAACGATATGGTCACGCAGCTCAGCCGCGCGTTCGGCTGCAGGCTCGTCGACCTGCGGGCGGAATTTCTGAAAAGCCGTGTTTTCCCGTCGCTCATCGGCGCCGACGGCATCCACCCCACGCAGGCCGGTCACGACCTCATCCACCAGAGCGTACAGACCGCGCTCAGCTATTGATCCTCGCAGCAACGGATCTTGCCCTCATGCTCCTGCGCCTCCGGATCTTCCGGGACGCAGGTTTTTTTCGTATCTGCGCCGCTATCCCCTACTTGATGCAGGTGTGCTTCTGGTAGCCGTATTCCTCGGCTTCCTCGGCGGTGTTGAAGTAGACGCGGTTGTCCTCGCCGGGGAGCTTGGCGCAGTTGGCGCTGTGGACGATCATGGAATTGCGGTTGCCGACGAACGGCGCGTCCTTCCCGGCCGCCGGTTCGCGGCTGGTCGTGACGGTCAGCGTCTGGCCGTCGGAGGTGATGATGATCTCGCCCTGGGTATCGGTGCGATAGATCGTCGTGCCCAGCGCCTCCAGCCGGGCCAGCACGTCCGCGCTCGGATGACCGTAGTCGTTATCCTCCCCGACGCTGATGACGGCGATGGAGGGCGCCACAGCCTCCAGAAAGGCCTCGGAGGAGCTGGTCGGGCTGCCATGGTGTCCGGCCTTCAGCACGTCGGCCCGCACATTTGCGCCCGAGTCCATCAGGTCAGCCTCGGCCTTCTGCTCCATGTCGCCGGTGAAGAGGAAGCTCGTCCCGCCGTAGTCGACGCGCAGGACCAGACTGCCGTTATTGGGGTCGGAATACGTCTGCACCGGCCCGATGACCTGGACGCTCGCGCTGCCGAGCATCCAGCTGTCGCCTGTCTGCGGCACCTCGACGGGGTGCCCCTGCTCGTCGGCGTATTTGACGACGTTGGAGAAGACCTTCGTCGTGTATTCCGTGACGCTCGAATAGACGTGCTCCGCCGGGTATGTGGCCAGCACGGCGGCAAGGCCCCCGCAGTGGTCCTCGTCCGGATGCGTGTTGACCACATAGGTCAGCCCCGTCACGTCCAGCCGGTTCAGGCGGGAGACGAGGAACTGCCCCTCCTCGACCGGGCCGCCGTCGATGAGCATGGTCTCGTCCCCGCAGGCGAGCAGGATGCTGTCGCCCTGCCCGACGTCGAGGAAGCGGACGGTGAGCGTCTCATCCGCCGGTGTCTGCTGCGCTGCGGCGGACGCCGCAGGCGGCTGCGGATCACCGCCTTCCGCTTCTCCGCTCGTGCAGAAATACGTCACGAGCGCGATGGCAACAACGATCAGCACGTACAGCCACAGCGGCATGCGCCCGGCCGTTTTTTTCTTCCTTCCGGCCATGTTGCGACCTCCAACTTCTTTTTTCTTATTCTATCGCATCCGTGCGTCCGCGTCCAGACAAAAAAAGAACCCCCTCGGCCGTGCGCCGAAGGGGAAATTCTTTTTTCGGGAACCGAATCAGACCAGTTCGATGACGGCCATCTCGGCTGCGTCGCCGCGGCGGGGCCCGATGCGGGTCACGCGGGTGTAGCCGCCGTTACGGTCAGCATACTTCGGAGCGATCTCCTTGAACAGCTTGTTGGCGACATCTTCCTTGGTGATGTAGGACAGCGCCTTGCGGTAGTTGGCCAGGCCGTTCTTCTTGCCAAGGGTGATCATCTTCTCGACGACAGGCTGGACTTCCTTTGCACGCGTAAAGGTGGTCTCCATCTTGCCGTTTTCGAGCAGGTATGTGGTCATAGCCCGGAGCATCGCCTTGCGCTGGTCGCTGGTTCTGCCGAGCTTTCTGGTACCAAACATAGGGTTACTTCCTCCTTCTTTGAAAGGTTATCGCTTAATTATTAGAGTTTGCGGAATCGTCGCTTGCCAGACTCAGGCCCATCATCGCGAGCTTGTTCTGAACCTCTTCGAGCGATTTCCGGCCCATGTTGCGTACCTTCATCATGTCCTCGCCGGTTCTGGAGATCAGATCCTCGACGTTGTTGATGTTGGCGCGCTTGAGGCAGTTGAAGCTGCGTACAGACAGATCAAGCTCTTCAATGGTCATTTCCAGGACCTTGTCGCGGTGCGTTTCCGCCTTCTCGGCCATCGTGGGCTTGCTGGCCACGGTCTCGGAGAGATTCGTGAACAGGCTCAGATGGTCGGAGAGGATCTTCGCACCGAGGCTGACGGCATCCCTTGCAGAGATCGTCGAGTCGGTCCAGACTTCCAGCGTCAGCTTGTCATAGTCTGTCATGTTGCCTACACGGGTGTTTTCTACGGTGTAGTTCACCTTGTAGACGGGCGTATAGATCGAATCCACGGCGATGGTGCCGATGGGCATGTTGGGCGTCTTGTTCTTGTCGGACGGGACGTATCCGCGGCCATGACTCAGCGTGATCTCCATGTTGAAGCTTGCGTCGGGGCCAAGCGAGCAGATGTGCTGCTCGGGGTTGAGGATCTCAACCTCGCCGTCGGCCTTGATGTCGCCGGCGGTGACTTCGCACTCGCCCGCGGCGTCAATATAGACGGTCTTGGTGCCCTGGCAGTGGAGCTTCGCAATGATCTTCTTCACGTTCAGCACGATCTCCGTGACGTCTTCCTTGACGCCGGGGACCGTGGAGAACTCGTGCTGCACGCCCGCGATCTTGATGGAGGTCGCGGCGGTGCCGGGCAGCGAGGAAAGAAGAATTCTGCGCAGGGAGTTGCCGAGCGTGGTGCCGTATCCCCGTTCCAGAGGCTCTACGATATATTTGCCGTAGGAGACGTCTTCCTGGGAATCGATACACTCGATACGCGGCTTTTCAATTTCTACCATGAATAAATTACCCTCCTTGTAACTACGAAACCTTGTTTCGTTGCCGAATTCAGCTTACCAATAAACGAGGGTGAAACGTTACTTGGAGTACAATTCGACGATCAGATTTTCTGCGATCTCAAAGTCAATATCGTCTCTTGCGGGCAGTGCGATAACCTTACCGCTGAGGGTGTTCTTGTCTCTTTCCAGCCACTTCGGAGCAGCGATGAAAGCGTCGTCTTCCTTCATCTTCTTGAAGCGGGTGGCGGAGCAGCTGTTTTCGCAGACAGCGATGACGTCGCCGACATTCACGGTGTAGGACGGAATGTTGACGCGCTTGCCGTTGACGGTGTAGTGGCCGTGGTTGACCAGCTGACGGGCCTCGCGGCGCGTGGAAGCATAGCCAAGACGGTAAACAACGTTGTCAAGACGGCGCTCGACCAGGCTCAGAAGGTTTTCACCGGTGTTGCCCTTCATGCTCTCGGCCTTCTCGTAGAGAGTGTGGAACTGCTTCTCGAGAATGCCGTACACGAATTTGACCTTCTGCTTCTCGGTCAGCTGCGTGCCGTACTCAGACTTCTTGGTTCTTCTTTTGCCGCCGGGATTGCGGTTGGACTGCTTGGAGTAGCCCATGGCTGCGGGAGAAACGCCGAGCGTTCTGCAGCGCTTCAGAACAGGCTGTGTATTCTTTGCCATATCAATTCTCCTCCTTCATCAAACGCGGCGGCGCTTGGGCGGACGGCAGCCGTTGTGCGGGATCGGGGTGACATCCTTGATGAGGGTGACTTCCAGACCTGCGGACTGCAGCGCGCGGATCGCGGATTCACGGCCCTGGCCGGGGCCCTTGACGAAGACTTCGACCGTCTTCAGACCATAGTTTTCCACAGCTGCCTTTGCAGCGGTCTCAGCGACCATCTGCGCGGCGTACGGGGTGGACTTTCTGCTGCCGCGGAAGCCGAGGCCGCCGGAGGAAGCCCAGGACAGGGCATTGCCGTTGGCGTCGGTCACGGTGACCATGGTGTTGTTAAAGGACGAGCGGATATGCACGGCGCCCTTTTCGATCGTCTTGCGCTCACGACGGCGCTTGACAACTTTCTTTACTGCTTTAGCCATTTACATATCCCTCCTTACTTCTTCTTATTCGCAATGGTCTTCTTCGGGCCCTTGCGGGTACGGGCATTGGTCTTGGTTCTCTGGCCGCGGACGGGCAGGCCACGGCGATGACGGACACCGCGGTAGCAGCCGATCTCAGTCAGGCGCTTGATGTTCAGCGCAACCTCACGGCGGAGGTCGCCCTCAATGGTGAAATGTTTGTCGATGACGTCACGAAGAGCAGCTTCCTGATCTTCGGTCAGGTCCTTGACGCGGATGTCCGGGTTGATGCCGGTCATCTCGAGGATCTTCTGCGCACTAGTTCTGCCAATACCGTAGATATAGGTCAAACCGATTTCGATTCGCTTCTCACGGGGCAGGTCAATACCAGCAATACGTGCCATTTACTTAAGAGCACCTCCTATTAACCTTGTCTCTGCTTATGCTTCGGGTTTTCGCAAATAACCATAACACGGCCCTTGCGCTTGATGATCTTGCACTTTTCGCACATGGGCTTCACGGACGGTCTTACTTTCATACTGTTAACCTCCATTGAGACCTCAAGTCTCTATTTACTTCTCCATGTGATCCTTCCTCTGGTCAGATCGTACGGCGACATCTGCACCGTGACCTTATCCCCAGGCAGGATCTTGATAAAGTTCATCCGGAGCTTGCCGGAAATGTGTGCCAGAATGGTGTGCCCGCCGCCGATATCGACGGAGAACATGGCATTCGGCAGTGCATCGGTAACGATGCCCTCAAGTTCGATTACGTCGTCTTTTGCCAAGATCAATTAACCCCCTTGGTTTTGACTTTGTTTTTGGCCGAAGCTGGCCAATTCTTTTCGTAATTCGCTATTGAGTACTTTCTCGCCGTTGCGAATTTTCTCGGCGATTCGCGACTCCGTCTGGAAGGCCGCTTGTACGTGTTTGCGCTTTTTGCGCTTTGGCTTCTCCAGCTTGCGGCTCTTGCCGTCAGCGAGATAGACATACTGCTCATCCGTGTCGATCACGAAGAACAGCTGCCCCTTGTCCCGGCCGGCTTTGGAGACGATCAGGCTCGATCTGTCAATTTCCATACGTTACAGGCCCTCTGTGACGGTGAGGATTTCCGGCTCGCCGTCGGTAATCAGGATCGAGTTTTCATAGTGCGCCGCAAGCTTGCCATCGGCAGTTACAGTCGTCCAACCGTCCTTCAGGACGCGTACGTCGTACGTACCCTCTGTGACCATCGGCTCGATTGCCAGGGTCATGCCTTTGACCATGCGCGGGCCTCTGCCGGGGGAACCGTAATTTGGGACCTCCGGTTCTTCGTGCATCTTTTCGCCGACGCCGTGGCCGACGAACGCGCGGACAACGCCAAATCCATGGCTTTCCACGTACGTCTGCACCGCGTGACCGATGTCGGAGATCCGGTTGCCCTGACGTGCAAATTTGATTCCCTCGTAAAAGCTCTGTTCTGTTACCGTAATGAGCTTCTGCGCCGTGGGGGAGATCGCCCCACATGCGAAAGTAGCGGCACAGTCACCAGTAAAACCGCCCCATGTCGCGCCCACGTCCACCGAGACGATGTCGCCCTCCTTCAGCACCCGGTTGCCCGGAATGCCGTGGATGATGACCTCGTTGACGGAGATGCAGGTGCTGGCCGGGAAGCCCCCGTAACCGAGGAACGTCGGTTTTGCTCCCTGCGACAGGATAAATTCATATACCGCCTTGTCGATCTGTTTGGTCGTTACGCCCGGCCTTACCATTTCGCCTGCCAAAGCACGCGCTGCCGCGGTAATTTTACAGGCCTTGCGCATAATCACCAGTTCGCGCTCATTTTTTACTGGAATCATGTTATTCACCCAATGCTGCCAGAATGTCTCTGGTCGCATATTCGATGGGCTGGTTGCCTTCCACCAGCTTGAGATTGCCAAGCTTCTTGTAGAAGTCCTTCAGCGGTTCCGTCTCTGCGTGGAAGACCTTGAGCCGGTTCTTGACCGTCTCGGGCGCATCGTCCTTGCGGACGGTGAGCGCTGCGCCGCACAGATCGCAGACGCCGTCGACCTTCGGCGGGTTTGCGACGATGTGGAAGCTCGCGCCGCAGCTGCCGCAGACGCGGCGGCCGGTCATGCGCGCTTCGATGACGGCGTCATCGATCTCGATGGAGACGACAGCGTCAAAGTGGATACCGGCGGCTTCGAGCGCCTCGGCCTGCGGGATCGTGCGCGGCACGCCGTCAAGGATGAAGCCGTTCGCGCAGTCGTCGCGGGCGACCCGCTCGCGGACGATGCCGATGATGACATCGTCCGGAACGAGCTTGCCAGCGTCCATGAAGCTTTTGGCCTTCAGGCCGGTTTCGGTTCCGTTTTTGATCGCTTCGCGAAGAATGTTGCCGGTGGAAATGGTGGGGATGTTCAGCTTCTTGCTGATGATCTCCGCCTGTGTGCCCTTGCCGGCACCGGGAGCACCCAAAAGAATCAGCTTCATAGCATCTTCCTCCAATTACTCCAGGAAGCCTTTGTAGTGACGCATGAGCATCTGGGCCTCGAGGCTCTTGACCGTCTCAAGCGCAACACCGACGACGATGATGACGGACGTGCCGCCCACCGCGAGGGAGGTGTTCTTGATGATGATGCCGGCGATGATCGGCAGGATCGCGACGATCGCCAGATACAGAGCGCCAAAGAGCGTGATCTTGTTGATAACCTTCAGGATGAAGTCCGAGGTCGGCTTGCCCGGGCGGAAGCCGGGGATGAAGCCGCCGTTCTTCTTGAGGTTATTGGCGATTTCGATGGGGTTGAACTGGATCGTCGCATAGAAGTAGCTGAACGCAATGATCAGCAGGAAGTAGCAGACGATGTAGACCGCGCTCTTCGTGTCGAAGATATAGGTGTTCATCCAGGTCCAGAAGGAGCTGCTGCCGGTGCCGGTGAAGGCAACGATCGTCGCGGGGAGCGTCGCAATGGACTGCGCGAAGATGATCGGCAGAACGCCGGACATGTTGACCTTGATCGGCAGGAACGTGCTCTGACCACCGTACATCTTGCGGCCGACCACACGCTTGGCGTACTGGACGGGGACGCGGCGCTCGGAGTTCGTGATGAACACGATGAACACAACGATCAGCAGCATGCCGATGACGAGCAGGATCGCGGTGTACCACTTGATCGCGCCGGAGGCCAGCGAGGAGACGAGCGTGCTGACGAGCGACGGGATGCGGGACACGATGCCTGCGAACAGGATCATCGAGATGCCGTTGCCGATGCCGAACTGATCGATCTGCTCGCCCATCCACATCAGGAAGGACGCGCCGGCCATGAAGGTCATGACGATGACAAGACCTGCAAGGAAACCGGTCTCGTTGAGCAGGTTGTAGTTCTTGAGCATCACATAGTAGGCAAAGCCCATCAGAAGAGCAAGGCCGACCGTGGTGTAGCGGGTGATGCGCTGGATCTTCTTCTGGCCTTCTTCGCCGCCCTCCTTGGCAAGACGCTCCAGGGCGGGGATGGCGATGGCGAGAAGTTCAATGATAATGGATGCGTTGATATACGGCTGGATACCGATGGCGAAGACCGTCGCCTGCGAGAACGCAGAACCGGACATCGCGTTGTACAGGCCCAGGACCGTACCAGACAGCTGCTGGGAGAAGTAGGTCGCCAGTTCACTTACGTTGACGTAGGGAACCGGAACGCAGGCGCCCAGGCGGTAGATCATCAGAACGAACAGCGTGAAGAGGATCTTCTTGCGCAGCTCGGGGATCTTCCAGGCATTACGGAGTGTTGTAAACACTTACACCACCTCGGCCTTTCCGCCCGCCTTTTCGATTTTTTCCTTGGCAGACTCCGAGAAGGCTGCAGCCTTCACGGTGACCTTCTTGGTAACGCTGCCGTTGCCAAGAACCTTCAGACCGTACTTGCAATCGTGCAGAATGCCTTTTTCGATCAGGGCCGCCGCGTCAACGACAGCGCCGTCTTCGAACTTATCGAGAACCGCAACATTCACAGCCGTCAGGGGCTCTGCGAAGATGTTGTTGAAGCCGCGCTTCGGGATGCGGCGTGCCAGAGGCATCTGGCCGCCTTCGAAGCCGATGCGGAGCTTGCCGCCCGAACGGGCCTTCTGGCCCTTGTGTCCGCGGCCTGCGGTCTTGCCGTTGCCAGTGCCGGTACCACGGCCCTTGCGCTTATTCACATGGGTAGAACCCATAACCGGAGCAAGTTCATGTAAATTCATCTACTTGTCCTCCTTATTGTTCTTCCGTGACCTGCAGCAGGTAACCGATCTTTGCGATCTTGCCGCGAGTCTGGGTGTTGTCAGGCTGAACAGTTTCCTGACCGATCTTGCGCAGACCGAGGGAATGCGCGGTCGCGATGTGCTTTTCAAGACGGCCGTTGAGGCTCTTGACAAGCTTAATTCTAAGATTCGCCATTTTGAGCCCTCCTTAACCGACGATCTCGTCTACGTTCTTGCCTCTGATGCGAGCAACTTCCGCTGCGTCGCGCAGAGAGACCAGACCCTGCATCGTTGCCTTGACAACGTTCTGCGGGTTGTTCGAGCGCAGGCACTTTGCACGAATGTTGGAAATGCCGACTGCTTCCATGACAGCACGGACAGCGCCGCCGGCGATGATGCCGGTGCCTTCGGGAGCCGGCTTCAGCATGACGCGGCCAGCACCGAATTCGCCGATGATGTCGTGCGGAATCGTGGTGCCTTCGAGCGTGATCTTGACCATGTTCTTCTTCGCGTCAGCAATACCCTTCAGGATTGCTTCGGAAACTTCAGCGGCTTTGCCGAGGCCGTAGCCAACGGTGCCCTTGCCGTCGCCGACAACAACCAGAGCGGAGAACTTCATGACACGGCCGCCCTTGACGGTCTTGGAAACACGGTTGAGGTAAACGAGCTTTTCGATATACTCGCTCTGTTCTCTTTCAAATCTTGCCATTTCTCGTTTCCTCCTCCCTTAGAATTTCAGGCCGCCTTCACGGGCGCCCTCAGCCAGAGCCTGCACACGGCCGTGATAGAGATAGCCGCCGCGGTCAAACACGACGTTCTCAATGCCCTTGGCCAGAGCGCGCTCAGCGATCAGCTTGCCAACAGCGGAAGCAGCGGTCACATTGCCGCCGTAACCTTCGATGGCCTTGTCCAGAGAGGAAGCGGAAGCCAGGGTCACGCCGTTCACATCGTCGATGATCTGGGCATAGATGTTGGCCTCGCTGCGGAAAACGTTGAGACGGGGGCACACGGGAGTGCCGGAGATCTTAGCGCGAACACGCTTATGACGCTTCATGCGCTGCTTATTGGTATTAGGTCTAGTAATCATTTCGGCACACCTCCTTACTTCTTGGCGCCGGTCTTACCGACCTTGCGGCGGATGACCTCGTCAGTATACTTGATGCCCTTGCCCTTATAAGGCTCGGGAGGACGCTTCTCGCGGACCTCGGCAGCAAACTGGCCGACAGCCTGCTTGTCGCATCCATGAATGATGATTTTATTGGGACCCGGAACCTCAATGGTGATGCCCGGAATCTCAGGAACGATCACCTGGTGGGAGAAACCCAGGTTCATGACCAGGTTCGTACCCTCCTTGGCAACACGGTAACCGACGCCGTTGACGTCCAGCTCCTTCTTGAAGCCCTCGGTAACACCGATGACCATGTTGTGGAGCAGGGTGCGGGTCAGGCCGTGAACGCTGCGATGCAGCTTATCGTCGGAAGGACGTTCCACGGTGATCGTCGTACCTTCCTGTTTAATGATCATCTCAGGCCGCAGGCTCTGAGTCAGTTCGCCCTTAGGTCCCTTGACGGTGACCACATTGCCCTCAGCAACGTTCACGGTAACACCGGCGGGAACAGTAATGGGCATTCTACCAATTCGAGACATTGTTCGATACCCTCCTTACCAGACGAATGCCAGGACTTCGCCGCCAACGTGAGCTGCACGAGCAGCCTTGTCGGTCATGACGCCCTTGGACGTAGAGATGATGGCGATACCCAGGC
>ERZ857969.4863-NODE-4863-length-11226-cov-3.352878_pt1 | contig 11226 bp, 7 predicted proteins | sample MGYA00519864_ERZ857969 | MGnify/ENA primary metagenome ERZ857969 (study PRJEB31778, sample SAMEA3449382) | human gut metagenome | biome: human gut; feature: human-associated habitat; material: faeces | place: United Kingdom | collected 2010/2012 ... | reverse complement strand
CCGTACCATAGTGGATTATGGCTGAAACACCACTTGTTTTTGAAATCGCCACGTTTGCGGTGCTTGCCGTCTTCTTCGTGGTGGACCTGTTCATCATCGGGCGCAAGCCGCATGTGCCCTCCACCAAGGACTGCGTGCAGCATATCGCGTTCTTCGTGGTCATGGCGTTGATCTTCGGCGGACTCATGTGGTTCTTCGCCGGCTCGAAGCCTGCCATCGAGTTCTACTCAGGTTGGCTGACCGAATATTCGCTGAGCATAGACAACCTGTTCGTGTTTGTCATTATCATGTCGAATTTCGCGGTGCCGAAGGAACTACAGAAATTCGTGCTGTCAGTCGGCATCACCGTCGCGCTCGTACTGCGAGGCATGTTCATTTTGGTGGGCGCTGCCATCATCTCGCGCTTCACTTGGGTGTTCTTCCTATTCGGCGCGTTCCTCATCGTCACGGCCATCAAACTCGTCGCCGGGGGAGACGAGGACGAGGAATACCATGAGAACGCGTTGATTCACGCACTGCGCAAGGTCATCAAGATCACCGATGAATACGACGGCGAAAAGCTGCGTACTATCAAGAACGGTGTGAAGCATTGGACCCCGATGCTCATCGTGTTCCTGACCATCGGCACCACCGACGTGATGTTCGCTTTCGATTCGATCCCCGCCATTTTCGGCCTGACCAAAGATCCGTTCATCGTGTTCACGTCCAACGTGTTCGCATTGCTCGGTCTGCAGCAGCTGTACTTCCTGCTCGGAGAGCTGCTTGACAAGCTCGTCTATCTTCCGCTGGGCCTGTCCGTGGTGCTGGGCTTCATCGGCGTCAAACTCATCATGGAGGCCCTGCATGGCAATTCGCTGCCGTTCCTCAATGGCGGCCAGCCGATTTCCTGGGTTCCGGAAGTGCCCACATGGCTGTCGCTTGTCGTGATCGTTCTTGCGATTGGTGGTGCGGCTTTGGCAAGTGTTATTAAGATGCGCACCATGAAAGCGAACGAAAAGTGACAGTCCGGCAAACGTTGGGAGAATAGAGCTTTTCTATTCTCCTACGAAATTGTGAGCGCTCACAACACACCTAGTTCTGAGGTGGAAGTGGGCGCTTTTTGCTAGTAAGCTATGCCATTGGAAACAGGGTCGTCAGATCCAAAATCAATATCAACAAGAATAGGCAGGCATTCATGCGTAAAGCCAAGATCGTAGATACCATCGGTCCAGCTACCGAGTCCCTGGAAGGCATCACCAGCCTTGTCGAAGCAGGTATGGACGTCGCTCGTCTGAACCGCTCCCACGGCACTCCGGAAGACCACCTCAAGGTCTACAACAACCTCCGTGCCGCCGCCAAGGCCACTGGCCGCAACGTCGCAGCCCTGGTTGACCTGCAGGGTCCGAAGATCCGCTGCGGTTGGTTCAAGAAGAACGCCGACGGCGAGGACAAGGTCCAGCTGACCGAAGGCCAGGAGTTCGTCATCACCACTGATGACATCGAAGGCGACGAGCACATCACCTCCACCACCTTCAAGGGTCTCCCGGGCGACTGCCATGCAGGCGATCCGATCCTCATCGACGACGGCAAGGTCCGCCTCGAGGTCACCAAGGTCGAAGGCAACAACGTGTACACCAAGGTTGTCGTTGCCGGACCGGTCTCCAGCCACAAGGGCATCAACCTTCCGGGCGTCGCCGTGTCTCTGCCGGCTCTGACCGAGAAGGACGAAGAGGATCTGCGCTGGGCCATCCGCACCGGCGCCGACATCATTGCCATGTCCTTCGTGCGCTTCGCCACCGACATCGATCGCGCCCATGAGATCATGGACGAGGAAGGCCGCCGTATCCCGGTCGTCGCCAAGATCGAGAAGCCGCAGGCCCTCGAGAACCTCGAGGAGATCGTCAAGGCGTTCGACGGCATCATGGTCGCACGTGGCGATATGGCCGTCGAGTGCCCGCTGGAAGAGGTCCCGCTGGCCACCAAGCGCTGCATCGAGCTGGCTCGTCAGTACGCCAAGCCGGTCATCGTGGCCACCGAAGTCCTCGGCTCCATGGTCAGCTCCCCGGTCCCGACCCGTGCAGAGGCATCCGACTGCGCCAACGCCGTCCTCGACGGTGCCGACGCCACCATGACCTCCAACGAGACCGCCGTCGGCAAGTACCCGGCAGTCACCGTGAACACCATGAGCCGCATCTCCACCTTCGCCACCGAGCATGGTTTCGACCGCATCCCGGAGCTGAAGAACCTGGATATGTCCTCCACCGGTGCCGTCTCTTCCGCCGCCGTCGACCTGGCCGACAAGCTCAACGCCAAGGCCATCGTCGCCTACACCCAGACCGGTTCCACCGTGCACCGCGTGTCCCGTGAACGTCCGGCCACCCCGATCTACGGCATCACCAACAATGAGCACACCTTCCACTGGCTGGCCCTGTCTTGGGGCACCGAGTCCTTCCTGGTCGACGAGGATTACCATGACAAGTCCCGCAAGGACCTCATGGTTTTCACCGACAAGGTCCTCAAGGACGCCGGCAAGGTCTCCGATGGCGACAAGATCGTCGTGCTGAGCTCCGCCCAGGGCGAACACCAGCCGGGTCGCACCGATTCCATCTACGTCCACACCGTTGGTGCCTGCGACTGAGATTTGAATCGTCGCGTTAAACGCTGATTCCATAATCCTCCCATTGGTTCCCGATGGGAGGATTATTGTTTTTACGCGATGTCCCCGAATGATGACAACGCCGAGATTTGGCGCAAATCGCAATCATGTGGTATTCTTCCAGAGTTGCGTGCAAGCCCTCGTATCCCAATTGGTAGAGGAAGCAGCCTCAAAATCTGCGCAGTGTGGGTTCGAGTCCCACCGAGGGCACGTAAGAAATCAATATCAATCCAGGCCCGGGTTGGGGCATGTTAGGCCGGCTTTGGGTGTGACAGTGGAAAGAGACCGACATGGCTGCAGAGAAGACCACGGAACCGGACGAAGTACTCACTGATGAGGAGCTCCAAGCTGCTGCGGCTCCCGAGCCGGATTCTGCCAATAATAACGAGGCGCACAAGCGCACCGTCGTCGTTGCCGAAGACGAATCCGTAAACCGCATGGATTTGGTCGCCATGCTTGAGGATAACGGCTATGAGGTCGTCGGAGAGGCCGCCAACGGTGAGGAAGCCGTTGAACTGACCCGTAAGTTCCGCCCGAGCGTGGTGTGCATGGATGTCAAGATGCCTCGCATGGATGGCATCGAGGCCGCTGGCATCATCTGTGATGAGAACATCGCTCCGGTCGTCATGCTGACGGCATTCTCCCAGTCTGATTTGGTCAAAAAGGCCACGGGCGCTGGCGCCATGGCGTATGTCACCAAGCCGTATGAGGAATCCAAGCTGCTGCCGGCTTTGGAAGTCGCCATGGGCCGTTTCGCCGAAATCAACGATCTGCTTGACAATGTCGAACGTAGCGAGTCCAAACTGCAGGAAACCGAGGAACAGCTGAAGAAGGCCGAAGAGCAGCTGAAGAAGGCCGAAGAAACGCTGGAGGAGCGCAAGCTCGTCGACCGCGCCAAGGGCCTGCTGATGGACAAGGCGGACTTCTCCGAACAGGGCGCTTTCCGTTGGATTCAGAAGACCTCCATGGACCAGCGCATTCCGAAGAAGCGTCTGGCCATGGCCATCATCGCCAAGTATGGCGAACAGAAGTCGGAAGCAGAGGATGAGCGCTAACACAGCAACTGTGGAAGGCACTTCACGCGGGACGCTATTGGTCGTTGACGGCCATTCTTTGGCGTTCCGCGCTTTTTTTGCCTTACCCGTAGAGAATTTCAGTACATCATCAGGTCAGGCCACCAACGCGGTCTGGGGATTCGCCACCATGCTTTCGCAGGTGATTGATGCCGAACATCCAGACCATCTTGCCGTCGCATTCGATGTGAAGGGCGGCACGTTCCGCAACCAGATGCTGCCGCAGTACAAAGGAACTCGCGACGCGGCCCCCGAGGAACTGCTCAGCCAGCTGCCATTAATCCAGCAGATGCTGACGGCCTTGGGCGTCACATACATCGAAAAACCCGGTTACGAAGGTGACGATGTGATCGGCACGCTCGCCAGCATGGGCGACCAGGCAGGCTACCGCACATTGGTGCTGTCCGGCGACCGTGATGCTTTCCAGCTGATCAACGACAACATCACCGTGCTGTATCCCGGCCACCATTTCAAAGACCTCAAACATATGACCCCGGATGCCGTGCAGGAGAAATATCATGTCTCTCCCGCGCAATACCCGGATCTGGCCGCCTTGCGCGGAGAAACCGCTGACAACATCCCCGGCGTTCCCGGAGTCGGCGACGGATTCGCGGCCAAATGGATCAACCAGTACGGCGGACTTGAGCAGATCATCGAACACGCCGACGAGATCAGCGGCAAAAAAGGCGAAGCCCTGCGCGAAAACATCGAACAGGTCAAACTGAACCGTTCCGTGAACGCTTTGGTTCGTGACCTTGATCTTGGCGTGTCGGTATCCGACCTGACATTTGGACAAGTCGACGCTGGTCAACTCGACGATCTATTCACCAAGCTCGAATTCGGTGTTCGGACCAAGAATCGCGTGCTCAAAACGTTCAATGCGGACAAACCATCCGGGGACGTGCACGAATCCAGCAAGCTCGGGCTGCCACATGTCGAAGACGTCAACGATCCGCATGTGGTGGAGACATGGGTCCAAAACCATTTCCCCGTGGTGCAGGAACATCTGCACGAACGCCATGAACGCTCCTCCAACGACATTCCGGAATTCGGCTTCGAAATCGATTCTTCGACCCGCTGCACGGACAAGGTGAAACAGTCCTGGACGCTTTACGCCGAAGGCACGAGCAAACCCGGAGAAGCCTCTCTTTCGGCATTGATGATCGCCGTGCACGGCGAAGCCATTCGCATCGACGTATTCAGTCCGGATATGGTGCAATGCCTGCAAAGGCTGTTCGACCGCTATCACCATTCCATGGTCGTGCACGGTTACAAAGAACATGCGCATCTGCTGGGCAGCATCGGCGTGGAACTTCCGGAACCATTGTTCGACACCAAGCTCGCCGGATATCTTGCCCACCCGGATTTCCACGCGGACACGCTGGAACAGGCTGCGGCCCATTTCCTTGATCTGCACATCGAAGCACAAGCCGAAGCCGCGACACAGGGGACCTTGGACTTCGACGAGCCTGAGGAAAACGATTCCAAGAACGATGAGCTGATACTCACCCGCACCGCAATCGTGGGGCTTTTGGCCGAATATTTGGCCGGTGTGCTGGATAAGCGCGAACAATTCGGTCTCCTCAAATCCATTGAGCTTCCGGTCTCTCAGGTCCTGCATGGCATGGAACAGGTCGGCGCCCAAGTGGATATGACACGTCTGGTGCAGATGCGCGACCAACTTGCCGCCGACGCTGCCCAGGCACAGGAAACGGCGTGGCAGTTCGCGGGGGAGCAGGTGAACCTGCAAAGCCCCAAACAGCTGCAGAAGATCCTGTTCGAAGACATGGGATTGAAACCGACGAAAAAAACCAAGTCCGGTTCATACACCACCAATGCCGCGGCATTGCAGACCTTGCGTGACCGCTCGTACGATAACGACCGCGCATGCCAGTTCCTTGACGCGTTGCTGATGCATCGTGAAAAGAACAAGCTCAAGCAGATCGTGCAGACGTTGATCGACGCCACAAACCGTCATGACGGTCGCATCCACACCACTTTCGAACAGACGGTGGCAGCCACCGGACGATTGAGCTCCGTCGATCCAAACCTGCAGAACATTCCGAACCGGGATCCCGCAGGTCGTGAGATTCGATCCGCGTTCGTGCCGGGAGAGGGCTTCGAATCGTTGCTGAGCTCCGACTACTCGCAGGTCGAACTGCGCATCATGGCCGACCTTTCCGGTGATGAGGCGTTGATAGAGGCCTTCCGCTCCGGCAAGGACTTCCATAAGTATGTGGCCAGCTTGGTCTACGGCATTCCCGTTGACGACATCACGTCCGATCAGCGTAGCCACGTCAAGGCGATGAGCTATGGACTTGCCTACGGTCTGAGCACGTATGGACTTGCCCAGCAGCTCAAGATCAAGCCCAAAGAAGCCGAATCGCTGAAAAACCAGTATTTCGCCACTTTTGGCAAAGTCCATGAATACCTTGAATCGCTTGTCTCGTCCGCACGCGAAAAAGGATATACCGAAACCATTTTCGGAAGGCGCAGGTATTTCCCCGGTCTCAAATCGCCGAACCGTGCCGTGAGGGACGCGGCCGAACGCGCCGCGTTGAACGCGCCTATCCAAGGCTCGGCGGCGGACATCATGAAAATCGCCATGATTCGTGCGTATGACGCACTGCAGGAAGCGAACCTTGGAAGTCGCCTCATACTGCAGATTCATGATGAACTTGTGGTGGAGATCGCGCCCGGTGAGGAGAAGCAGGCCACCGCGCTGGTGAAGGATGCCATGGAGCATGCCGTCACCATGGCCGTTCCGTTGGACGTATCGACGGGCATCGGTTCCGATTGGCAATTGGCGGCCCACTGATCCGTTCCCGTCGGATAATCGAAGGCTGATTAAAAAAGAAAGAAGGAAGATTGTGGCAACGCTGAAGCAGGTCGTGGATGTGCTTGAAACGCTGTATCCGCTGCGATACGCGGAACAATGGGATGAGCCGGGACTCATCGTGGGAGACCTTCGCCACGACGTGCGCAACATCGCGTTCGCGGCGGACCCATCCATGGCGGTGATCGACCAGGCTATCGCCGGAGGCATCGACCTGCTGATCTGCCACCATCCGCTGTTCTTCCGTTCCGTGCATGCGGTCTCCGGACTAGGATTCCGTGGTGAGATCGTCCGGAAGCTCAACCTCGCCGGTTGCGCGCTGTGGGTTGGGCACACCAATGCCGATGCCTCCTACCGAGGAGTCAGCATGGCCGCCGCCGACGCGTTCGGCCTGATCGAACAGCGTCCGCTGGTACCCATCGAAGATCCGAAAGCCGAACATCCGGTCGGATTGGGCCGTGTCGGCCGGTTGCAGGAGCCGATCGCATTGCGTGATTTCGCCCGTCGTGTGGCCGACGCGCTGCCATACACCGAACTTGGCGTGCAGGTGTGCGGCGACCTTGACGCGACGATCGGCACGGTGGCGGTATTGCCGGGCTCGGGCGATTCCCTGTTCGATGAAGTGCGTGCCGCAGGCGTCGATGTGTATGTGACCAGCGATCTGCGCCATCATCCGGTGACCGATGCCATCGAGCAGGCGCGCTATGAGGCGTCCATGCGTGCCGCGGACATCGAACTCGGCCGAGGCGACGCCACTGTTCGTCCGATGTTCATCAACACGCCACACAGCGCCATCGAATCCATATGGTTCCAATACGCCATGGGCGATGTGCCTCGTGCCGTATCTGAGGCGACCGGAGACATCCCCACCGTCCGCTGGATTTCCATGAACACCGATCCCTGGAATCTGGTACTGCCGTCCTGCGGGCAGGAACGCTGAACGACGATGTCCGATACGACCAGCATGGATATGTCGCTGAACGAATCCAGCGATGGCGTGGACATGACCAGACCGGCCACAGTACTCAGCAGAGAGCACGTGTATCAAGGCGCGATTTTCGGCGTGGAGGACATGCGTATCGCGTTGCAGACACGAGACGGCGGACAAACCGTGATCCGCAGACAGGTGATGCGGCACGCGCCCTGTGTGGTCATGCTGGTGCATGACTGCGCGCAGGATTTGTACTTGGTCGAACGAGAATACCGTGTCGGCTGCGACGCCTTCGCCTACGGTCTGCCGGCAGGACTCATCGATGACGGGGAAGACGTCGATGCGGCCGCATTGCGTGAGCTGCGCGAAGAGACCGGCGTCGAGCCAATCGACGAAAACAGTTGCGATATCGACCATGTCGGGCAATTCTATTCATCCGAAGGCATGACCGACGAACTGGCCAACATCATGGTGGTGCACCTGCGCCACTGGCAGGCCGTCGAACGGCATTTCGACGCCGACGAGCATGTCGAATCTGCTTGGATCCCGTGGAAGCAGCTACGAGACACGCACATCACGGCCTCCAATTCGGAGATCGCCATTTTGCATGAGCAAATTCGCAGAATGCGGCAACAATAGCGGCCTGCAGGTTTCGAATTGTAAAAACAATCGCCGGAATAAACGAAATAACGAATTCAACTCGCAAAACGTGCGATACTTGAATTATGCAAATCAGACCTGGATCGATGTATCCACTCGGTGCGAGCTACGACGGCGCCGGCGTGAATTTCGCCCTCTTCTCTCAAGTGGCCCAGAAAGTCGAGCTTTGTCTTTTCGATGAGGAAGACCGTGAGACCCGAGTGGAAATGACGGAGCAGAACTCCTACGTATGGCATAACTATCTGCCGGGAATACAACCCGGGCAACGGTACGGCTATCGTGTGTACGGTCCGTATGATCCAGCAAAGGGCCTGCGGTGCAACCCGAACAAGTTGCTGCTCGACCCGTACGCAAAAGCCATCGAGGGAAACATCGACGGTGACGAAAGCCTCTATTCGTATTGGTTCAAAAGCCCTGAGGACGTCACCAGCATGAATACGCTGGATTCCGCGCCGCATACCATGAAATCGGCCGTGGTCAATCCGTATTTCGACTGGGGCAACGACCAACATCCGAACATCTCCTACCATGATTCGGTAATCTACGAAGCCCATGTGCGTGGCATGACCAATCTCAACCTGGACGTGCCGCCGGACATCCGTGGAACCTACGCGGGCCTCGCATATCCATCGGTCATCGAATATCTGAGGAAGCTCGGCGTCACCGCCATCGAACTTATGCCGATCCACCAGTTCGTCAACGACAGCTTCCTGCAGGAAAAAGGCCTGAGCAACTACTGGGGCTACAACACCATCGGCTTCTTCGCGCCGCACAACGCCTACTCCTCCTCCGGGGAACGCGGCGAGCAGGTCAACGAATTCAAGTCCATGGTCAAGGCCTACCATCGCGCCGGCATGGAAGTCATCCTCGACGTGGTGTACAACCACACCGCCGAAGGCAACCATATGGGCCCCACCCTGAGCTTCAAGGGCATCGACAACGCCTCCTACTACCGACTGGTGGAAGGCGACCAGCAGCACTACTTCGACACCACCGGCACTGGCAACTCGCTGCTCATGCGCTCGCCGCACGCGCTGCAGTTGATTACCGATTCGCTGCGCTACTGGGTTACTGAAATGCACGTCGACGGCTTCCGCTTCGATCTGGCCGCCACGCTGGCACGCCAGTTCCAGGAGGTCGACAAGCTGTCCGCGTTCGTGGAGCAGGACCCGATCATCTCGCGCGTCAAGCTCATCGCCGAACCGTGGGATCTGGGCTCCGGCGGCTATCAGGTGGGCGGCTTCCCGTCCAGCTGGTCCGAATGGAATGGCCGCTACCGCGACACCGTGCGCGACTTCTGGCGCTCGCAGCCCTCCACGTTGCCCGAATTCGCCTCGCGCTTGATGGGCAGCTCCGACCTGTATCAGGTCAACGGCCGCCGACCGGTGGCGTCCGTGAACTTCATCACCGCGCATGATGGTTTCACAATGAACGACCTGGTCAGCTACAACGAAAAGCACAACGAAGCCAATGGCGAGGGCAATCGCGACGGCGAGAGCAACAATCGCTCTTGGAATTGCGGCGTTGAAGGCCCGACCAATATTCCGGACGTCAACGACTTGCGTCAGCGTCAGATGCGCAACATGTTCGCCACGTTGCTGTTCAGCCAGGGTATCCCGATGATTTGCGGTGGCGACGAAGTGGCCCGCACCCAGCAGGGCAACAACAACGCCTACTGTCAGGACAACGAGATCTCCTGGACCAACTGGCATCTTGACAAAGGACGCAAGGAACTGCTCGCCTTCGTTTCCAAACTCATTCATCTGCGTTTGGATCATCCGGTGTTGCACCGCCGTCGCTTCTTCACCGGCCGTGAGCCCGGCGACGATTCGAACACGATTCCGCAGGTCGAATGGTTCGACCACACCGGCTCGATCATGGATATGGACGACTGGCAGAACACGCATGCGTTCTCCATGATGATCTATCTGAACGGTTCGGATATCCCGGAGGTCGACTGGTACGGCAACCGGATGGTCGACAATGACTTCATCCTGATCTTCAACGCGCATTACGAGCCGATTATGTTCACCCTGCCGGATGAGCGATACGGCCGCAAATGGCAGCTGGTCGTGGATACGCACAACCCGAATGAGCCGGCGCTGAGCTATGAGGCGGGCTTCATGATCACCGCCCAGTCCCGCAGCTTCCTCATGCTCATGAGCGCCAAAAAGCCCAAGAAGCCCATGGGCCTATAACCAGACCGGATTTAAGCTCCCTCTGACGAGGGAGCTCCCAGTGTAGCCGGGTGAGGGAGAGACCGCAGCAAAGCCGCGAACTCCTACTCGCGCCCCTTACGCTCCTCCACGAGCCGAGCATCCCCGAACGCAAGTAGATGCTCGCCGGCAAGCGGGCGCGGCTGGTCGAGCAGCTCGCGGAAATCCAGGATTCCATCGACTTCATCGACGCCAAACAGCGCTTCTACGACGACGTCCTGTCTGGCGCAACCCCATACGTAAGCGTGCTCATCCCATCCGCGGCGCTCGCAAAGGAGTCAGAGGAACCGGGAGAATTGAAGGGGTGGAGAGGAAATAGGTTCGACCGAGCCGTTTCTTCCTCCGGGATACAAGCGCGAACAACGGTTTGTTGTACCCGCGCTTGGCGAACGGGACATGCCCTTAGACTGGAATCAGCAAGCGCACAGCGAGACGCGCGAATCGTTTTCCGATGTCGGGAGGTAGTCATGTCAATCGGTCAGGTTATCAAAGTCGTGCGCGAGGAGCGAGGTCTTACGCAGTCGCAGTTCGCGCACGAGCTGTTCGTCACCCAACAGGCGCTTTCCCGCTGGGAGAAGGGAACGGCAGAGCCGAGCATCGACATGATTCGGCTTATCAGCACCCGTTTTGAGGTGCCGATGGCGAGGCTTATGGAAATGCCGGACAATGGTTTTTGCCAAAGTTGTGCCATGCCGTTTTACTGCCCGGAAGATCACGGCACCGAACCGGATGGAACGCGAAACGGAGATTATTGCAACTACTGCTATGAAGACGGCGTTTTTCTTCAGGCCTATGCCAATAGCGATGAATTGGTCGCCGCATGCGCGCCGATGATGGCGGAATCCTGCCATATCAGCGTCGAACAGGCCGAGGAC
>ERZ857969.4858-NODE-4858-length-11238-cov-3.599034_pt1 | contig 11238 bp, 7 predicted proteins | sample MGYA00519864_ERZ857969 | MGnify/ENA primary metagenome ERZ857969 (study PRJEB31778, sample SAMEA3449382) | human gut metagenome | biome: human gut; feature: human-associated habitat; material: faeces | place: United Kingdom | collected 2010/2012 ... | reverse complement strand
CGCAGATCGCGGGCAAGAACTACGCGCAGTTCATCGTCAACACCACGTCGGTGGACGATACGGAGGCCATTCTCGACGAGTATGCCGATGCCTGGGCCGAGCGTTTCCCCGAAGCCTACGTCAAGTTCAAACAGCTCGACTACCAGAACGTTCCCTCGCTCGAATTCCGCTTCTACGGCAGCGACATCGACTCGCTGCGCCTCTCGGCCGACCGGCTGATGGCCCGCATGCGGCAGATGCCCGAGCTGGTGTGGGTGCACTCCGACTACGAAGATCCGCGCGCGGTCGTCGATGTGAGGCTCGATCCCGTCACGGCGCCACAGCTGGGCATCACGCGGACGCTCGCGGCCGTCAATCTGGCGCTGGCCGCCGGGGACGTGCCCGTGGGGTCGGTCTGGGAGGGCGACTACAAACTGCCCGTCGTGCTGAAAAACGACGCGCGGCAGGGCGAACGGTCGCTGGCCGACATCGGCGACACCTACCTCTCCTCGTCGGTGCCGGGGGTGAGCGTCCCCTTGCGGCAGGTCGCCGACGTGGAGCCCGTGTGGAGCCAGTCGAAAATCGTACACCGCAACGGCATGCGCTGCATCACCGTCTCGGCCGACCTGAAACGCGGCGTCAACGCGATGCGGATGACTTCGCGGATCAATGAGGTGCTGAAAAACGAGATCGCGCTCCCGGCGGGCGTGGAGACCGAGTTGGGCGGCGCCCGCGAGTTCGACGCCGAGACCATTCCGCCCATCGCGTCGGGACTGAGCATCTCGCTGGTCATCATCTTCTTCTTCATCCTCGTGAACTTCCGCAAGTTCGGCATCACGCTGGTCATCATGGCCGCCATGTCGCTGTGCCTGTTCGGGGCCATGATCGGGCTGTGGATCGCCGACTTCACCATCGGGCTCACCTCGGTGCTGGGATTCATCACCCTGCTGGGCATGATCGTCCGCAACGTGATCCTGATGTACCAGCATGCCGAGGACAAGCGCAAGGTGTGCCGCTGGTCGGCGAAGCTGGCCGCCTACGACGCCGGCAAGCGCCGCATGGTCCCCATCTTCCTCACGACGGCCACCACGGCCGTGGGCGTCGTGCCGATGATGTTGGGCGGCAGTACGTTCTGGGCCCCCGTGGGCCTCACGATCTTCGCCGGGGGCATCGGTTCGCTGATCCTCGTGGTGACGATCCTTCCGGTTCTCTATTCGAAAATCTACAAGTGATGAAAAAGGCATTCATATATCTGCTCTTTGCGGCCTCCGCTCTTCCGGCGGGAGCCCAGACCCTTACGCTCGACGAATGCCGCGCCGCGGCCGCCGAGCACAACCGGACTTTGCAGAACAGCCGTTACGACCTCGAAGCGGCCCTCCAGACCCGCCGCGAGGCGTTCACCGGCTACTTCCCGCAGGTGTCCGCCACGGGCGGCGTTTTCCAGGCCCAGCACGGGCTGGTGCAGGCCGACTTCGGCATGACCGTCCCGCAGCTGGGGACGATGAACCTGCCGCTGTCGATGGTCAAGCGGGGGCTCGTGGGCGGTATCACCGCCGTGCAGCCCCTCTTCGCGGGGTTGCAGATCGTCAACGGCAACAAGCTCGCCCGGCTGGGCGAGGAGGTCGGGCAGTTGCAGCTGCGGAAGACCGAAGCCGAGGTCCGCGAACAGACCGACACCTATTATTGGCAGATCGTCTCGCTGCGCGACAATCTCTCGACCATCGGGGCTGTGGAACGGCAGCTGGAGGAGATTCACCGGCAGGTCGAACTTTCGGTCAAGGCGGGGCTCGTGACCACGAACGACCTGTTGCGCGTGGAGCTGCGTCAGCAGGAGATCGCCTCGAACCGGCTGAAAGTCGAGAACGGATTGAAGGTGTCGAAAATGTTGCTGGCCCAGCATATCGGCGTGGACTGGCACGGGTTCGATGTCGGGGATGCGGATTTCGGGGAGCCCGAGGCGCCGGGGGCTTTCTATGTTTCGGTCGAGGAGGCGCTCGACCGCCGGGCCGAATACCAGCTGGCCGAAAAGAACGTCGAGGCGCAGAAATACCAGAAGCGCATGGAGCGCGGCAAACGCCTGCCGACGGTGGGTGTGGGGGCCGGGTATCTCTATTATAACGTCACGGACAAGGACGTGGACGACGGTCTGGTTTTCGCGCAGGTTTCGGTGCCGATTTCCGACTGGTGGGGCGGCGCCCATGCGCTGAAAAAGGCCCGCATCCGCGAACGGCAGGCCGAGAACGACCGGCAGCAGGCCCGCGAGATGCTCGCCGTGGAGATCGAACGGACCTGGAGCGAGGTGGTGGAAGCCTATGCGCAGATCGAGCTCACGCGGCGTTCCGTGGCTTCGGCCGCCGAGAACCTGCGGCAGAACCGGAATTTCTATCAGGCCGGAACGGCCCCGCTGACCGACCTGCTCGATGCCGAGACGCTCTACACCCGGAGCCGCAACGATTTCACTTCGGCCTGCGCCGCTTACCGCACTTCGCTGGCCCGATACATGCGTGTGACGGGCCGCTGAAAAAAGCCTTGCCGCGTTCGGCAGGGCTTTTTCGTGTCGGTCACTCCACGAACCGCCGGGTCACGCGCCAGCGCTGCATGAGCCATACCGTGAGCCAGCTCGCGGCGAAGGCTCCGCAGGCGATCAGCGGGATGCGCACCAGCGCCGGAAGTCCCGGAATCCGCTGCATGAGGTCGTAGCCGGCCTGCACGAAGATGAAGTGGCAGAGGTAGATGCCGAACGTGGCGCCCGCCAGCCGCGAAAGCCATGCGCGGGGCCTTGCGGCGGCTTTCTGCACGAGGATAAAGACCGGGGCGGTCATCAGAAAGACGTTGATGCCGGCGAAATACCAGACGATTTCCAGATAGGCGTAGTTGCCCAGGAACGCTCGCTGCATCATCACGTAGCCCGCTCCCGTGACGAGGTAGCCGACGAGGAACGCCGGGATGCAGATGCCCAGCGTCTTGCGCCAGCTCCATGCGGGCGGGAATTTCACGAGGTAGAAAGCCAGCACGAGATAGCCCGCGAAGCCCGAGACGTAGTAGAAGGTTCCGAATTCGTTCCAGTCGCAGACGCCGTAGAGGCCCATGTTGCCGTAATTGCCGGCGTAGCCCAGCGCCGGGGCGAGCATCTTCACGTAGGGCAGCAGCAGCGTCGCACCCCAGATGCCGAGCACGATCCGCAGGTCGCGCCGCGAGGCCCGTTCGAGCCATGCGCTCAGGATCGGCAGGATGAAATAGAGCCCGAGGAGCATGTAGAGATACCAGAGCGGGGTGGTGTCGTAGGTGAAGTTGAAGACGAAGGTCCACATCTTGCGGAGCGTGGCTTCGCCGGTGAACAGCGCGGGGTCGATCGACGGGCTGGCCGTGCCGACGCAGCGCATGTAGAGGAAATAGAGCACGGGCAGCGCCAGCGACCAGAAGACGAGCGCCGCGAGGATGCGGCCGATACGCTTGCGGTAGAAGGTTCCGGCATCGGTCCGCACGGGCAGCAGCAGCACGCCCGACATCATCACGAAGAGCGGCACACAGGCCCGCACGAGACTGCCGGCCAGCGCTCCTTGCAGGAAGGTCGCGCGGTCGCTGTCGAACACGGCGACGAAGGGGTCGCAACTGTGGGAGAAGACCACCAGAAAGCAGGCGATCACGCGCAGGAGGTCTATCCAGCCGATGCGTTCGCGTGCCGGGGCGCCGGGGTCGGGGAGTCGGTTCTTCATCGTCGGGGCGCCTAAAAGGTGTTGCGGCGGATCATCTGGAAGTCGCACTTGACCTTGGAGAGCGATTTTTCGAGGATCATCCGGGCCACCAGCACGCCCATCTGCCGGAAATCGGTCGAAATGGTCGTCAGGCCGTTGAGGATGATCTCGTTGATCGGCGACTCGTTGTAGGAGATGATGCTAATGTCGCGGCCCACGCGGTAGTTCCGCTCGCGGGCCCGGCGCACCAGTTCGATCAGCCCCAGGTCGTACTGGCTGTTGAGAATCAGGTAGACTTCCTTTTCGCGGATGATCTCGGGGGTGATCTCCGTGTGGAACTCCACGGCGATCCCGTTGTCGCGGCAGAACCGCTCCACGGCTTTGCCCACCGAGGCGTAATAGAGGCTCGACGGAAGCGTCACGACGTTGAACCGGGAGCAGGTTTTGAGTTTCTTGAGCCCGTATCCCAGCCCTTCGTAGGCGTCGTTGGCGAAATCCTGATAGACGGCGCCGTAGTTGCCCGGCAGCTCCTTCATCCAGTGATCGACCAGAATGAGTTTTCGGTTGGGAATGCGCGTGAGTATCTTCAGCACCCGTTTCTGCGAGGTGGCGTCGAGCGGGAAGTGGGGCGTGATGACATAGTAGTCGAACAGGTCGAGATTCTCCTCGACGTAGTATTCCAGCAGATCGACGTTCTGGTTGTGGAGCCGGATGGTGATCTCGGCCGCGTCGCCGATCTCCCCGGCGAACGAGTTGAAAAGCACCTGCTTGTAGTTGCTCAGCTTGTCGAACAGCACGAGGACGCTCATTTTTTCCGAGACCCCTGCGGCCGAAACATAGAATCCCTTGCCCTGTCTGGCGTCGATGAATCCCTTGTTCCGAAGGATGGAGTAGGCTTTTTTGACGGTCTCCTTCGAGATGTCGAGCATGGCCGAGAGCTCGTTCATCGACGGCAGCAGGCATCCTTCGGCATATTCGCCGCTGCGCACCAGTGCCTCCACCTGCCCCACGATCTGTTTGTAAACCGGGACTTGGCTTTCATGATCTATTTTAATCGTTTCCGGCATGTTCTGTCATTAAAAAATGAAATAATAGTTGGTTTGTTCGTTTTTTTGCGTATATTTGCACCACACTACACAACACCAATCAAAGCAAGTACCACACCTCACAACTTTTATGTTGTCGTGTTACAAATATATGAAAAAAAACGCTAACCACTTTTTTTAATGAAAAAAACTTTCTTTCTCGGCCTCTCCGGTCTTTTGCTCGCCTCGGCCGCCCCGGCACAGCATTGGTCGCTGACCTGGAAAAAGATGCAGGCGGTTTCTCCCGGACTCGAACAGATCGGTTCGCTGTCGGCTGCCTCGTCGCGCGAGCTGGCCAACCCGCGCTGGTCGGTGGGATGCGAGTGCCTCGACCGCGAATATGCCGATTTTTCGGCTTACAAGCCGTATGTGGGCGAGCTGGGCGTGGGCGCCGCGCGCATCCAGAGCGGCTGGGCCCGCTGCGAGCAGAAAAAGGGGAAATACGAATTCGGGTGGCTCGACGAGGCGGTTGACGGACTCTGCGAACAGGGCATCCGTCCGTGGATGTGCCTCGCCTACGGAAATCCGGTGTACGGGGCCCAGAAGAGCCTGGGATCGCGCATATTCACCGACGAGGAGACGTTGCGGGCCTGGGAACGCTATGTGACAGCCGTGGCGCGCCGTTACAAGGGCCGCGTCAGCGAGTGGGAGGTGTGGAACGAGCCGAACCTTCGGGGCGCCGACCAGTCCGCGGCCTATGCCGAACTGCTGATCCGCACGGCCGAAGCCGTCCGCAAGGTCGATCCCGAGGCGGTCATCATCGGTTTCGGCCTTTCGCGCATGCCGCTCGGATTCACGGGCCGGGTGCTGGACATCGTCCGCGAGCGCGGCAAACTGGACCTCATCGACTATGTGAGCTTCCATCCCTATTATGAAAATCCCGACGACGCCACGCCCGGCATCGAGGCGCTGGCCGAATTGGTCGCCTCCTACGATCCGCGCATCCGCCTCTTCTCGGGCGAGAGCGGCTGCCCGGCAGTCCTCGAATGGGCCCATGCGCTGCGCTACCACGAGTGGAGCGAGTACAGCCAGGCCAAATGGGTCGCGCGGCGTCTGGCCAACGATTTCGCGCTGGGCATCCGGTCGTCGATCTTCGCCATCGCAGACAATCAGTATCCCAATATGTTGCAGTCGTTCGGGCTGCTGCGCACGAACCTGCTGAAACAGGTGGTCTACAAACGACCGTCGTATCATGCCATGCAGCACATGGTCAACTTGCTGCACCGCGGGGTGAAGCCGGCGGGAAGGCTGGCGTTCACGGCCAATACGGCCCGTGAGATCGCCCTCGTGGGACTGTCGGATGCCGACGGCAAGCCGATCGGCGCGATGTACTGGTACTCCGACCGCATTCCGGGCGACGAACTGGCCTGGGACCGCGTCGAGATGAGCGTCGAGGGGCTTTCGCTGGAAGACCCCGTGCTCGTGGATGCCGTCACGGGCCGCGTCTACGACCTGCCGCTGCCCCACGGCAGCCGCGACGGAGGCCGCATGAAACTGACCGGATGCCCGGTATGGGACGCTCCGATGCTGCTGATCGAGCGCAGCGCCGTGCCGTTCCGCGGCGAAGCCGTCGAACGCAAGGCCGCCGGAACCCGTCAGGATATGCTTTATTGACCCAGCTTTTTCGTTAAGCCGAGCGCAGAGCCGCATTCGACCGGGCGCTGCCGAGGCGAAAGTGCATAAATGAACCTATAACCAATGACAACCGCAACCGTCGGGAAGAAAAACCCGAAGTACAAATGGGAGGTGCTGGCCCTGCTGTGGGTCGCCTATCTCCTGAACCAGGCCGACCGTCAGGTCTTCAACGTGGTGCTTCCGCTCATCCGCGAGGACCTGGGCCTGAGCGATGTGGCCATCGGCTCCATCGCCACGGTCTTCAACCTTTTCTACGCCGTGCTGGTCCCTATCGGGGGACTGGTGGGCGACCGTTTCAGCCGGAAATGGATCGTCACGGGAAGTATCCTGTTCTGGAGCGTGGCCACGATGTTCACGGGCCTCTGCAACGGGTTCGTGATGCTCGTGCTGATGCGCAGCGTCGCCACGGGCGGCGGCGAGGCATTCTTCGGACCGGCCAACTATTCGCTGCTGGCGCAGTACCACGACAAGACCCGGGCCTTCGCCATGTCGATCCACCAGACCGCCTACTACATCGGCATCATCATCAGCGGCTACGCTGCGGGCTATGTCGGGCAGCTGTGGGGCTGGCGCAGCGCCTTCTACGTCTTCGGCGCCGTCGGCGTCGTGCACGGCGTCATCATGGCCGTGCGGCTGAAGGACAAGAAAGAGCCGGCCGCCGTCGCCGCCGCGTCGGCCGCGGAGTCCAAGCCCCGGTTGACGGAGGGCTTCCGCATGGTCTTCACGACCCCCACGGCCCTGATCCTCACCGTCTGCTTCGCCGGACTGATCTTCGTGCTGACGGGCTACCTTACGTGGATGCCGACCTATCTCTACGAGAATTTCGGCATGGACCTCGCGGGCGCCGGATTTCACTCGATGTTCTACACCCATCTGTTCGCCTTTGTCGGCGTGCTGCTGGCCGGACGCCTTTCGGACAAGCTCGGGAGCCTGCATCCCGCGTGGCGTATGGCCATGCAGGGCTTCGGACTGCTGGCCGCCGTGCCGTTCATCGTCCTGATGGGCAATTCGGCTACGCTGTGGGTCATCTATATCGGCTTTGCCGGCTTCGGCTTCGCCCGTGCGTTCTTCGACGCCAACACCTACACGGTGCTTTACGACGTCATCCCGCCCCGGTACCACTCCTCGGCTTCGGGCGTGATGATTATGACCGGATTCGCCATCGGCGCGCTGGCTCCGCTGGTGCTGGGTATGGTGAAGCAGGCCGCGGGGCTGTCGTTCGGCATCTCGATGCTGGCCGTCGTGTGGCTCGTGTGCGGCGTGGTGATGCTTCTCGGAGCCAAATATTTTTATATGAGGGATTATAACAAGATCAGACATGAATAGTAACCAGAAAACCAGAAAAGCGAAAGCAGGCCTGCTGCTGATCGCGTCGCCCCGCTTCAAGACGCTGGGCGAAGGGCTCCGGCGGGGCACGTATGCCGAACGCAAGGACGCCGATGTGAAAAAGATACTTGCGACGATGGAATTCCTCGACGTTGTGTTCCCCGGGATCGTCTACGACAAGGAGGAGGCCGTGGAGGCTATGGACCGCTTCTACATGGAGAAGGTCGATTTCGTCATCGCCGAGTTCCTTTCGTGGTCCGAGGACTTCGCGTGGATACGCTTCCTGCGCGACATGCCCGAGGTGCCGATCCTCTTCGTCAACGTCGCCAAGGACCACGTTTCGTTCCGGGACACGCTGGACGAGGACGACTTCATCGACTACCTCTGCGCCGGAACGCTCGTCGGATCGCTCGAAGCCTCCGGGTCGGTGCCCCGCACGGGACGCCGGCACGTGAAGGTCGTGATGGGTTCGCGCGAGGAGGTCACCGGGCAGATCCGCCTCTTCGCTTCGGCGGCCCGCGCCCGCGCCATCCTCCGCCAGTCGAACCTGGGGCTGCTGGCCAACTACAACGAGGCTATGTGGTCCACCTACATCGACCCGTACGACTTGTTCACCAAGCTGGGGCCCGAAATCCGCTTCCTGCCCTATTCGACCTACGGCGAGATGATCGACGCCGTGAGCGACAAGGAGTTGCAGGCGTACTGCGGCGAGCTGACCTCGCGCTACAAGATGATGGACGACGTGGCGCGCGACAAGTTCGAAGCCTCGGTGCGCGCCTCGATCGGCTTGCAGAAGATGGCCGAGCGGTCGGACATCGACGTGATGGTCTTCAACGACATCGACCGGGCCATGTTCGAGCTGGTGGGCCTGCGCGCCGGGTTCTACCACCCGTGGTTCAACGACAACTGTTCGGTGCTGGTTCCCGAGGCCGACATCGGCGCGGGTCTCATCACCTACCTGCTGAAGCTGATCTCGGGCAAAAACGTCAACTTCCTCGAACCCTTCCACATCGAGTCCGACTACGGCACCTTCGCCGGCGGCCATGCCGGTCCCAACGACCACAACGACCCCGCCTGGCAGCAGAACGTGGTCATCGCCCGCGACGTGCGCTTCGCCAAGACCTCCTACAAGTACGCCGGGGCTCCGTTCGCCTGGTACCGCATCTCGCCGGGGCGCAAGACAATGGCGCAGCTGGTGGAGTGCGACGGACGCTACAAGCTGGTCGCCACGCTGGTCGATTCGCTTGAAGGCGATCACATCCTGGCCACCTATTCGCACAGCATCTTCCGCCCGGTGGTTCCCGTCGAGCGGCTCTTCGAAGAGATCCTGAAAATCGGCACCACGCAGCATTTCGCCATCGTTGACGGCGACTACCTGCGCGAGCTGGGCATGTTGGCCGAGATCATGGACTTCGAATATCACGAAATTATGAATTAACCCTATAAAACCGTATTTCTATGAGTTTCATGTACAACCCCTTTCCGTATGACGACCCCCGCGCCGTCAACCGTCCGGCACTCCCGAAGAAGACCGTCGGGGCGGTCGTCGCCGGAACCTCCAAGGCTGCCGCCGCCCTGGCCGGGGAGATCGCTTCCCGCCTGAAAGCCGCGCCCGGCAAAAACGTCGTCGTCGGGTTCGACGGCTACGCCACGGCCGACTGGACGCGGATGGTCAACCTGCTCTCGCAGCAGCTGCTGGGCAAAGGGATCGGAGTGGACGTAGCGGCGTTTACCGAGGTGCTCAAATCCGAGCGGGAGATCGCCGACATGATCAACCCCAATCTGGAATGGGACACTTCGAAGGACCCGTCGCTGCTGTTCGGTCGCCTGATCGAGCGCGGTTATGAGGATCTGTTCGACGCGTCGAAATTCGCGGCGTTCAGGCAGCGCCTCGAAGCGCTCCGGGCCCCTGCCGCCGAAGGGCGCGTGCTGATCGTCTACGGCAGCGGATGCCTGGTCGAGGAGGTGCGCGGACTCTATGACATCAAATGTTATTTCGACGTGACGCCCAAGGAGGCGATCCTCCGCATCCGCCGCGGCCAGTTCGCCAACCTCGGCGACCGGGTGGCCGCTCCGGTCAACCGGGTGATCCGCCGCTGCTACTACGTCGATTTCGAGATGGGCGTGCGTCACCGCGGCAAGCTGCTGCGCGGCGAGCTGCTCGATTTCTACATGGCTTCGGACAGCCCCGACCATATCCACATGATCCCGATGGAGGCGTTGTCCGACATCTTCCGGGCGCTGGCCGGCTATCCGTTCCGCTGCAAGCCGGTCTATTTGGAGGGCGTGTGGGGCGGCACCTACGTCAAGAAGCTCCGCAACCTGCCCGACTCGATGCGCAACTGCGCGTGGGTCTTCGACCTGATCCCGATGGAGGTGTCGATCGTCGTCGAGGCCGGGGACGAAAAGATCGACTTCCCCTATTTCTCGTTCGTGCAGAAGGAGGGCGAGGCCATCATGGGCCGTCCGTGCGTCGAGAAGTTCGGCGGTTACTTCCCCATCCGCTTCAACTACGACGACACGTTCCACAGCAACGGAAACATGTCGATCCAGGTGCATTCGGGGGCCGAATACAATCAGAAGAATTTCGGGGAGCTGGGCCGTCAGGACGAGAGCTACTACGTGGTGGTGGCCGGACAGGACGCCAAGACCTTCGTGGGCTTCCGCGACGATGCCGACACCGAGCAGTTCATCCGCGACATCAAGCTGGCCGACACCGAATACAAGCCCGTGGATTACCTGAAATACGTCAGCTACGAGGATTCGAGACCCGGCTTGCAGGTGATGCTTCCCGCCGGGACGATCCACTCGTCGGGTCGCAACCAGGTGGTGCTCGAAATCGGCAGTCTTACGATCGGCTCCTACACCTACAAGCTCTACGACTACCTGCGCGCCGACCTCGACGGCAAGCCGCGCCCCATCCACACGTGGCACGGCGAACGGACGCTGGCCTACGAGCGCACGACCAGCTGGGTGCGCAATAACATCGTACAGCAGCCCCGCACGGTGCGCGAAGGCGACGGCTGGGCCGAGAAGATCGTCGGCGAGCACGATTTGCTCTACTTCACGCTGCGCCGCCTCGAATTCGAGAAACGCATCGAGGACGACACCTGCGGCAAATTCCACGTGCTGACGCTCGTGGACGGCGAACGCATCCGCATCCGTTCCGTCGCACAGCCCGAACGCTATTTCGATGCCGAGTATATGGATATGGTCGTGGTTCCCGCGGACATGGGCCGTTACGTGATCGAGAACCTCCGCACGGAACCCATCTGCGTCCACAAAACGATGCTGAAAGATGGGTTCGACAAGGAATAGCTGCCGCCTGCTGCTCGATGTCGGGGGAACGTTCCTCAAATCGGCCGTGGCGGACGCCGCCGGGCAGCTTCTGTCCGGGTCGGAGTTCAGTTGTCCGATTCGTTCGGAGGGTTCCCGCGAGGAGATCGAAGGCTCCCTGGCCGCTGCGGTGGCCCGGGGCGCGGCCTTCGCCGCGGAGCGGGGCATGGAGCTCGCCGGCA
>ERZ857969.4854-NODE-4854-length-11251-cov-2.792247_pt1 | contig 11251 bp, 6 predicted proteins | sample MGYA00519864_ERZ857969 | MGnify/ENA primary metagenome ERZ857969 (study PRJEB31778, sample SAMEA3449382) | human gut metagenome | biome: human gut; feature: human-associated habitat; material: faeces | place: United Kingdom | collected 2010/2012 ... | reverse complement strand
TCGTGTAGTCCTTATTTTCGGTCAGGGTAGTACCATGCATGGTCACAGTGACTTTTGGTTTCTGTGGCTTGCCGGTATAGATGTACGACTTTTCGGACAGAGTGATTTCGGCCTGTGCAATGTCAACACTGCCGTTTTCACCGATACGAAGAGTATAGGTTTTCTTTATGGCAGGGTTATAGGTTGGATACACAGTGATTTGTGTAATGCCTGCAGCTAATACATTAAGCGGATTTACGTAGGTCTTATCGGATATGATACCAGGCGTGGAAATGACAGACGGATCTGAGGATTCAATACGGAGCTCCTGATAATCGCTATCGCCGTTGATATTTTGCGCCCATGCATAAATGGTGGAGCCGATTGGGTTGCTGGCCGGCATGGAAGAATAATAGGAACTTGTGGTGGAGGTACTATTCCGCCAATAAATATCGAACGAGGTTGGCGGAGCGATGTAGATCGTATTCTGGCAGTCGGAGCAGATACCCGTGCTCTTGCCGTTGGCATCAATCTCTCCATATACATAGTTATGTGGTGTTTTGGGGATGATTTCCTCAAAATCTTTATTACAGGTGTCACAGTGATATGTACGTGACCCATTTTTGGTACAGGTTGCCGGTGTATAATCGGTCTCTTTACGCTTATGCGCACAAGAGATATGTACTGTTTTGGTCGCAAATATTGCGTTATCTGCTTTTGCTGTAATGGTGACATCTCCATTGGTAAGACCTGTAACGTTTCCGTTGTTATCTACCGTAGCAATCGTACGGTCGGAAGAGGAATAGGTTAGAGGCTGGACGGACCAGATCTCGCGGGTGGACACTTTGCCATTGCTGCGAGTGAGTTCCAAACGTACTTTTGCGGTTAAGCTGGAAGTCTGCTCCGTTTTTATCGTATCTGTGCCGTCTAAGAAATTCTCTTTGATATATTTGTTGGAGATCTCAACTTTTTGTATAACATCGGTCTGCACATCCTGCATGGTTTCGTTCAGACCGGTTCTCGTAGAAAATTCACCGGCAACGGTATTCGGATAAGGTGCTGCTTCGGAATAGAAATCGCCCAATCCGACATAGTTGTATTTTGGATTGATCATACTTTTATAATGACCGGTTTCATTGGACAGATTTTGATCGACCCAGTCTTTTTGTTCAGATTTCCACAGAAGGACACCTTCGGTCATGCTTTTTCCCCAACAGTAAGCGAGATCTTCACAATTGGAAGATACACCATGAAAGGATAGGGAAAAAGTATCTTTATCGCTGGGACGATCATGTCCGGATGCCATGAAATTAAACGAAATGCCAGCCTCTGCCGCACGGATGCGAGCGATGCTTTCTAAGTCTCTCGACCATCTTAACGGTTTATAATCATCGGATGTCAGCATACGGCTGGGATCGCGCGGATCCGGTATGTTGCCGGCTTCACAGGCTTCTTTACGAATTTCATTTAACTTGTCTAGAGCTTCCTGTGCCTGACTATAATACGAACCATAGATACCAAGCATTGTACATCCGTTGGATGCGCTCGCCACATCTGTTTCTAATATTGGCGGTGTTGCCTTGGAATCAGGCGTAGCGGTTGGTTCAGTTGCGGTTGCTTTGTGAGTAGTGACATCCTTAGGCGTTACAGCAAAAGCAGCTGCCGCTGATCCACTGGTGGTAGGAAGCACCATAGAGATGCTTAGAAGTGCCGCTATTGCAGTCGTTTTCCAATTGTTTTTTCTCATAATCATTTACATTCCTTTCTTTTTTTTTCAATTGAGCGCACAACGAGCAGACAAGTCGGTACGATGTAGAGCGTAGCAGTGATCCAAGCACTTTGATCGGCAAAGCAGATTGCATCGAAGTGAAAAATAGGAACCAATGCCAGACTGACGAAACAGCGTGCCGCCATTTCGACGGCGCCCGAGAGGATAGCTCTGCCGGAATAGCCAAGACCCTGTGTGGTCATGCGGCAGGTGTTTAAGATGCCGAGTGACCAATAGAAGAATCCGAGGCAGCGCAGATATTTGGCAGAAGCATCAAGCACTGCAGTAGCGGATGGCTTCACGAACAGCAGTGTCAATGTACGTCCAAAGAAGATAAGTACAATGCCTGCTACAAGGCCATATGCCATGCCGACGAAGACGCCCTGCAAGATTCCTTTCTTAATACGATCCGTTTTCCCGGCACCAAGATTTTGTCCGCAAAAGGTGGATACACCGGTTGCGATTGCATCAAATGGACACATGGCAAACTGCTTAATACGCATAGCTGCGGTGAATCCGGTAATATAGACGTCACCCAGTCCGTTGTTGGCGGACTGCATGACCATACTGCCTATCGCTGTAATGGAATATTGCAGTCCCATAGGGATCGCCATGATAAGCAGATGCGATACCATCTGTGGGCGAAAAGTGCGATCCTCTGCGGTTGGATGCAGTATCGGTACCTTCTTTAGTATAAACACGAGACAAAGCAGCCCGCTGATCCCCTGAGCGGTGATCGTTGCAATTGCAGCACCGGCACAGCCCCAGTGAAAGACAACGATGCAGACCAGATCCAAGATAATATTTAATATGGTGGAAAACACCAAAAACAAAAAAGGTGTTTTGCTGTCGCCAACGGCACGAAGTATGCTCGAAAGCAGATTGTACAGTAAAGTACAAGGGATGCCCAGGAAAATAATTAACAAGTAAATATAGGCATCTTTATAGATGTTGGCTGGTGTGGTTAAAATATGTAAAATAGCAGGGCAAAGCAGGGCGCAGATCGTTGTCAGCAGGACGGCGGCAGCAATCGTGATAAAAATGCTGTGCCAGATATAGGCGCGCATGGATCTGAAATCCTTGCCGCCAAAGCGTTGAGCGATAGGAACTCCAAATCCACAACAGATGCCGATGCAAAATCCAAGTACCAAAAATTGGACACTAGAGGAGGCACCGACTGCAGCTAGCGCTTTCGGTCCAAGGAATCGTCCAACGATCGCCGCATCAGCAACATTATACATTTGCTGAAAAAAGTTGCCGATCAACAAAGGAAATGCAAACTGCAGGATCAAAAGCAGTGGCTTACCTGTTGTCATATCTTTCGTGACATCTTTACTCATCTAATTTCGACCTCCATATGTAACGCTGAACTCCGATTTGTTTGCCTCGTATAATGTACAGGGAGTAATTAACAATTTCAATATCGCAATTATCTATTTTAACACCATAATTGGGAAATGCAACTGCTATTTTTGAAACATATATCGGAAATAAACTTCCTTGAAGGCAGCATAGTTATTTCGCGAAATTGGGATGATCATGCCGTTTTGAAGAGTCACTTCGGTTTTAGTAAATTGTTCTACGAACATTAGATTTACGATATAGCTGCGATGACACTTGATAAATCCCCGATCCATATGGAATATCTCTTCGCACTTATAAAATGGTTCACGGATTGTGATCTGCGTCCCGTTTGAAAAGGTTACAAGTACCAGTTTGTTTTGCGCTTCCAGACAGGCAACCTCTTCGATCGTCATTTTGTAAAAACCGGTCACAGTCTGTGCCGTAAAGGTTTCTTTGGTCTTGCAAAATTGTTTCCGGTATTCGTCCATGACAGCAAATAATCGTATTTCGTCAATGGGTTTCAGCAGATAATGAAAGGCTTTGACCTCGTAGGATTCAACTGCAAATTCACGGGAGGAAGTTAGAAAAATAATGGGAACATCCTGTCCGTTTGCACGTAATTCAGCAGCAGTGTCTATGCCGTTCAAAAGAGGCATAATGACGTCTAACAGGATCAAATCCATACATTCATCTGTATGTGCAGCGATCAGATCGTCGCCATTATCATACGTGAAGATCTGCATTTCAATACCATGTTCACCAGCCCATTTCTGTAATAAACGGGAAGTTGTTTCTATATAAATTGGTTCATCATCACAAATTGCTATTTTCATAATGTCCTCTTTCTCTCATTCGTTAAATGATAATTTGAAGGGTAAAGTAGTTGCCGGATACAGAAAAGTGGCACTGTCCGCCGAACTTTTCAACATAATATATAATACTTCGCACGCCTATACCGTGACCGGGTGTCTCAGAGATTGGAATACCGTCTATGAATTTCGGCGGTTTTTCAATCGTATTTTCGACTTGGATCAAGAGATGTGCGTTTTTTTCAGAGATTGTTAAGGTGATCATACGATTCGGAATAGTCATGTTCTGCAGAGCATGCAATGCATTTTCCAGTGCATTGGACAGAATAGTGCTAACATCCGTTTCGGATTCCGGCAATGGTGGCATCCTGCCAATATTGCATTGAAAGATAACGCCGATATCTTCAAATCGTGTATGGTAGATAGAGATTACGGAATTGATCATCTCATCTTTGCAGTAATTTGTAATGACGGTATCATCATAGCTGTCGTATAGTTGTTTGATGTAATCCATCGCATGATCCGGACTGTTGTTTTGAAGCTGTGTCAAGATGATCGTTAGATGATGCCGCATATCATGCCGCAAAATAGCAATTTTTTGTTCGCTAAGTTTGACCTGTTCAATTTCCTTTTGAATAGAAAGAAGCTGCATTTTAGTCAGATCGCTGTATTGGCGGATCTGCTGTTTGCGTTCGTATTCCTTGAAATATATAAGTAGAAATGTAAGATAGGCCAGACAGGAAGCGAAGCCCATAAACTCGACCACAGCTTTGTTGCCGGAGTATAACAGATTGGAAAATTTTGTACACATATAGTCAAAAATATAATAGACAAAAGGGAGAAAGCCAATAACCCAAAGCTCTCGTCTATCCTTCGCAAAAATCATTTCTGTCGTGTGACACACATAGCGGCATAGGAAGAAATACGTACCGAGGGTTGCGATGATGCGAAAGCAGTAATAACACCATTGTTCACTGGAGAGAGAAAGTGCAAACATTCCGATCCACGTACTGACCTGACAGCAAAGGTAGGCAGAGACGATGGAAACACAGGACGAAAGAAATGTGTAATGGTAGTAGAATGTCAAAAACAGAGCGAGCGGAAGATGTATGAACAGAGGGTAGATCTGCATGGTAGCAGTTTCACCGATAAGAGTGAGTGACAGCAGATAGACGGTACCCTCTGCCAGAGAATACAATAGCAGTTTGATCGTATTAGACTTGTTTTGGCGCACGCCTAAAAAAAAGGCAGATAAAAAAATGCCAAACAGCAGAGTGGTAGTATTGTGAATTGCTGCCAGTACATGCAGTAACATAGAGCGCTCCCTCCTAATATATTTTGTGTATCAGCTTGAGCGAAAGAAATGGGATCCATTACTTTCGCAGATGCGTAGATCAATACCAAAAGAATAGCAATAAATGTCAGGAAAGTCAAAAAAAACGGTAAAAGGAGTTGACATTGAAAATATATTGATATACCGTAATTTAATGAGAAAAATTTTCAACAAGAATTATACTTGGAGGATAGTATGACCTTAAAAGAACTGGAGATAGGAAAGAGTGCTGTTGTGACGCAAGTAGGTGGCGAAGGCGCGCTTAGACAGCATTTTTTGGATATGGGAATGATTCCCGGAGCAGAGGTGACGGTTGTCAAGTTTGCACCAATGGGAGACCCGATGGAGTTACAAATACACGGGTACGAATTGACGCTTCGCCTAGCAGAAGCAGAACAGATTGAGATAAAACCGATTGACAAGCGCAGTAATAGTCATGCCGGTAGTGAAAGAATACAGCCATCTGTACATCCGGGGCTTGGTGAAGAGGGAAAGTTTCATTCCAAAGAGGACGAACATCCTCTGCCGGAAGGAACCACTTTAACATACGCCCTGGTCGGCAATCAAAATTGTGGTAAAACGACATTGTTTAATCAGTTGACGGGTGCGAATCAACATGTTGGCAATTTCCCCGGGGTTACAGTGGATCGCAAAGATGGTGCTATTAAGGGATATTCAGATACAAATGTGACGGATCTGCCGGGAATTTATTCGATGTCGCCATATAGCAGCGAAGAAATCGTTTCGCGTAACTTTGTGCTGCAAGATCATCCAATAGCAATTATCAATATTGTCGATGCAACCAATATTGAACGTAATTTATATCTGACAATGCAGCTTTTGGAGATGGATATTCCGATGGTAGTCGCATTGAATATGATGGATGAAGTAACCAGTAACCATGGAGCGATCAATGTCAATCTGATGGAGGAATTGCTCGGGGTACCTGTCATTCCGATTTCTGCAGCCAAAAACGAGGGCGTAGAGGAACTCGTGAAACATGCACTTCATATTGCGAAGTATCAGGAACGGCCGATGCGACAGGATTTCTGTGACAAAAAAGATCACGATGGTTCCGTACATCGGTGTATTCATGCGGTGATTCATCTGATTGAAGATCACGCTGAAAAGGCAGATATCCCGGTGCGATTTGCTGCAACGAAAGCAATTGAAGGAGATCTACTGATCCTAAAGCAGTTAAAACTTGATGAAAACGAAAAGGAAATGTTGGAGCATATTGTGTGCCAGATGGAGACAGAGCGAGGTGTAGACCGCAGTGCTGCAATTGCAGATATGCGCTTTGACTTCATTGAACGTTTATGTGAACAAGCAGTGGTAAAACCAAAAGAGAGTAAAGAGCGAATTCGCAGTGAGAAGATAGACCGGATCTTTACCGGAAAATATACAGCGATTCCGTGTTTTATTGCGATCATGGCTGCAGTATTTTATCTGACGTTTAACGTGATTGGTGCATGGCTGCAAAATATATTGCAATTAGGTATTGATGCAATTGCAGATATGGTAGGAAAAGGATTAAAAGCAGCTCAGCTGAATGATGCGTTATACAGTTTGATCATGGATGGAATATTTACCGGTGTGGGGAGTGTGCTAAGCTTTTTGCCGATCATTGTCACCTTATTTTTCTTTTTGTCATTAATGGAGGACAGTGGGTATATTGCCCGTGTGGCTTTTGTAATGGATAAGTTGCTTCGCAAGATCGGTCTTTCCGGCAAAAGCATTGTTCCATTGTTGATCGGGTTTGGTTGTACAGTGCCGGCTGTCATGGCAACACGTACGCTGACTAGTGAAAGAGATCGTAAAATGACGATCTTGTTGACGCCGTTTATGAGTTGTACGGCCAAATTACCGATATATGCGTTTTTTGTCAGCGTGTTCTTCCCGGGGCGCGGCGGTCTGATCATGACGGGGCTTTATCTGTTTGGCATTGTTATGGGAATCTTGGTAGCCTTCCTATACCGAGCAACATTATTTGAGGGAGAACCGGTTCCTTTTGTGATGGAATTGCCTAATTATCGTTTGCCTGGTGTGCGAAATGTGGGACAGTTGTTATGGGAAAAGGCAAAAGATTTTCTGCAGAAAGCATTTTCAGTTATACTGGTCGCAACGGTAGTAGTCTGGTTTTTGCAGAGTTTTAATCTGCGTTTGAATATGGTGTCCGATTCTTCGGACAGTATGCTTGCAATGATTGCGCAGATATTTGTGCCTATATTAACTCCGCTGGGACTTGGTGATTGGAGAATTGCTACCGCATTGATCAGTGGAGTTATGGCAAAAGAAAGTGTTGTTTCCACGTTAGAAGTTTTATTCAGCGGATCGATCAGTACAGTACTTTCACCATTGACGGCCGGTTCACTGCTCGTATTTAGTCTGCTGTATACTCCGTGTATCGCAGCGATCGCATCTGTAAAACGTGAGTTGGGCAGTAAATGGGCTGTCAGCATGGTGATCTGGCAATGTATCGTTGCATGGGTTGCGGCCTTTGCAGTATATTTGATCGGTGGACTATTTTGAGGTTGAAATTAGTTGCCAACCTATAGTATACTAGGAGAAAATAGTAAAAAGGGGGAAACTTATTTATGAAAAAATCAGTGTTAAGTATAACACCAAGTGTTCACAAGAGCACGATCGCACCGGAGATTTATGGACAGTTTTCGGAGCATTTAGGACGCTGCATTTATGACGGTGTTTATGTTGGAGAGGACTCGGATATTCCGAATACCAACGGCATGCGCAATGATGTTGTGGAGGCTCTGCGTGAGATTAAGATTCCTGTACTGCGCTGGCCGGGTGGATGCTATGCGGATGAATATCATTGGAAAGATGGCATTGGCCCGAAGGAGTCCAGACGGAAGATGGTCAATACAAGCTGGGGCGGTACAATAGAGGACAATAGCTTTGGTACGCACGAATTTATGGAACTTTGCGAACAGATCGGCTGTGAACCATACATTGCTGTTAATCTGGGAAGTGGTACGGTGCAGGAGGCAGCAGAATGGTTGGAATATATGACGGCAGAGTCAGGATCAACTTTTGCAGAGTTACGTGCAGCGAACGGTCATGCAGAGCCTTGGAAAGTAAAATACTTGGGTATCGGCAATGAAAATTGGGGCTGCGGTGGCAGCATGGACGCGGACTTTTATGCCAATGAATATAAGCGGTATCAGCAGTTTTGCAGAGAATATTCCGGCAATCAATTATATAAAATAGCTTGTGGACCAAATGGGGATGATTATGCATGGACGAGAGAGCTGATGAGTCGTATTAACCATCAGCACGCCAAAGGGATTAGTCTGCATTATTATACCGTGCCGGGCGACTGGGAACACAAAGGAAGTGCTACGGATTTTACTGAGCAGCAATATTACGCAACGATCGCGAACACGTTAGGGATCGAGGAGGTCATTGAGGGTCATTTGAAGATTATGAATGAGCTTGATCCAGAGCATAATATTGATCTTATTGTAGATGAGTGGGGAACTTGGTATGAAGTGGAGCCGGGAACGAATCCGGCATTTTTGTACCAGCAAAATACGATGCGTGATGCGATCGTAGCCGCTTTGAATTTAAATATCTTTAACAAACATAGTGATAGGATCTCAATGGCAAATATCGCACAGGTTGTCAACGTATTGCAGGCGCTGGTGTTGACAGAGGGGGATCAGATTGTTAAGACGCCAACTTATGATGTGTTTGCTATGTATAAAGAACATCAGGGTGCCAGTCTTGTGCAAAGTGCGGTTGATACGCTGCCGGTAGATTATGATGGAAAAGTGATACCATCACTTTCGGAGTCGGTGTCTGTGAGTGATGATGGAAATATGACGATTACGCTTGCGAATACTTCGCTGAAGGAAGAAATACAGGTAATCTGCCGTTTGGAAGATAAGAGCCAATTTAACGGACAAGCAGAGATTGCTGTGCTTCAGGATGAGGTGCATGCGCACAATACTTTTGAACAGCCGGATCAGGTGAAGGTGCAGTATCGTACAGAACATTGGAACGGCAGCGAGCAGACAGTTACTTTGTTACCGTGCAGTGTATGTCGGATTCATTGTCCGATTGTCTGAGAAGGGAATGTAGATTTAATATGTCTGGATCAAATATACGGATCCCCTGTGTACGCTGTCTGCTACGGGAAATGGATGAGCAGACGGCACTACAGCAGGTGTTGGACTTTCAAAGGAGTGTCCCTAAAATGGAACAGGCTGATCCGTCGCAATATGAAACACGCCTTGCGGTATGCAAGGCGTGTAAATGGCTTAATAAAGGTACTTGCCGAAAATGTGGTACTTATGTGGAAGCGAGAGCCTTTCGGTCAGATGCACATTGCCCGCTGGGGACAAACATGTGGTGATTGTCAAATCCGATCATTATATCACATATCAATTAGTCTTTTTATCAAACTCGCAAATCCGCTCTTTCAGAGCTTATTCGCTTGTTTCACAATCTTATTTGCTCGTTAATGAGCCTAGAAAAACAAATGTCTGCTTCGCAGCCGCTTGTTTTTCTCTGAGGCTCATTATATCATAGGATGAGCTACTGCTGCTGCAATCGAGGTGTCTACGGGATAGTACGGGATCAGCGTTGCCTGCACGGCATGGTACAGATCTGATTTGCCCGGCCACACGGTTGTCAGAACATTTCCGGCAGCATCGAGCTGGTGATACCAAGAGCCGTGGATATGATCCAATACCTGTTCATCCAAATAACGGAGAAACATTGCATAGTCATCGGCATACTGTTGTTTATGAGTGACATGCCAAAGTACGGCAGAAGTATTGATTGCTTCTGCAAGAGTCCAGTGCATTCTGTCATGGACTACAGGTTTGCCGTTCCAGTCTGTTGTGTAACAGATTCCCGGTGCACCGTCTGCATTCCATGCGTCAGCAACTGCGCGGTTATACAGATTCTCTGCAGCTTCAATATAAGGTGCTGCGCCAGCCTTGTCCTCTTTATATGTAGAAAGCGCCCACTGTGTGATCAGTCTTGCCCACTCAATTCCGTGTCCCGGAGTTGCGCCGTATGGCTTAAACTGGTCGTCCGGGCGGTCTTTGTTGCATTCCAGATCCGGTACCCAGTCACTGGAAAAATGCTCCGGTATACGCCAGTTATTGTCCTTTGCCCATATCAGAACACGGTCGATGATCCTGCCTGCACGTACGCGATATTTCTCATCCCCGGTCACATCAGCTGCGGCAAGAAACGCCTCAACGGAATGCATATTTGCATTCAAGCCTCGATAGGAATCCAGCTCTGTAAATTCTGTGTTCCAGGTATCACAGGAAAGTCCTTCTTCCTCGTTCCAGAATCTCAGATCATAAAGTGCCAAGGCATCTTTCAAAAGCTCTGCTGCCCCTTCTCTGCAGGCCAACACACCGGAAGAAGCTGCCAGAATTACAAATGCATGGGCATAGCACTGCTTGGTTGGAACAATTTCATTGTCCTTTGTAAGACCTGCATACCAACCACCATTTTGATCATCGTGAAGCTCGCCTCTAAGCCCCTTCAACGCTGCATCAGCCAGTGCCTCGCTGCCTTCATGTCCAAGCATGGAACCAATGCTGTACACATGTGTCATACGGCTTGTGATCCATGTTTCACGGTTACGGTCTTTCCAGGGAGTGCCGTCATCTCCAAGATAATAGGAGCTTCCTCCTGGTGACGGAAACTGATGCCCGAAGCTTAATAAACCATCTCTTACATCCTGCAGAAATTCCTGGTTTTCAGCTGTTCCAAGCTGATATTTTTTCTCTGTAACTGCCATTTCTGTTTTCTCCTTTTATACTGTAATATACTGTGAAAGTCCCGCTCTACAGCTGACTTGCATATATAGTGATGTCACAAATAGGCAACAAGTCCGTTTTGTGATGATCTCCCACTTTGCAATCTTCATTTTACCTTATCTGGAAGGCCTTGAACAGAGGGGTGAACTTTGGCTTTTATGGGGATTTTTACTGTTTCACTTTTCTGACACAATTATACTCCCAGACGGGATTT
>ERZ857969.4845-NODE-4845-length-11265-cov-3.342016_pt1 | contig 11265 bp, 7 predicted proteins | sample MGYA00519864_ERZ857969 | MGnify/ENA primary metagenome ERZ857969 (study PRJEB31778, sample SAMEA3449382) | human gut metagenome | biome: human gut; feature: human-associated habitat; material: faeces | place: United Kingdom | collected 2010/2012 ... | reverse complement strand
CGGTTTATTTCGCGTCCTGTTGAATCCACAGCTCCGGCGCGGTCTACGTCGGTATCGAATATCAATCCTATATCCGCCCTGCTGTTAAGCACGGCCCGGGTTATTGCATGCATGGCTTCTTCGTTTTCAGGATTGGGGATATGATTGGGGAAGGAGCCGTCCGGCTCAAGGAATTGACTGCCTGACGTATCCGCTCCAAGAGGCTCCAGTACCTTCTGCACATAGAATCCGCCTGCTCCGTTGCCTGCATCTACCACTACCTTAAAGCCGGCAAGGGGCTTTTCGTAATTTGTTTTGGAATTGACGCCCTTGCGCACCGTTTCAACCAGTCCCTGGGCATATACGGACAGGAAATCATAGGATATTACCTTGCCTTCTTTTTGCGGGAGAGAGGCGTTGTCTTGAGCGTAGGTAAGTATCTGGGCAATATCGCTGCCCTCAAGGCCCCCGTCTTTGGTAAAGAATTTTAGGCCGTTGCGGTTAAAAGGATGATGACTGGCTGTGAGCTGTATTGCGCCGTCACAGGATAAATCCTTATTGACGCAGGACATAAACATACCGGGCGTGCTCATAAGGGAAAAATCATAGCAGGTAAAGCCAGCGCGCTTAAGCGCTCGTATCACGGCGGCTTTCATGCGCGGTCCGGACAGTCTGGAATCATGGCCTATAGAAATTTTGAGCTGTTCGGCCGGTTTATCCAGCTTTTTAACAAGCCATACGCCAAAACCGGCGGCCATCCTCTCTACTATTTCGTCAGTAAGGTCGATAGGCATATCCTTAACGCCCTCCAGCGCTACTCCGCGGATATCGCTTCCGCTTTTGAATTTAGACCATTCTTTGCTGAGCATAGCATACCTCCAAAAATTAAATTACTTTAAAAGCGGCGTTAGGATGGGGCGCGCCCCGCCCTTTAAAGGAGGGCGCCCAAAGCATATGAGCTTTTATCCGTATTTTAGTCTTAGCCGCAATTTATTCTAATTTCAGGGATTTAATATAGGCGCCCCTGCCGCGGGACAAAGCCCGCGGCATATATAACCCCGCCCGCGCGCCGGCGGTTCAGCATCTTTTATCCAATATAATATATTATAAACGGTTTCGGAATTATAATCAAGCGAAAAAGCCGGTTTAAAGCCTTAAAGAAGGAACAGGCGGCGCAATCAGGATATAATGCGGCACAGGGGAAAAGCTTTTTTTCGGCCATACTGCCGTTATTAAAATATATAGGTTATTTTTATACTCTTACACCCTGTAAGAATGAGAAATGGTTTTTTCAGCGGCTGAGGATTTTTATACGGAATGCTCAGCAACAGCTCTGAAGCGTTCGGCTGCAGGTGTTTATGTGTTTGGTTTATTTTAAGGGTTTCGCGGCCAGGCGGCAGGGAAGGCCTAAAGTGCGTTTATTATATTGTGGAGTCTTTTAATAGAAAAAACAGTTTGCCCGTAGGATTAAAGACTGTTATAATATTTAAAATGGCGCGGGCCTGCGCCTTTTATTTTGGTACATAAGGGCATAGGGGAGAATTAAAGATGATTTTTGATTTTGAATTGGTTGGAAAGATAGGTTCCATGGCGCTTATACGCAAGGAGGACAGGGATATAGATTATAATATTTTTTCCAGACTGGGCGCGCAGCTTAGGCCGGGATATATTTGGGTAAGCTCGGGGGCGGCCGAGATTGGCAGACTGGATTTTATAAAACGGGCGGGATATGAATTGGACGAGGATGACGACGCTCGGAAAACCGACTATGCCGCGCAGGGGCAGGTTATACTTATGGAAAATTACAGGAGGTTTATACCTCAGCAGTATGGCGTGCGTCAGCTGCTGGTTGAGCATCAGCATTTTAACGACCCTCAGAAGCGCGAGTATATATTGGGACTGCTTAAGCGTGCCGCTATGCAGGGGGCGGTTCCTATAGTTAATTATAATGACGCCGTAAGCGCTAAGGAAAACCGCAATTATGAGCTGGCTGGATTAAAGAAGCACGGCGGACATGTGGTAGAATGCGTGGATAATGATGAAACAGCTTCGGTTATAGCAGATATAGCTAAAGCGCGTCTTTTAGTGATACTAACGACTACCGAGGGTATATATTCAGATCCGGAGGATAAAGCTACTCTTATAAAAGAAATTTCCGGTGCAAATATTAATGAAACGCTTGAAGCGGTTAAGGAGGCGCAGAAGCATTGCGTCGGTGCTTCACGCGCTGGAGCTAACGGCGCCTGGGCCAAGTTGGAATATATAACGCAGCCGCTGGAGAACGGTACTCAGGTAATTATAGGCAACGCCAGGTATAAGCTTTCTCAGCTTATAGAGGGTAGTGTTCCCAGAACATGGATAGGCGTGCGGTAACACGCTTCAGATGCCGCTAAGGCGTTAAGAGGGTATGAGTCCGTTTTTTGGCGGCCGAGTTTTATCGTTTGGTTATAGGCGATAGCCTCGGCGGCCGCGGCGCGCGGGTGGGATTATATGTGCCGCGGGCTGAGTCCCGCGGCACGGGCGCCTGTATAGGGATTTTAGAATAATTTTAAATTAACTTTAATGCTGAACAAATTAGAAAATTAAAAATAATATGCGCCCTCCTTTAAAGGGCGGGGCGCGCCTGATAATTTATAGTGCAAATAAGTTAAATTTAAATAGGCATATATGTATATGCCGTTTATTGTTTTTTATTTCTTTGAATTGCTGATTTTATTAATATTTTGTTTTATTGATATAAATGGTTGTCAGTATATTATATAGTGTGGCTGTAATGTGCTTTTTTGCGCAACGGCGATAATAGGAGAAATCAGAAGATTTTGAGGCGCGCCCCGCCCTTAAAATGAGGGCGCCCAAAGCATATAGGCTTTCATCCGTGTTTTAGTCTTTAGCCGTAATTTATTCTAATTCCAGGGATTTAATATAGGCGCCCTTGCCGCGGGACAAAGCCCGCGGCATATATAACCCCGCCCGCGCGCCGCGGCCGCCGGGGCTTTATTTTGTAAGGCCGTGTCCGTGAGCGCGCGTTAGTAAGCTTTTGTTTAAGCGGTAGGCATTGTTTTTTAGCTCTGAATGCGTTTTCTCAATATATCGTTCTTCTGTAAAGGTTCAGAGCAGGGGATTTTAATAATCTGCTGTACCTTATCAGCACATTCAAGCGGATTGTCTTCTATATCCAATATATGTTCGGCTTTTATAGTACTATGATTATAGCTGTTGGGAGAAAGTATCTCTAAAATATCTCCACGGTTTATTTTGTTGCGCTGCTCAACAACGGCGTATGAGCCGTCCGAGCTAAGGCACAGCGCTGCAAATTCATAGCTTTGCAGGCATTTGCTGCTTTGAGGACGCTGACCGCCGCATAGAGGATTGCCGTAATAAAAGCCGGTAGTAAAATCTCGGTTGGAGGCGGTAAGAAGCTCCTCCTTAAGAGCGGGGTCGAATTCGCGTCCCTGTTCCAGCAGAGTAAGTGCGCGGCGGTAAGCGTTGGTGACAACGGCGGTATAATAGGCGGTTTTCATGCGTCCTTCAATCTTTATACAGTTTATACCCGCACGGCGCAGGTCGTCAAGATGCTCTATCATGCAGAGGTCGCGGCTGTTTAAAATATAAGTGCCGTGCTCGTCCTCAATTATGGGCATATATTCGTTAGGCCGCTGCTTTTCCAATAGTGAGTATTCCCAGCGGCAGGGTTGAGTGCATTCGCCGCGGTTAGCCTGCCTGCCCGTTAAAAAGCTGCTTAAAAGACAGCGCCCCGAATATGCCATGCACATCGCTCCGTGCACAAACCCTTCTAATTCAATATCTTCCGGAATATTGTCCCGTATTCGCCTTATCTCCTCTATGGAAAGCTCTCTCGCCAGTATTATGCGCGAAGCGCCTATGTTATGCAGAGATGATATGGTAAGGTGATTCATGGCGTTGAACTGCGTGCTTATATGTAACGGAAGCTCAGGACAGATTTCCTTTGCAAGCGCGGCCGCGCCTAAATCTGAAATAATAACTCCGTCCGCCGCTATGCGCCCGAGTAAAGCGATATAATCCTTAAAGGCAGGTATGTCCTGCTCGCGCAGAAATATATTGGCCGCTATATATACCTTCTTGCCTAACCCATGAGCGTATAAAACCGCCTGCTCCAGCTGAGCGTCGTCAAAATTTCCAGCGTAAGCACGCAGCCCAAAAGCACGGCCGGATAAATAAACCGCGTCTGCGCCGAAATAAAAGGCAGTCTTCAGCCGCTCCATATTGCCGGCAGGGGATAAAAGCTCCATTATTATTCTCCTTTCCTAAGTCAGAGAAGGCCGCATCAGCTTATAGGGGATAACGCCGCCTTAATTCTATAAATTTATCTGTTTGCCGTGCTGCTTTCATTCAGCATACTACTTCCCGGCATTTTTTCTTGAGCTGCCTTGAAAACAGCGGGTAAATGGGCGGAAATAACCGAGGCTGCAGAGTAAAAAGTGCGCTGAATCTGTATTCCTGCAGGTTCCCTTGAATGAGTAATGCGCTATGCGCGGCGCATATAGGGAGTAATAAGCCGCGTTCAGGGGAGAAATTCAGGTTTTTTGGCTGTATTATCTATAAACTGAAGCAAATTCCGTTCAGTCTTTAAGCTTAAGGCTTATGCTAAGTCCGTCTCCTATGGGGATAATGGACGTCATAAGGGAAGGGTCTGAGCTTAAAGCCTGTAAAAATGTATCCAGCTTTTTTACCAGCGTCCGCTTGCGGCTTTTAATTTTACGGTCCCCCGTTACCATTCCTCGGAAAAGCACGTTGTCGCATATAAGCAGACCGTCCTTTTCCAAAAGAGGAAGGAGCATATGCGCAAAGGAGGCGTATTGTCCCTTGGGTCCGTCCAAAAGAATAAATTGATAAACGCCCGTTATATAAGGAAGTATGCTTTCGGCGCGGCCACGGTATATTTCCACACGATCCGCCAGCCCGGCCGCGCTGAAATTTTCCTGCGCTTGATTTGCCTTAAGCTCGTCGCTTTCTATAGTATAAAGCCGCGCGTAGGGCGCGGCCTTTAGAAGCTCTATGCCCGAGCCTCCTATATTTGTGCCTATTTCCAGAATGCTTTTGGGCTGCTTGAGCCGCAGAAGCAGCCGTAAAAATTGAACGCTTTCAGGCGGCAGAGAGGGATTAGCTTCGCTGCGCAGTACGGCCGTTTCTTCCTTTAAAAGCTTCCTTAAATACTGAGTGGTTCTGCGGGAGGTTACCATTTTAGCTGTCAGCTCCCATGCTCGCTGTCATATTTCTCCCAAAGCTCGCGGTACTGAGCCACTACCTGATTATGCTCTTCCAGGGTTTTGGAATAGTGTATAACCCCTGTAGCCGGGTCGGTAAGGGTGAAATAGAGATAATTGCCCTTTAGTATATCCTCGTCCGGATATAGAGCCGCTTCTATTGCTCTGCGGCTGGGCGCGCATACCGGGCCGGGCGTGAGCCCCTTGTTTTTATACAGGTTGTAGGGTGAATCCACGTTCAGCTCGTCCTGGGTAAGCACTAAACGGTTTACACCCAAAACATATTGTATCGTTACGTCTGACTGCAGGTACATGTCTGCGTCCAAACGATTGTGAAGCACAGCCGAAATGCTGGCGAAATCGTCTGCGCGTCCCTCCTTTTCAATAATGGCCGCCAGAGATATAACCTCGTTCATGCTCATTCCCAATTCCTCCGCCCGGAGAGTATATTCCGGCTTGTATATGTTGGAAAAACGGTCCAGCATTCTTTCTATTACCGTTTTAGCCGAGGTTTCAACGTAGAATTCGTAAGTGTCGGGGAATAGAAAGCCCTCCAGCATGTATTTGACATTTTCCCTTTCAAGCAGCTCCTGAAGGAAGTAATAATCCTGAACATCCAAGCCCTCGCCCGTGCGCGCCATTTCAAGAAATTCCTCGTCTGAGGTAAGCACGCCGCGGTCTACCAGCGCTGCGGCAAAATCCTCTATGGTGTCCCCCTCGTACAGGGTGATGGTCACCGTCCGGCTCATGGGCTTGGGCTGGGTGATAAGGTCAAGTATCTCTTCTACGCTCATGGTTTTATCCAATATGTATTCGCCTGCTTTAACCTTGCTGGAGCGGTTGGTAAAATCGGCCAGCAGCTTAATGCCCCATGTGGATTTTATAAGGCCCAGCTCCTTAAGCTGAGAAGCCACCCTGGCCATGGAAGCGCCTGAATTAATGGTAAGCAGTATGGGACTGTCGTCATGCGGGTCGACCGCCTTGAAAAAGAAGCCGGATATGCCTCCGAAAACTACGCTGACGGTAATTATGACTATTATAAGGCTTATAGCGCAGAGGGAGGTAGGGCGCAGCCAGCTGCGCCAGGCCCTTTTAAGGCGGCTGTCCTTAGGGTCCTTTGCCTTAAAGGCCTTAATTCTGTCGCTAAGCTCTAAACAAAAGCGCTTGATATGTTTGCAGGCCGAGATTATTTTTTCCCGGCATTTTTGCAGCAGTTGCTTCATTCTTAGACATCTTAACCAGCCTGCTTTTAGGCAGGCCGCTCCTTTTTTTAAATTCCCCCGCCCCTGAAAATTATAAGCAGGGCGCTCCTAATAATTATACCTCTATTAAAATGGGCAGTATCATGGGCGTGCGCTTGGTTTTGGTGTAAAGGAAGTCCTTGAGCCTGGTGCGCAGCCCGTTTTTGACCAGTCCCCAGTCGCTGTGCCTGGAGGCCTCGCAGCCTGATAAATAGTCCAGCACTACCTTTTTGACTTCCTCTATAAGCTGGTCGGATTCGCGCACATATACAAAGCCGCGCGAAATTATGTCGGGGCCGGTGACTAATTCGCCTGTCTTTGAATCAAAGGTCAGGCAGACCACCATAAGGCCGTCCTGGCTCAGCAGACGGCGGTCCCGCATTACTATATTGCCTACGTCCCCTATGCCCAGACCGTCTATAAGCAGGCTGCCTGCGGGCACGCCTCCCGTCATATGAGCGCTGCGCCTGGTTATTTCCAGGGCGTTGCCCAATTCGGGAATAAATACGTTTTCCTCAGGCATGCCCAGGCTGGCGGCCAGCATGGCGTGCTGAACCAAATGCCGGTATTCGCCGTGCACAGGCATAAAATATTTTGGCTTGGTCAGGCTGTGTATGAGCTTAAGCTCCCCCTTGCAGGCGTGGCCTGACACATGCACTTCGTAAAGAGCCTCGTATATTACTATTACGCCCTTGCGGAACAGATTGTTTATCACTCTGGAAACCATTAATTCGTTTCCCGGTATTGCGCTGGCCGAAATTATAACGGTATCCTTTTGGCCCAGCTTGATTTTTGTGTGGTCGTTGCTGGCCATGCGCGCCAGCCCGCTCATAGGCTCGCCCTGGCTGCCCGTGGTTATGACCACCATTTCCTCATAGGGCACCTTTTCCAAGCGCTCAGGTTCTACAAGCATGCCCTCGGGCACGGTCATTTCACCTATATCCATGGCTATGGAGGCTACGTTTTCCATGCTTCTGCCTAGAAAGCATACCTTGCGGCCCCTTGCGGCGGCTAAATCCACAATCTGCTGTATGCGGTGGATATTGGAGGCGAAGGTGGCCACGATTATGCGCCTGTCCTCGCTTTCGTCAAAAAAACGCTCCAAAGCATGCCCTACCGAGCGCTCGCTCATGGTAAAGCCCTCCCGCTCGACGTTGGTGCTGTCCGCCATAAGCAGCAGCACTCCCTTTGAGCCTAATTCCGCAAATTTGGCCAGGTCTATCGGGTCGCCGTCTACCGGCGTAAAATCCACCTTGAAATCGCCCGTATGCACAATCACGCCCATGGGAGTATGAATAGCCAGAGCTACCGCGCCCGCGATGGAATGGTTGGTATGGATAAATTCCACTTCAAATTTGCCTATACGCACCCGGTCGCGGGGATGAATGGTATTTATAACCACTCCGTTCAGCTTATGCTCTTTAAATTTATATTCTATAAGCGCCCTTGTCAGGCTGGTGCAGTATATGGGCGCGTCTATTTTTCTGAGCACATAGGGCAGAGCTCCTATATGGTCCTCGTGTCCGTGGGTTATTAAGAAGCCCTTGACCTTATCCCGGTTGCGTTCCAAATAAGAGAAATCAGGAATAACTAAATCTATTCCGTACATATCCTCTTTAGGGAAAATGGAGCCGCAGTCTATTACTACGATATCCTCCCCGTATTCTATGGCGGTCATATTTTTACCTATCTCGTCCACGCCGCCTAAGGGAATAATACGCAGCTTTTTTGTTTGTTTATTTGCCACTAAAAAGTCCTCCTTGTTGATTTTGGCAAACACAATATAAGAGTTCCTGCTTTTTCTCTAAGAGCGCCTAAGCGCGCCGGCCGCCTGTTCTATATTGTTATGCGCCTCTGAATTGGACGAAAAGCCGCTAAAAATATAAATGGCCCGCGCGAACCAGCGCCGCTTAATTAGGAAAACACAAAAACTTATTAAATATGAGTTTACCCTAGTTCCGTACAAACATATCAAGCTTATTGTATTGCACTTTTTGTTTTTAGGCAAGTGTTTTTTGCTTCTGCTATTTTAAAGGGGCGCGGGCTTTAAAGATGGAGGCGGCTTTTTATTCGGGCTGCGCTTAGTCCGCCGGCTGCTTTTACGCCGCCTTTTTGATGGGAGCGTTATAAAAAGGGCGGGCCGGCGCCGGCTTATTTTTTCTCCTCCTGAGCGCTCTCTTCCAGCAGGCGGGCTAAATCTATGCTTAATTCGCGCGCGTATTCCTCATTTACGGCGCTTATATAGAATTTTAATACCGGCCGCTCGTTGTCGGGAATGACTGTGATATAGCCAGAATCCCTTTTAATGCCGAAGGGTTCTCCAAAATCAGGGCGGGAGCTTATACGCTGCATAATGCGGCCCTTGTCCGAATGAGCGCATCTTATTTCTCCCGAGGCTACCACCGTATTGATATTGCATAAATCGCTGAGCATGGCTTTTTCATTTTGCAGGTACCGGCTCAGCGCGGCGGCGAAGCAGGTCCCGTCAAAGTATATATCAAAAGCGGCGCGGCTGCCTTTATCCTCGCTGAGCACAGCTTTCATGAATACTCCGGCGTCAGGGCGGCAGCGCACGCAGGGGGCGTAAGGCTCCATAAGACGTATTAAGCATTCGGAGGCAAAGGGCGGCAGCACGGCCCTTTTAGCGCCCCAGGCGGCGGCCAGCCGCGCGCGCAGGAGCATATATTGCTCGTAGGAAAGCCTTTGCCCGTTTTGGTCATAAAGCTCGGTTATCTCTCCGAAGCGGTTCAGGCACATGCCGAGACAGGCTGAATACTCGCGCACGCATGCGCCTATGCCGTTTTGGGCTTCTATGGCTCTGAAGCCTAATTTGGAGAGAATATCCCTTGCGGCCGCGGCGTTTTTCTTATTGCCCCCTATTACGAGGGCCTTGCCGTCGCTGCGGCCGCGGATTACCGAAAGGATATGATTTTCATATATTTGAGCGGCGCCGTTAAAGAGCCGGAGGGCGCCTGTTTCCTGAGCGGGCACGCATTTATATTCGCCTGAATTTAGGGCACGCTCAAGCTCCCGGGCTTTTTCAGCAGGCAGATTGGCGCCGTCTGAATCCAGAATTGTAATAATAGTTTCCTTATCAGTCTGAATAAATACTCCGCAGGCCGCCTTTTGCTCCAAAAGGGCCGCGCGCGCCCAGGGCAGCACGCAGTTCTGCGCAAGTACTGCCTGAGCGCCCGCCGTGCAGACGCCGGAGGCTGCCAGAAGGGCGAGAGTTTTTCCGGCGGGGGAGTCGTCTGAAGCTATAAGGACGCTTTTATAGCTTTGGCCCAGAGCCTGGCCGAGATATAGCAGAGTGCGGGGAAATATATCCTCAGAGAGTATTCCGTGCAGTCCGTATTCGCCCAGCGCCAGCTTTTCGCCCGCGCTGTAGAGCACATCCTCCTTTACATTGCTTTCAGGAGGGATTACTGCGTTGGCCCATACCCGCACATTGGCGTTGACTGTTGAATACTGGCCTATACGCGCTCCGCGGCCTATAACGGCGCGGTCGCAGATTCGGGAGTTCTGCCGGAGAATAACGTTATCGCATATTATGGCGTGGCGCGCCACGCTGCCCGGCTTAATTACGCAGTTATCCCAGAGGATGCTTCCCTGAAGCTCGGCGTTTTCTATATGACAGTTTTCGCCTACTACTGAATACGCGCCTATGCGCGAGCCGCTTTCTATGCGCGAATGCCTGCCTATATATACCGGGCCGTTCAGCAGAGCGACGTCCTGAACTGCCGCGTCCTCTTCCAGGAAAATTCCGTTTCCGTAATCCCTGGCCGGCGTTTCCAGATTTAAGCGCCCGGAAAGAAAGGCCATATGCGCGTTGAAATACGCGGAGGAATCTCCGATATCACACCAGTAATCATCTGTTATATAGCCGTACATCGGTACTCCGCGGCGAAGCAGCTCGGGAAAAAGCTCCTTGCCGAAATCCATTGCGCGCTCGGCAGGTATATAATCCAGAATATCCGGCTCCAGTATATATATTCCGGTATTAACGGTATTTGCCGTGACCTCCGACCAAGAGGGCTTTTCAATAAAGCGGCATATGCGGGCATCTGAATCTATTAGCACCACACCGTATGAAAGAGGGGAGGGCTCGCGTTTAAGCACCATGGTTACCTTTGCGCCCTTTTCCCTGTGGAAATTAACTGCCCTGCTTATATCCAGGTCGGTAACGGCATCGCCTGAAAGTATTATAAAGGGCTGATTCAGGAACTGGGCTGCGTTTTTAACAGAGCCTGCCGTGCCCAGCGGGGTTTCTTCAATATAATAGTTTAAATTTACATTAAAATCCCGACCGTCTTTAAAATAGTTTTTTATAACTCCCGGCATATACATAAGCGTCGCGGCAATATCTGTTATGCCGTGCCTTTTTAAAAGCTCTATGCCGTGCTGCATTACCGGCTTGCCGACTATGGGCACCATGGGTTTAGGCAAGTCGCATGTAAGCGGACGCAGGCGGGAACCTATGCCGCCCGCCATAATAACTGCTTTCATATCCTGCTCCTTTACAAAATAGCGTTTTATCTATTTTTGCTCAATTCAGGATATTATATGCGGATGTGGGCAAATCATAAACGGCGGACGCGCTTAAGCGGCGTTTTACAAAGCAGATGGATTGGTAAATTTTTACGCCCGGCTTAAAGCCGGGCGTGCTTTTTCTTCCGCCTATTTTAAAACGAAAGACGGTTTTTAGTTTTTCTGTGCTTAAAGCGAATTTTAAGCTGTTCAGTTTTTTTATTTTTCAGGCGGCGGAAGAAAAAGCTCCCGCCCACCCCCCCCCGCCCCCC
>ERZ857969.4843-NODE-4843-length-11275-cov-3.543048_pt1 | contig 11275 bp, 8 predicted proteins | sample MGYA00519864_ERZ857969 | MGnify/ENA primary metagenome ERZ857969 (study PRJEB31778, sample SAMEA3449382) | human gut metagenome | biome: human gut; feature: human-associated habitat; material: faeces | place: United Kingdom | collected 2010/2012 ... | reverse complement strand
AAACTCCCAGTCCAAATAAAAGACTTGCTCTCCTTTTCATTATCATTCTCCTCTCAAATGGGATCTTTTTCCTTATACCTGTCTTATTCTAGTACAATTATCAGGGCTTTTCAAGCATAAAAAGCAGATATTCAGCAAATCGTAAGAAACAGATCACCTGCTTTCTTTATTAAGTCACTTATACTTATAAACTATAAGCAACACGCTACGCGAATTTCACAAGTTATCGCGGCAGTCGCTAAGGACTCGTGCAAGCACGGACTTTGGCTCGTTGCTCGCGTAAATCAAAATTGATTCACTGGATCAATTATTGATATGTAATATAACGAAAAACAGATCAGAAGACTTCTTCTGATCTGTTCGATGTATTTATCTTTTTGCATCTGCATCCGTAGGATCCCAGTTCTGACTTGCCGGAATCTTAATCGTCGGTGCTTTGTCAAACGGTGTGTACTCGGTATCCGAAATATCAACTCTTGTGTACAGACCACAATTATCATAGATCCATTTTGCATCTCGTACACAAAGACGTACACATCCATGGGATGCCGGCTGACCTAACATATTATAATTTCCAGCTGCCAGCGCATAAGTTGGATCCGGATTACTGCAGGCTACCGAATGGAACCAGTCACCATAATTATTAATCTGTGTTCCATATTTACCCCAAGACGGTCCCATCAACTCTACTGGATTCTGTTTCTTCAGGGTTGCATAGGTTCCTGCATGTGTTGGTGTTCCTGCTTTACCTACCGAGCAGGTAAATGTTTTTACCGGAATACAATAATTACCGGTTTCATTTGCCGCATATACAGTAACCTGACACTTAACTCTGTTTACTGTAATTCTGTAGCTGGACTGTTTCCCAATCAGCTTGTCTACATCCTGTACCATTTTCCCATCTGTGCCAAAGTAGAATTTATAACCATCTACATATTTCCATCCGGTTGTCATGGCACCGTCTGCACCAAAGTAATACCAGCTTCCATTAATTCTCTTCCAGGAATTTGTCAGTTTGCTTCCATCCGGTCTCTGATAGTACCAGGTATTTCCGGATTTCACCCAGTTGGCATTAACATCCGGGTCATAATTAGGAATCCATTTTCCATCTGCTCCAACCCAGTAAGAACCAACCCAGGTGTTCGTCAGCATCTCACCGTTTCCACCGACATAATAGTTACCGATCCAGCGATTGCTGTACATAGCACCACTTCCGCCAAAGTAATACCATTTGTTATTGATCAGATGCCAGCCGGCACCCACCATATCACCATTGCCTGGGTTCAGGTAATACCAAGTTCCTCCCAGATTGATCCAACCGGTTGCCATCGCTCCGCTTCCCGTCAGATAGTACCAGGTTCCTCCACGATTCAGCCATCCGGTTACCATCGCTCCGCTTCCATTGGAATAATACCATACACCTTTCACCTGATACCAGCCGGTTTTCATAGCACCGTTTTCCCCCATGTAGTACCAGGTTCCGCCAACATTGATCCAGCCGGTTGCCAGAGATCCGTTTCCATTTACCCAGTACCAGGTTCCATTCATCAGATACCAGCCGGTAGTACTTAACATTGCGCCGCTTCCATCACTGTAGAACAACTGTCCGGTTGCATCCTTATAGAATCCGGTGAGCATTCTTCCGTCTGCCGGATTCAGATAATACCACTTACCATTGATTACTCTCCAGCCGGTTGCTACCCTTCCGTTTTCGATCCAGTACCAGGCACCATTCATCTGCTGCCAATTATTTCCCAGCTGTCTTGCTGTTCCTGCCTGCACATCAAAATAATAGGCAACGCCGTTTACTATCTGGAATCCGTTCTGTGGTACTCCTTCTGCATTCAGAAAATAAGTTTTTCCATTTATTCCTGTCTGCATACCGGTTTTCGAAGTATCTCTGCTTCCGTCAGCTTTCAGGAAATACCAGCTTCCGTTGATCTGCTGCCAGTTCACTTTAGAAGTGTCTCTGGTTCCATCGTTTTTCAGCATATACCATCTGTTTTCAATCTGATACCAGCCCGCATTCTGAATAGCCGCCACACCTTTGTCGGCTTTCATCCATACATTTTCAATCTGCACCCAGCCTGTTTTTGAAGTATCAATGGTTCCATCCTCTTTCAGATAATACCAGTCTTCTTCCGGCTGCTGCCATCCTGTTTTTTCTCCGGTATTTTTCGTTTTTCCATCTGATCCCAGATAATACCATGCACCGTTTTCATCTGCTTCCTGTGCCCAGCAATCTTTCAACATACTTCCAAGAGTATCTGTGGAAGGATCGTTTCCTTCTTTGGAAAAATAGTACAATCCCGGATCGAGTTTAACTGCTGACGGATCTGTTGCTGACGGATCTGTTGCTGAAGCATCCACTTTGACGTATCCGGTCGTCATATCACCGTCTTTATTAATACAGTATGTTTTTCCATCAATGGTATAGACATAGTATATTTTTCCATCATTGGTATAGACTGTGTCATGTGCATAGCCATCATTGTCCGGGGCAGTACTCTCACCCAGCTTTAACCGCCAGGCCTCTCCACCATCAGTTTTATGTTTTTCCCATGTCGGTGCAACTTCTTTTTCTGCCCCAGCAGCATCTGCAGATTTTTCTTCATCCTGTATCTGTGGAATCTGAGCTGCATCTGTCTCATTTTCTTTCGATGCTTCCTGCTCTTGTTCATTCTCGACAGAATCCTGTGTAACAGTAGTACCTGTTACATTTTCTGCTGCTACCGCCGGAACAGCCACCGATAATGTCAGTACAATTCCCAAAGCGAATAATATGCCTCTTCTCTTTTTCATCTGTTCCCCTCCTGTATTTTTCCGTACATACAAACGTACACTTTTTATTTCATTGTATTATACTTATATTAATATTCTAATTATATTTCGTTACAGATTTCTTACATTTCCGTCTCTTTATGTGTTTTTTGGTTGCAGCCTTTTCTCCCCCCACACCATTTTTCTTGACATTCCCTGAAAACTGCACTACAATCGTAACGTTATTATTGTGTTTTATTCACAGGAGGATTCTTTCGTTATGGTAAAGTCTGAGTTCGATGACTGCTTTCAAAACGGAAATTATGATGCGCTCCGTCCTTATCATGTAGACAATGCCATCATCCTTGCCGCCGGTATGTGTTCCCGGTTCAAACCTCTGTCTGATACGAAGCCTAAAGCTTTTCTGAAAGTCAAGGGAGAGATTCTTATTGAAAGGATGATCCGTCAGCTGATCGAGGCTGAGATTCCGGAAATCTATATCGTGGTTGGTCATCAAAAAGAAGCATTTTCTTATCTGGCAGAAAAATATGGTGTGTATCTGATTGAAAATACAGAGTATGCAGTCCGAAATAATCTTTCATCTATTTATGCCGCACGAAAAGTGCTGAAGAATTCCTACATCTGTTGTTCTGATCTGTACTGTATGGAAAATATTTTTGATTCTTATGTATATGAATCTTATTACGCCGGTACTTTTTCTTCAGAAAAAACAGACAAGTTATGTGTTACTACCGGTTTTAACGGAAAAATTTCCCGTATTCGAAAAGGTGGCAGCAATTGCTGGTATATGACCGGTCCCGCTTACTGGGATAATCAGTTTTCTGCCCGTTTCTGTGAACTGATGCAGAAAGAATACGATGACCCTGGCTCAAAAGACCTCAGTTGGGAAGCTTTTTACAGTAATCATCTGGACGAACTTTCCCTGACTCTTCGAAAATATCCAGAAGGTATTGTCCGGGAGTTTAACAGTCTCGATGAACTCTGTCTTTTCGATACTTCCTATATCCCCTACAGGGATTCGCTGAAAGCAACCTGATCGTTCCCTGATCATTTATCGCCTTTTATACGGGCAGGAACTCTCTCCGTATCTGTGTACACCGGAACGAGTATTGTCTGATTTTGTTTATCCTGCAATACCAATCTGCTGTTTTGCTTCCTGAAGTCGTTGCTCAAACTGACTGTAAAAATCTCGTTTTCCATCATAGAGTTTCTGATAAAACAGTGTCAGCAGATACAGATGAAGTTTCTTTACCAGTGCTTCCTGTGAAATCCCCTCCAACACCTTCCGGGCATTTTTCTGAAAATAGTGCCACTGTGCCACAAAGTTCTCATATCTTCCGATTTCTTCCACGCCCAGCCAGTTTTTGATCTTTACTTTGGACTTCGGCTCTTTTTTGCACTCATATATCTGAAGAAAATACTGAAATCCACCTTCACCGTCATAGCATCTTCCCAGTGGAAATAACCGACAGATCCCCGGGCGGATCGCATGGATGTTACAGCGGCCTTTTTCATTTAAAAACGGACACTGTTCTTCTTTTCCGGTCATCTTCATATTCGGCTGGATAAATCCGTCCACCACCTGAAGTTCCACACAGGTACTTAAAAGATCCTCAAACGTACATTCCAATCCTGTTGTCAGCCGGTAAATATCCATTGGATCCAGAAAAATCGAGTTCCCCATCCCCCGACAGCAGTCAGAACACCCCTGACATTCACCGCATCCTGCCTTTACCATATCTTTATTTGTATATAATTTTCCATCAGATATTTTCTTTAAATCAATTTCTCTTTCCATAATTTCCTCATCTATTCTTTTTCTTGCGCCTTTGTTCTTTCCATATTATAATGAGTTCTGACAGCTGTAACAGCTGAAAAATGAAAAGAAAAAGGAGCGTTTATCATGTCTAATCCTGTTATTACGATCACAATGGAAAACGGTGATGTGATGAAGGGCGAACTCTATCCTGAAATCGCACCAAATACCGTCAACAACTTTATCAGCCTGGCAAACAAACATTTCTACGATGGAAAAATCTTTCATCGTGTTATTCCCGGTTTCATGATCCAGGGCGGATGCCCGGAGGGAACCGGTATGGGTGGTCCCGGATACTCCATCAAAGGAGAATTTGCACAGAACGGTTTTGCCAACGATCTGAAACACACCCCTGGTGTTCTGTCCATGGCACGTGCCATGCATCCGGATTCTGCGGGAAGTCAGTTCTTCATCATGCATGAGACCTCCCCTCATCTGGATGGTGCTTATGCAGCCTTCGGTAAGATCACAGAAGGTCTTGATGTCATTGACAAAATCGCCAAAGTGCCAACTGATTTTCGTGACAGACCACTGGAAGATCAGGTGATTGCAACTATTGTAATCGACACACTGGGCGAGACTTATCCGGAACCGATGACTGTTTAATCCGGAAGTTTCAAAACAATTGATCTGTCAAAACGCAGGGAAAACGTCGGTGTCATTTTCGGCACCGGCGTTTCTTACCCTCTCAGTTCATCCCCCATCAGTATCTTCCCGTTCCACACCGCATAATAGCAGCTATCCACAATCTCCTGACTGGCCCGTGCATTTGTTGCCTCTGTCAGCAATTTTTGAAAGTGTTCTGTCTCACTCATCGGAAGAAGTACCTGAAACCGTACTTTATCCGTATACTCAGACTCAAGCACCGGAATTTTATTTTCTCCGATCAGATACTGGATCTTTCCCACCCCGTTGTAATCCGTTCCGATCTCCAGGATATTTCCATACTGTTTTTCGATCAGATCACTCTGTGCCAGACCTTCCTGTACCGCCTTCGAATACGCACGTACAAGTCCTCCGGTTCCCAGAAGCGTTCCACCAAAGTATCTTGTTACCACAACCGCTGTGTTATACAGCTCTTCTCCGAGTAACACATCCAGCATGGGTTTTCCTGCTGTTCCACTTGGTTCTCCATCATCACTGCATCGCACACATTCTCTCCGCTCTCCGATCACATAGGCAAAACAGTTATGGGTGGCATTCCAGTACTTTTTCTTCATCTCTTCAATAAATGCCAGCGCTTCTTCTTCTGTCTCCACAAGACGTACCGTAGCAATAAAGCGGGATTTCTTTTCAATAATTTCCCCTTCTTTTCCACGATAGACTGTTTTATATCGCTCCAACATGGTAATTCTCCTTATAAGTATCATTCATTGTTTTTTTATTATAGGGGATTTTCCTTTCTGGATGCAAGGAAAATGTGAACTTTTTAATTCAGTCTTTTATTGAATTTTGAAATTTGCTATAATAAGCAGGATAAAGGAGGTACACAAATGAATTTTGGAAAAAATTCCACCCAGAAAAAGCGAAAACAACTGTCTTCCGCCTCCTCGAAAAGAGGAAAACGGGCGGGTGTCACTTTTCTGCGCATTCTGTTTCTGAGTTTTGCTGCAGTATGTGTGATCTTCTGTTGCATGGGGATTGGCGCCTTCCGTGCTATTCTCGATACTGCTCCGGATATCTCTGATGTAAACATCATGCCCAGTGGAAATGCCACCTTCGTGTATGATGCAGATGGTAATCAGCTTCAGAAACTGTCCGCTCCCAATGCCAACCGTATGTCGGTATCGATCAGCAAGATTCCGCTGAATATGCAGCATGCAATCGTTGCCATCGAGGATGAACGTTTTTACGAACATAATGGAATTGATATCCAGGGAATTTTACGTGCTTTTGTAAACGGTGTCTCCCATGGATTTCATTTTAATGAGGGCGCCAGTACTCTGACACAGCAGCTTCTGAAAAATAATGTATTTACCAACTGGACCAACGAAGGTAAGATCGAACGTTTCAAGCGTAAGATCCAGGAACAGTATCTGGCACTTCAGCTGGAAGCTTCCCTGACTGCCGAAGGAATGGATACCAAAAGTGTAATTCTGGAAAATTATCTGAATACCATCAATCTGTCTGCGGGAACTTATGGTGTTCAGGCCGCGGCTCAGCGCTATTTTGGAAAAAACAGCGAAGATCTGACACTTTCCGAATGTGCCGTACTTGCTGCAATCCCCCAGAATCCTTATGCATATAATCCGATTCGTTTTCCGGAAGAAAATGCAAAACGTCGCAAAAAGGTACTGACCAATATGCGGAATCAGGGATATATTTCCGAAGCAGAATATCAGGAAGCGCTTGCTGACAACGTCTATGAACGGATCCAGGAAACAGATTCTTCCCAGGAAACCGCTACCCCGTACTCTTATTTCATTGATGAACTGACCTCACAGATCATTACCGATCTGCAGGAACAGAAAGGCTATACAAAAGTACAGGCACAAAATGCACTTTACAGTGGTGGTCTTCGGATCTATACCACACAGGATCCGGCAATTCAGTCTATCCTGGATGAAGAATATCAAAATGAAGAAAACTTTCCGGCTCATATACAGCTCGGTATCGACTGGGCCCTGACAGTGCAGAAAGCAGACGGAACCATCCAGAACTATAGTAAAGAAATGATGAAACTATATTTCAAAGATCATGGAGAAGATAATTTTGATCTTTTATTTGACTCCGAAGAAGAAGCACAACACTATGTGGATGAATATAAAGCAGCCGTCGTTGGTGAAGGTGAAACTATTCTTGCCGAACGAATCAGCTTTGCTCCTCAGCCACAATCTTCTATGGTTATCATTGACCAGCACACCGGATATGTCAAAGCTCTGGTCGGAGGACGTGGTGAAAAGACTGCCAGTCTTACTCTGAACCGGGCAACCGATACCTACCGCCAGCCTGGTTCTACTTTCAAACCGTTGGCTGTTTACGGACCTGCTATCAATGATCTTGGACTTACTCTGGCAGACACTTATGTGGATCAGGCCATCACTTATGAGAATACAAACCGCCCGGTAAAAAATGCCTACAGCGGTTATCGCGGTACCATGACGATCCGTGATGCTCTCAAGTATTCCTGTAATACCATTGCCGTACAGTGCTTCCGTGATGTGACCCCACGACTTGGATATACGTATCTAAAAGATCTGGGGTTCGAAAAAGTTACCGATCACGAAATAATCAACGGTCAGGTTTTCGATGACGCCAGAGAACCTACTGCCCTGGGCGGTATCACCAACGGTGTTTCCACATTGGAACTGACTGCTGCCTACGCTGCAATCGCTAACGGTGGTACTTACACCAAACCGGTATTTTATACCAAGATTCTGGATCAGAACGGGGATGTGGTACTGGAAAACAAACCAAAAACAACCGAAGTCTTCCGTGAAAGCACCGCTTATCTGCTCACAAGTGCTCTCGAAAGTGTTGTCAACGATGAGGGTGGTACCGGTAACGGTCTGAAACTGGATAATATGCCGGTAGCAGGTAAGACAGGTACAACTTCTGCAACCCGTGACGTGTGGTTTGCAGGTTTTACACCATATTACACCTGTGCCGTATGGGCAGGTTATGACACCAACGAATTTCTGGAAGATGACTGCAAATCTTTCCATAAAAACTTGTGGAAAAAGGTTATGGGCCGGATTCATGCGGATCTTCCTTATGTGGATTTCGAGATTCCTTCCACTGTAAAGCAGGCTACGATCTGTACCTCCAGCGGACTGCTGGCAGGTTCCGGATGCCCAACCCGTACAGAATATTTTGAAACTTCTACAATTCCTTCTGTGCGGTGTACCCGCCATTATGTGGCTCCTACACCACCTCCATTGCCCTCACCGGAAGCAAGTCCTTCCGACTCTGAGAGCAATACAGATGGTGATACCACTACCGGAGAAACCACAGATTCTGCGACCGGAGATGGCACAACAACGGATGCCGGTGCTGGCGCAACACCGTCGGATACCGGTGGCACCGATGCTGCACCACCGGATGCTTCTGCTCCGGCTGCAGGCGGTGATCCTGCCACTCCGGATACCGGCGGACAGGATGCAGCTCCGGCCGCCTGACAGATCCACATAACAGATGGAATCATAATTGGTCCACCGGACCGGTTATCGCGATACAATGCAACAAAAAGAACGGATGCAATACCATGTTTTTCATGGATTTGTATCCGTTCTTTTTGTTATTCAGACGTAACTGTTCAGTACCTTCACAGTGACTACTGAATAGTTACATTCAGACAACGATTTCATCTCATTGTTTGTTCTTATTTTCATCTAAGCGACTACCAGTTTTGCAGCTCCGTAGATTCCGGCATCGTTGTCCAGTTTTGCCAGAACGATCGGAGTGTCTTTACAGCTGATGAAAGCGTGTTCTTTGTAGTAGCCTGCCACTGCATCTATCAGAGGCTGACCTGCTTTGGATACACCACCACCAATAACGATTACTTCCGGGTCTACTACACAGGTGAAAATAGCCAGTGCCGTTCCCAGATACTCGGCAAATTTATCTACGATCTGTTTTGCTACACTGTCGCCTTCTTTATATGCGTCAAAGATGGTTTTTGCGCTGAAATTATCCAGATGCAGTTTTGTCTCAGCAGTATTTTCTGCCATAATTTTTTTACCGATTCTTACGATACCGGTAGCAGAAGCCATCTGTTCCAGACAGCCTTTATTTCCACAGTTACAGCTTTCGGTTTCTTCCGGTTCCACACAGGCATGTCCGATTTCTCCACCTGCCCCATGTGCTCCGGTGACAATCTTACCGTCCACAATAATACCGCCGCCAACGCCGGTTCCCAGTGTAGCCATGATCAGGTTCTTTGTACCTTCTCCACCGCCTTTCCACATCTCACCAAGAGCTGCAACGTTAGCATCATTTCCTACTTTTACCGGAATCTGATCCAGCAGTTTTTCCAGATCATCTGCCAGCATGGTATATCCCCAGTGCAGATTAACTGCCACCTGTACTTCTCTTTCTTTTACAACCGGTCCCGGAACACCTACACCCACACCAGTAACTTCTGTTTTTTCAATTCCTTTTTCTTCCATTTTTTTCAGGATCGTTTCTGCTACATCCGGAAGGATTGCTTTTCCATTTTCTTCTGTACGGGTTTTGATCTCCCATTTTTCCAGAAGTACACCTTCTGTTGTAAATAATCCGCATTTTACGGTTGTTCCTCCGATATCAATTCCAAAACAATAACTCATCTTTTTAGTCCTCCTTCTTTTTTGCCAGGTTCGCCTGTACACGGTTATACAGTTCCTGTGCCGCATTATATCCCATCTTTTTCTGACGGTGGTTGACTGCCGCAGATTCCACGATAACAGCCAGATTTCGACCCGGACGGATTGGCAAAGAATGGCACACCACTTTATTGCCAAGGATCTCTGTATATTCTTCTTTCAGTCCCAGACGGTCGTATTCTTTATCCCGGCTCCATTCTTCCAGTTTGATGACCAGATCGATGGACTGGGTATTTTTTACACTTTCCACACCAAACAGCGTCTTCACATCAATGATACCGATACCACGCAGTTCAATAAAATGCCGGGTGATATCCGGTGCAGTTCCCACCAGTTCCACATCACTGACTTTGCTGATCTCCACCACATCATCACTTACCAGACGATGACCGCGTTTGATCAGCTCCAGAGCTGCTTCACTCTTACCGATACCGCTCTCACCCATGATAAGAACACCTTCGCCATATACATCCACCAGTACACCATGAATGGAGATACACGGTGCCAGCTGCACATTCAGCCAGCGGATAATCTCTGCTGTAAATTCTGATGTCTTCTTCTCTGTCTGGAACACTGGAATATTAGCCTTTTCTGCCATTTCAAGAAGCATTGCCTCCGGCGGAAGGTTTCTGCAGAAGATCAGACATGGAATCTTGTAAGAAAGCAGTGTTTCATAAATCTTTTTTTTCTTAACTTCATCTGTCATCTTCTCCAGGAATGTGTACTCCACATATCCTATGATCTGCACACGTTCGGAATCAAAATGTTCAAAGAATCCGGTAAGCTGCAAAGCCGGTCTGTTAATGTCTGGTATCTCAACTTCTTTTTCGGAAAGATCTACATCCGGTGTAAGATTTTTGAGATTCATTTTTTCAACGAGTGTTTTTAATTTTACTTTATTCGCCATATTCTTTTACCTCACACGTATTAAAAATCTGATAGCCATATTATACCATACTTAAGTATCCTGGTGAAAAAATTTATACACTTCCTGCGCAGATTTTTCATTCATGGACGGCAGCTCTTTCAGATCATCCACTGTTGCATTCCGGATTGCTTCAATATTTTCAAAGCTCCGCATCAGGTCTTTTCTTCTTGCAGGTCCCACTCCCGGAATATCATCCAGTATCGAATGTACCTGTCCTTTACTTCTTAACTGTCTGTGGAATGTGATTGCGAACCGATGCGCCTCATCCTGTATTCTGGTGATCAGGCGAAAACATTCCGAATTACGGTCAATCGGTAATTCTACATTATTGAAATACAATCCTCTGGTTCTGTGATTATCGTCTTTTACCATTCCACACACAGGAATGTGCAGATTCAGCTTCTCCAGGACCTCCAATGCAATATTCACCTGTCCCCGGCCTCCGTC
>ERZ857969.4836-NODE-4836-length-11296-cov-12.050440_pt1 | contig 11296 bp, 6 predicted proteins | sample MGYA00519864_ERZ857969 | MGnify/ENA primary metagenome ERZ857969 (study PRJEB31778, sample SAMEA3449382) | human gut metagenome | biome: human gut; feature: human-associated habitat; material: faeces | place: United Kingdom | collected 2010/2012 ... | reverse complement strand
CGATGGGGGTGCCTTCGAGGTTGCGTTCCTTGAGAATCGGCATGAGCGTGCCGAGAGCGGTGGTGGTAAGCGCGATTACCGTGGCGATGCCGTCGATGCCCTGCTTTGCGAAGAACGGAAGAAGGGTCACGACGAGTCCGGCGAGCCCCAAGGTGATGATCCATGTGACAAGGCCGACTTTGCCTTGATGTCCGGCGAGTCGTTTCGGGTCGATTTCATAGCCGGCGAGCAGGAATAGGAACGCCATGCCGAGCTCGCTCAAGAGTTTCACGGCGTCGTTCACTTCGATTATGCCCAGTCCGTACGGGCCGAGCGTGGCTCCGGCGACGAGCAGCAGTACGGTTTGTGGAATGAATCTTCCCGGAATCAGCTGCGCCACAATCGGGCTGACGGCCGCCACCGCCATGATGATAGTCAATGAAACGAGCTCTTGCGTCATGTTTCCAGCCTAGTGAGTCTGCGTGACGGTGTGTAGAGGCGTAGCGGCCCCATGATGTGCTAAAGGGTGTGCTGGGGTGAGGTTAAGATTGTTTAAATTTTATGGGGGGGGGTATGGGTCTTTCTATCTGCGAAAAATGGCGGAACTGTTTTGTTTGTAAGATAGGACTCCTTTTTTATTGGGGGGAATGGGATTTTTTATTCGAGGGTTTTAACGAGGGTGCCAATGGGGAAAGCTTCGATATGATTCTGAAACAAGCTGTTCAGGCAGTAGCAGTATAAGGGGCAGAAAAAATGATTGATGGCAAATTTACAGCAAAGGAGCGTGCGTATCTGTCCAGCCTGCCGGCGGTCAAAAGCGTGAGTGCGTCGCATATCCGCTATTCAGACCGTTTCCGGGTGGAAGTGATGTGCCGTTATAACGCCGGCGAATCACCGTCAGCCATTTTCCGTGAAGCGGGGCTTGACCCGAAACTGATCGGCTACAAGCGTGTGGAGCGGTGCATCGCGCGCTGGAAGCAGCAGGAGCGTGATGAGCGTCGAAAGGGGAAAGGGGCTATGAATCATTATCTGCAGGATGTCGAAGACGATTTATCGATCGCCGAACTGCAAGGGGTTACGCACGAAGGGGAGACGAATGATCTAACTGAAGCCGACGAATCGCAGGATATGGCGGCAAAGCTTGCGCAGGCGCAACTGACCATCAACAAATGCGATCTGCTCATCGCCAAACAGGCGTTGCATATCGACGAGCTGGAACGCGTGCTGCGGAAGTTCATCCAGTGACGGACATGCGGCAACAGCAGGCGGAGCGCTATCGGGCACCGTCTTTCGAAGAGGCGGTCGACATTGCCGATGAGGTGCGGCAGTGGCGCAGGGATCGCAGGAAAGTCATTGCCATGCGGGTGGTTGCGGCGCTGTTGATTATTCTTGCGATAGGTATCGGCGGGTTTCCTACGTTCCTGCAGTATCAGTCGGCGCGGGAGCTACGGAATACGTCGAACCGGTCCGTGCAGACGGTTGCCGGCTGGCCTTACCCCCAAGCCGATGAGACGTTCGCCGCGGCCAAAGCGTATAACAGGCGGCTTGCGGCTTCAGGACAGCCGGTTCTCGGCGAGGCGCAAGACCCGTTCTCCCAAGTGCAGGGCGGCTCGCAGTCCAGTGAATCTGGTGCTGCGGAATCAAATAGTGCCAGTGCGAAGGATGCGGAATATCAAAGTTTGCTCGATTCGGGCAGCGGCGTGATGGGCACCATCCGCATTCCGAAGATTTCCGTACGTCTGCCGATCTACCATGGCACGTCGCAGTCGGCGCTCGCATCCGGTGCTGGACATCTGTATGGCAGCAGCCTGCCGGTGGGCGGGCGGAGCACGCATGCGGTGATCACTGGCCACCGTGGGCTGGTCGAGGCGATGATGTTCACGCGCTTGGATGAGATGCACGTCGGCGACTACTTCTACATCGAAGTGATGGGCCGTACGCTCGGCTACAAGGTGGATCGCATTTCGGTGATTGAACCGAATGACACCTCGAAGCTGAAGATTGTGCCCGGCGAGGACCGGGTGACGTTGATGACCTGCACGCCGTACGGGGTGAACACCCACCGGTTGCTGGTTTCGGCGGTGCGTTCCGCGATTCCTGGAGTGGTTCCCGAGGAACGGAATGCGGCAAAGGACGCGCGATTGATTGCGATTGCGGTGTCGGCTGGCGTGCTTGTGTCGGGGATGCTGCTTGCCTGGCTGCGTAGGCGGCCGTGGCATATTCGCAGACATGCGGCTTGGTGGCCGAAACGTGGCTAGCTGTTGCGCTGGCATGCTGCGGCGACATCCGTACGGTTGCGGACATGTGAATAATATTGCCCCGTCGGACGTCGGGCTTATGTGAATTTCGGGTAGCGCAGATAGCTGGAAACGTTGCTATCACTTGGTTTCGAGGCTATTTCATACCCCCGAATCTCCCGCGCTTAGGGTGTATGTGTCCATTTCCCTTTTCTTTTACTGTTCAAGATTGGAGCGCCGGATGTGTATCCGCGTCGGTTGGATGCGTGACTGGTGATGAAGATGTGAATCGTGCACATGCGCACGGTGTGTAAGGGGAGGTAGCAGATGAGGCATGCGCGGATAGAGCAGACAAAGCCCGAGAGGAGCTTTGTTGAACGAATAGTCGCCGTCATCGTTGCGATCGCCATGCTCGGCGGCATGGGCTACGCCACCACTTCCGCCGCGATGGCGGATGATGACGGGCAGACCTTGGCGCAGCAGGCCGGTATCAGCCTGGGATTGCATGATTACAATCGTAAAGCTATCAATAATAATCATGCGTTGAAATTCATGAGCGTTGGCGAGCAAGGAACGTATAACAGATATGTCGGTGATAGCAATGGCGCATACACCGGTATTGTGAATAAAACCCTAACAAATGGCTATCCGACCATGGCGGCTGATAAGGGATCAGAACCATTGGACTATCTCTTTGGCGGGAAGCCTGATGATGAAGCCGTCACCAACTACGAGCCGACTGGCGGACTGCTGGCATTGGACGAGAATGGGTATTACGGTTTCGACGCCGATTCCCAGTATGCTGCATATAACACGACATCGAAAAAGTTCAAGCTGCACGACCAGGATTGTGGGAACGATGCCTCGACCCCTTGCTTCACTCCATTTGGAAACAATAATAAGGATAATAAATATTCTTTCGGCATGAATCTTGGCGCCGATTTCTACATGCCGAAAGACGGCAAGGTCAACAATCAGGACATGGTGTTCGACTTTACCGGCGACGATGATGTGTGGGTGTTCATCGATGGTGTGCTGGTGCTTGATTTGGGTGGTATCCATCAGGCGTTGAGTGGCAGCATCAATTTCGCCACCGGCGATATCACCTATGACAAGACGCAGAGTCATGGAAGCCAACCTGCCAGAAAAATTGACCAGGCATTTACCGATGCGGGAAGGACGTGGGATTCCACGCCGTATAAGACACATCATCTGAGCTTCTTCTATCTGGAACGCGGCGACGGCGGCTCCAACTGCAAGATCAAGTTCAATCTGCCGGTGAAGCCGTCCAAGGCCATCGATATCGAGAAGGAAACCCTAGGCACCATCGACGCGAACAAACAGTTCCAATTCCAGCTGTTCGTCGACGGTTCCAAAGATCCGTACCAAGGTAAATACAGCGTGTACAATGCGTACACCAATCAGGTTCAATTCGATGCGCAGACCGACAATAACGGTGTGATAACGCTGACCAAGGGTCAATTCGCCCGCGTCCAGTCCGATGATTTCACTGACAGCACCGCATATAGGGTGCGGGAGCTGAACTCTAGCGGCTACACCGTGTCCGCGAACGGTTCCCCAATGACGCAGCAGGGTAGCGGCGATAGTGCATACGCCGAAACCGGCTCGTTCACCGTGGGGACGACGGGTCACGTGACCATCGTGAATTCCAATGTGAAGCCGTCGAACAACAAGAGCATCGTGAAAACCGATGGCATCGTCGGCGATGAGTACACGCTGCATCTGACCGCATCCGGCGATAGCACCTCCTCCACGGTCACCACTGCCACACCGGCCGACATTGTGCTGGTCATGGACAAGTCCGGCAGTATGGAGGGCGAACGCGACAGCAATGCGAAAAAAGCTGCCAACGCGCTCGCCGGGAAATTGCTGACTTCCCAGAATTCCGCTTTGCCGGAATCGCAGCGAGTACGTATGGCGGTGGTGACATTCAGCACTAACGCTTCTCTCAAGCAGAATTTCACCACAGACGTCTCGGAAATCAACAACGCCGTGAAGGGTAACCCCAAGGGCGGCACCAACTGGGAGGCCGCGCTCAAGCAGGCAAACGATCTGCAAGGTCGCTCTGGTGTGAAGAAGCACATCATCTTCCTCTCGGATGGCAATCCGACATACCGTACGTCCTCGTATGGCGGCAGTTGCTATTCCTATTCGTATTCGTGGGGAGGCCACTATACCCCGCAGCCGGAATATACAACCAAAGCGACTTGCAAGGCGGCCGGATACTATTGGCGGGGTGAAAATCCTGATGGTGGTTCCGATGACGTGTACGGTGCAGGAGATAGCGATGACTACGGTTTCAACTATGCTGCTGCCTTGGCTGAGGCTAACAAGCGTGGCGATGCCGCACTCTATGTGGTGAAGACTTCCACTGATGCGAATAAGATGACCGATCTCGCCCGTGAGGCCAGTGCAGTGAATGGCGAGGAATTTGACGGCACGAATGCTGAGAATCTGACGAAAGCATTCGATCAGATCTATTCCAGCATTACTTCTTCTGCGAAGATCAAGGTCTTCTCCATCACCGACACCTTGTCCCAGTGGGTGGATCCGGTCGATTTCGTCGGCACTGGCGATGTCACAAAGTCTGTGACGGTGAAGAACGGCAGTGCCGTGCTGACGAGCGGATATGCGGCCACATACAGCGTCGACAGTTCCGGCAATCGCACCGTGACGGTGACGTTCAACGGTACTGACGGTACTGATGGCATGGTCGCAGAAAAGACTGATGTCATCGACGTTTCCTTCAAAGTCAAGCCACGCGATGCTGCATATGCCGACTATGCAAGCAACAACAACTATCCGAATACGGGAGACGCGAATACCGGAGACGTATCCGCCGGGAAGCAAGGCTACTATTCCAACGCGGATGCGAAGCTGAACTATTGCGTGCTCACCGAGGTCAACGGCGTGACATCCTGTGTAAGGACCGAAGCCGAATATCCGCATCCGGTGGTGCAGGTGAAGCTTGGCAAGATCAACATTACCAAGCAATGGTCGGACGGTGCCGGCAAGCATACCCGCGATTCCGTGACGGTGCAATTGCAGCGCAAGGCAGTTGGTGCTGCTAATGCGGAGAACGTTGGTAATCCGATCACGCTGAACGCCGCCAACAATTGGACCACAACGGTCGATAATCTGGTGCCCGGCTACACGTATTCCGTGGTGGAAACCATCGGCGATGACCGATATGACGTCACCTATACGGGTAACAATACCGAATTGACCAAGAAGATGGTGTGGTCTTCCAATGCCGATGCGGGCACGTTGAAAGCGACCATCACCAACACGCTGAAGACGGTATCACTGCAGCACCTAATCTCGGTGCAGAAGAATCTGACCGGTCGTGAGTGGAAGGATTCCGACCAGTTCGGCTTCACGTTGGAGGCGGAAGACAACGCCCCGTTGCCGTCCAGCTGCAAGGATCAGCAGCCATGCACGGTCACGGTGGAGCGTAATTCGACCGACCATTCCGCGGCGTTTGGCGACATCACCTACAACGCCGGTGACGCCACCTACACGTACTACGTGACGGAAAACAGCGGCTCGATTAGCGCATTGCACTATTCGCAGGCGAAATACAAAGTCGTGGTGACCGTCGCCAAGAACAATGCCGATGCGTGGACGGCTTCCGTAACGTCCGTGACCAAGGTGCAGGACGACAACGGCAAGACGGTTTCCGAATCGCAGAGCGACAGTACGCAACCGGTCGCCTTCACCAACCACTACATCGCAGTATCGGCGCTGCCGTTGACGGGCGGGATGACAGATCGTCAGTGGCTGTTCGTCGGCGGTGTGGTCGGCGGGCTTGCGGTGCTGCTCATCGGCGCTGCCGGTGTGTGGAACGGCAAGAAGCGACTCGTCTGAATCGCTGTGCGGGGTCGGAACGTCTACCAACTTGAAGGCGTTCCGCCCGATAATCCAAGATTTGCGGATTGCGGGAGCAAGTTGGGTTCCCGCCTCCCGCGATCGCAGAAACAAGTAATCAAACAATAAGGAAGAGAGGATTCTCATGAAGATGAGGAAACTTTTCGCCGGCATCGCCGCCGCTGCGACGCTGCTCGGTGGCATGGCCCTGGGCGCAGCCAGCGCACAGGCCGATGACGCCGCGACGACCCCGTTGCTGCAGGTGAACAATGCGCAGGAAGGCCACACGTACACGCCGTACAGGTTCGCCACGTTCGAGAACGCCGGCAACGGTACTGTTGAGGTGAGCACGGTCGAGGCGTGGAAGGACGCCGTGACCGCGGCCGCTGACACTGCCAATGGTAATGATTCGATTCCGGCGGAATATAAAAACAATCCGGCCGCATACGTGGCGACGTTCAATGCGGAGCAGATTCGCGAGTTCGCCACGGAACTGGCCAAGACCAATCCGCTGCCGACCGCCGATGTCGCAGGCCTGACCGTGACCGCGGAGCAGGCGGGCACGGCCCAGCCGGTCGCGGTGAGTGGCGAAGGCTGGTACCTGGTGACCGACACGTTCACCAAGAGTGGCGAAACCACTGCAACAACGGGAACTCCCGCCGTAGTGGCCACCACCGTCAATGGGCTGACCGACCTGACGATCGTTGCCGACAAGGTGACAGGCCAGGGCAACATCACCACTGTGGGCCAGTTCAATGCGAAGAACGAGAATCCGCTCACCCCGCCAGCCAAGACCGCCAAGGTCGGCAATGTGGACGTGAACGGCAAGACCGTGAACGTCGGCGACACCGTGAACTTCACCGTGTCCGCAACCGTTCCTGCTTCTGCGGCCAACTACGACGTCTACCCGTTCACCATCACCGATACCGCGTCCAAGGGCCTCAAGGTCGCCGCGACGAACACCTTCAAGGTACAGGTCGACGGCCGGGATGTGGACAGCAGCCTGTACACGGTGACACAGACCGGTAGCGCCGCCGTCGGCACCACTACGACCATCACGTTCGCCAGCGCGAAGTCCCTGGCTGGCAAGACCATCGTCGTGTCGTACACCGGCACCGTCACCAAGGATGCGCTGACCGACTTGGGCGGCAGCGTGAACAACAAGGCCATGATCACCACCAATGGTGGCGACAGCGGCGAAGGCAAGACCGAATCCAAGACCTACGGCTTCCAGTTCAAGAAGATTGGTGTTGACAACGATGCCAACGCTTTGGCCGGCGCGCAGTTCGTCATCAAGAAGAAGGATGGCAAGTTCCTCAAGCAGGATACTGAATCCAAAGCTTGGTCCTCTGTTGACGATCAAACGAACGCCACGGTGTTCACCTCCGGCGCTGATGGTCTGGTGCAGTTCAAGGGCCTTGCAGCTGGAGACTACACGGTCATGGAAACCAATGCTCCAAACGGCTACGCCCAGAACTTCAAGGTCACCTTCGACGTGAGCATTGCAGAGAACGGCACGGTTACCTTCAAGCAGGATCTCCTCCATCAGGTCACTCTGCCGATCGGCGACCAGATTGCCACCGTGAAGAACGTGAAGTCCATCACCCAGCTGCCGCTCACCGGTGCTGCGGGCACCACGCTGTTCACCGTCGTGGCGCTGCTCGTGGCCGGTGCCGGTGTGACCGTTGCGGTTAAGAGCCGTCAGCGCATGCACTAAACCCACAAGGCGGTAACGCCAAAAATCATGCAGGGGCCAATCCAACCGGGTTGGCCCTTTTGCGTGCGCCCGCGACCCGACTGTCCTACGGTCCGACCCGGCTCCGCGGGAACGTCTGTGGGGTGTCATCCGCATCAGATGAGGATGTTTTTCGAGGGGATAGTGCGGGTTGGTGCGACGTGTTGCAACAAGCTGAACCGTGGATGCGAGGCAGTCGCAGACCGTCTCCGAAGAGAGGGGGAAAACGAGGGCATCGTACGGCAAGCGGGTCATAGAATCGTAAAGCATATTCACGAGAAGTGGGCAATGGAGACACAGGACGGGAGGTATTGCCGTGCGTGGCGGCGGAGTATTCAGCGACGAGGAGATTCAGTTGTTGCGGGGATTACCGGCGGTGGCGAATGTGACGCGTAATCGTATCGCCTATTCCGATGCTTTCAAGCAGGTGTGCACCATCCGATATCTTGCGGGGGAATCTCCTACCAAAATCTTCCGTGAGGCGGGATTGCCACCGGATCTGGTCGGGTGCAAGCGCATCGAACGCAGCGTGGCTCGTTGGAAGGCCGCCGCTATCAAATCAGTGAGCGGCAACGATCACCTGGATGACAGCGAGATCATTGCGCAGCTCGTTGAACGGTACAAGCGTACTTTGGTGACGAAGCGGAATCTTGACAATATGGCGTCCGGCGTTCCGGATTCGAGCGTTCCCGTTATGTCCGAAGGCGCTGTCGGCGCGCATGTTTCGATCAGTGCGCTCGACGGTGATACCGCTGGCATCATCATCAAGCAGCAGGCACGCCGCATCGATGAGCTGGAACGTGCCAATGCTTCCTTGCTCGACAAGCTCAACAAGGCGATCCCGTCCCCGACTGTTGACAACTAAAACCATTCGTCTGCTTGATTGACATGTGGGTTTTTCGGGCAGGCTACCCCGCGATTTGCATAGAATGCCCCCCATCTGGCATGCGGCAAATATGGTTTGCGCTATATGTGGCAGAGTCCCGCGGAAAAAAGAGGTTAGAGGGTATGATTCATTCCCTCTAACTACCTTGCATTCAAGATGGTCTGCCACATATAGTGAAAATCAGTTTTGGAAAAGATGCGAATCTGCCACATATAAGGCATATGGGTGTGTTTCGCGGTGCGAACAATGGCGGAGATTGTGCGGCTCCCGCGGTAGGGTGTGAACATTATGACTTTTGGGAATACGAAAACCGAAAAAACCGGTACAAGCACGTCCGACGCGACGGAAACCGCGCACATCAAATCCGTCGAAAGCCTCGACCAAAGCAATGAAATGGAGCGAGGCCTGAAAAACCGCCACGTCCAGTTCATCGCCATCGGCGGCACCATCGGCACTGGCCTGTTCCTAGGCTCCGGCAAGTCGATTGCACTGACCGGTCCGAGCATCATTTTCGTGTACATCGGCGTCGGCCTGATCATGTTCCTGCTGATGCGTGCCATCGGCGAAATGATGTACAGCGACCCCAGCCAGCACACGTTCATCAATTTCATCACGCGCTATCTCGGCCGCGGGTGGGGTAAGTTCGCCGGCTGGACGTATTGGATCGTGCTCATTCTGACCGGCATGACCGAAATCACCGCCGTAAGCACGTATTTCGTAACTTTCTTCGGCACATTCGGCATAGACCTGAACTCGTGGAAGTGGCTGATCGAACTGTGCTTCCTCGTGGCGCTCACTGGCATCAATCTGATTGCGGTGAAAGTGTTCGGCGAGGCGGAATTCTGGTTCTCCATGATCAAGATCACGCTGATCGTCGGCCTGATTGTCACCGCCATCGTGATGCTAATCATCGGCTTCAGCTACCCTGCCACGCATATCGAGGGCGTGGACGGCACAGTGTCGGGCGCCACGGTGAGCCTCACGAACATCACCGACGGCTTCCAGCTCGCGCCGAACGGCTGGATGAACTTCTTCATGAGCTTCCAAATGGTGTTTTTCGCCTACCAGCTCATCGAATTCGTGGGTGTCACGGTGTCGGAAACGCAGAATCCGCGCGAGGTGCTGCCGAAGGCCGTGAACGAGCTGATCGTGCGTATTCTGATCTTCTACGTGGGCGCGCTGATCGCGATCATGGCTATTGTGCCGTGGCGTAATTTCCACGAGAATTCCGACGGCTCGTTCGGTTCGCCGTTCATCATGGTATTCAAATATGCGGGTCTTGATTGGGCTGCCGCACTGGTGTTCTTCGTGGTGATTACGGCTGCCGCGTCGGCGTTGAATTCGCTGATTTATTCGGCCGGTCGCCACTTGTATCAGCTCGCTTCCGATTCTGAGTCGCCTGCGATGGCTCGTTTGGCTGAAGTTTCCGAACACAAGGTGCCTGCGAAGGCGATTGTCGCTTCGGGTTGCATGATTCTGTTCTCCCCGATTATCAACGCTATTCCAGGCATTTCCGGCGCGTTCGTGCTGTTCGCTTCGGCCGCCAGCGCTGTGGTGATTTTTATTTACGTGCTGACGATGCTCGCCCACCGCAAGTATCGTCAGAGCAGCGATTTTCTGTCAGACGGTTTCGTCATGCCCGCTTGGCAGGTGCTTGATTGGATTGCGATTGCGTTCTTTGTGCTCGTGTATGTCACGTTGTTCCTGTCGGCGGACACGATTGGTTCTGCGATCGCCGGTCTGATTTGGCTGGTTGCGTTCGGCGGATATTGCTTGCTGCACGAACGATTCCAGAATCGCGATCTTAAGGAAGCCTTGCAGCGGTAGCGTTTGCGGGTAACGCAGGATACAAGTAAGGGGCGTCTGCCGAACGTGAGTGCATCACATACGTTCGGCAAACGCCCCTTTTCAGTATGGTCTTTGTGCGAATCCCCATTATGGGATTCAGCGCACTTTAGCCGATGTAGTCGGCCTCGTTCGTTGGGCTGGACGGCACGGCATGATCTTCCGTAACCTTGCCCAAGCCAGACAAATACGCTTCACGACCAGCTTCGATCGCCTTCTTGAACGCGCGTGCCATCAGCGGAATATTGCCGGCGGAAGCGATGGCCGTGTATGCCATCACCGCGTCCGCGCCCATTTCCATGGCTTCCGCAGCCTGGCTCGGACGGCCAATACCAGCGTCGATAATCACCGGAACATTGGAATTCTTGATAATCACTTCAATGAAATCGCGTGCACGCAGACCCTTATTCGAGCCGATCATCGCGCCAAGCGGCATTACGCAAGCCGCGCCAGCGTCTTCAAGACGCTTCGCCGCAATCGGATCGGGGAACATGTACGGCATGACCACGAAGCCTTCTTTTGCCAGCTGTTTCGTGGCTTTGATGGTTTCCTCATTGTCGGGCAGCAGATACTTCGCCTCATGCTCGATCTCCACCTTCACGAAATCCGTCTGGCACACTTCGCGCGCGAGACGGGCAATACGCACCGCTTCCTCGGCATTGCGTGCGCCGGACGTGTTCGGCAGCATGGTGATGCCCTTCGGAATGTAGTCGAGCAGATTGTTTT
>ERZ857969.4831-NODE-4831-length-11307-cov-2.461785_pt1 | contig 11307 bp, 7 predicted proteins | sample MGYA00519864_ERZ857969 | MGnify/ENA primary metagenome ERZ857969 (study PRJEB31778, sample SAMEA3449382) | human gut metagenome | biome: human gut; feature: human-associated habitat; material: faeces | place: United Kingdom | collected 2010/2012 ... | reverse complement strand
TATATTTCGATTCTTAGAGAGAAAAAAATATGTTTTCATCTTTTCAAATGTATATCTTTGCCGATTTTTATGATGTTTTTTCCTTTATACTCTTCTTTATGCTGCAAAGATATACATTTGTTTTTGAAAAGATGTCCGAAAACATATTTTTTTCTCTCTAAGAATCGAAATATATCTACTTTTTGCAACAATATGCAAATTTTTTGTGATAAATAGTTGTCTATACATCTTTCTTTTGCTATACATATTCCTTTTCTAAAAGTCGAAATGAGCATGATCTGGAACCAATCTGGTATTGTTTCTTGTTGAGAAAATGGTATGACCTTTTATGTCGACCGAAAATTTTGTATGTTTGTAACAAATTATTGGCTGTTCGGTAAATTTTCGGGCTATGCTCAGCGATTATTTTATACAACGACTTTCTGAAAATCTGCCTTATGTCCCTACCGAGGAGCAGGCCGATCTTATTGCCCGTCTATCTGCTTTTTTGTGGGACGATAACGTGCCCTCTGTTTTTTTATTGAAAGGGTACGCCGGTACAGGTAAGACATCGCTGATCGGTGCGCTGGTCAAGACGTTGGAGTCTTTCGAGCGTACTTGCGTATTGCTGGCTCCTACCGGCCGGGCGGCAAAGGTTTTCGCTTTGTATGCCGGTCATGCGGCTTATACGATACACAAGAAGATATACCGTCAGCGGGCTTTTACGGGCGATTTTACGGGCTTTCAGTTGGCGCATAATGCACATAAGAATACGTTTTTCATCGTGGACGAGGCGTCGATGATTGCCAATGAGACGGCCGAGGGGCGCGTTTACGGTTCGGGGTTGTTGCTCGACGATCTTTTCGATTTTGTCTATTCCGGGAGCGGTTGCCGGCTTATTTTGCTCGGCGATACGGCCCAGTTGCCTCCGGTAGGGCAGATGCAGAGTCCGGCTCTCGATGAGGGTTATGTACGGCGGTACGGCTTTCCGGTCTATACTTTTGTGCTCACCCATGTGGTGCGTCAGCTCGAAGAGTCGGGCGTACTTTTCAATGCGACCCGTTTGCGGGAGCTCATGCAGGAATCGCCCCTGCCTGTACCTCGGATTCGGTTGGGAAGTTTCCCCGATGTGTGCAGGGTGGGGGGCGATGAGCTTATAGAGCGGCTTTCCTCGGCTTATCAGCGGGACGGTATGGACGAGACGATAATCGTTACTCGCTCCAACAAGCGTGCCAATATATTCAATCAAGGCGTACGCAACCGTATTTTATACCGGGAGGAAGAACTTACCGGGGGCGATTTGTTGCTGGTGGCGCGGAACAATTATTTTTGGAGCGAGAAATACGAGAAGCTCGATTTTATCGCCAACGGTGATGTTGCAAGGGTGGTGCGCGTGAGAAACGTTTGCGAGATGTACGGTTTCCGTTTTGCCGATGTCGCTCTTTATTTTCCCGATTATGAAGAGGAAATAGAGGCGAAAGTAATACTCGATACGCTGCACTCCGAAGCTCCGTCGCTGACCTCCGAAGAAAACACACGGCTTTTCAATGCCGTGATGGAAGATTATGCCGACGTCCCGTCGAAAAAGGAACGGTTGAAGAAACTGAAAAATGATCCGTGGTTCAACGCCTTGCAAGTGAAATATGCCTATGCCGTAACTTGCCATAAGGCACAGGGCGGACAATGGAGCAATGTCTTTGTCGACATGGGGTATATACGTCCCGATATGCTGGGACTCGATTTTTACCGATGGCTCTATACGGCTTTTACCCGGACTACGGGACGTCTTTTGCTTGTCAATATCTCACCGGAATATCTCGAAGACAAGCTGTCGGATTGATAGGAAAATTCCGGGAATTTTTTTGCTTATCCGTTTCCCGGACGGTATGCGGTGGTATATGCTTTTGATTTTGAGGGTTTATTTCCCGATACCTCTGCCGGTTTGTAAAATAGTGTTATCTTTGTGTCATTATGAAAACATTTGTAATCGTAGGTTGCGGACGGTTGGCCGGAGTTATTGCGGAAGCCGTCGTCAAAGGGCTGTTGCCCGAGTATGATTTGATCGGCGTATATTCGCGTACGGCGGCTAAGGCCGAGCGTATCGCCGGACAAATGCGAAATGCCGGGCGTGCCTGTGCTGTGTGCGAGTCTGTAGAAAAGTTGTTGGCGTTGAAACCCGATATTCTGGTGGAGACGGCTTCACCTGCCGCTTTGAGGGAATGGGCTGTCCCGACTTTGAAGAACGGGACATCTATCGTTACCCTCTCTATCGGGGCATTGGCCGATGATGCGTTTTATCGGGAAGTATCGGCTGTTGCCAAAGAAAACGGGACGCGCATCTATATCGCTTCGGGAGCTACCGGCGGATTTGATGTGTTGCGTACAGCCGCTTTGATGGGCGGGGCGTCGGCGCGGTTTTTCAACGAAAAAGGCCCCGATGCTCTGAAAGGAACGCCGGTTTATACCGATTCTTTGCAAACGGAACAGAAAATCGTTTTTTCGGGCAATGCAGCCGAGGCGATCCGTCTGTTCCCCACGAAAGTGAACGTAACGGTTGCAGCTTCGCGCGCATCGGTCGGTCCCGAAGCGATGCACGTTACCATACAATCTACACCCGGTTTCAAAGGCGATACGCAAAGGGTCGAAATAGAAAACGAGCAGGTGCGGGCCGTTGTAGATGTGTACAGCGCCACAGCCGAAATCGCAGGTTGGTCGGTCGTGAATACGCTGCTCAATATCGTTTCACCCGTCGTATTCTGAGAGATTGGCCAATACCTTTTCGCTCAGGCGGACGAATGCCTGACGGGTGCGGCCGGTCGAGACTTGCATACAGTGCACGTGCGGGTGTTCCAGTAAGTGTGTTCCGCCTAAGGCTCCTACGGTGTCGCAGAAGCAAAGGTTATTGCCCGAAATCCATTGGGTAAAAGGTTCTTCGTCCCATGCCGGAGACAATCCCGTATTGAATAAAATTTTAGGGGAGCCGAGTTTCTCGAATTCAGCTTTATGGAGTAATACCGTATTTTTGTTCAAGCAGCAGAATACGACTTCGTTTTGAGCAAGAAGTTCGTGCAAAGGCAAGAACCGGTATCCTTTTTCTCGGGCTTCGCTTTTCTCGCTGCGGGCGAAATAGGAAATTTCCGCCCCGAAAAATTTTAAAGCGTCGGCTATCATGCCGCCCGACTTGCCCAATCCCACGATGCCGACTTTCAGTCCGGTAATTTCGCGGGCTTCGCCGTCCCATGCCGGTTGGCCGAATCCGTGTAGGCAGCGGACCAGTTCGCTCACGACATATTCCACGACCCCTTCGTCTCCGTAATCCCGGATACCTTTTACCGTGATCCCCCGTTCTTCGGCGTAGCGTATGTCCACATTGGCGCTTTCGGGCGAATAAAGGGAGCAGCACATACCTATGTATCTGATGCCGGGACATCGTTCCATCACATTCCGTCCGATGTTGGAGGTGTAACTTACTAGCACGGCATCGGCATCTCCGATGCGGCGTACGATTTCATCGTCATCTTGCGGAATATCGGGATATAGTATGACTTCTTTTGCATGATTCTGCAATGCTTTTTCGGCCGATGGTATGAGGCTGACAGGTTCTATGGCAACGAGTTTTGAAAACATGGTCTTTGATGTGTTAGATGAATGGTTTGACAAAGATACGAAAAATACCGTTGGCTATTCTCTTTGATTTTTGACGGCATACATTCCGACGGTAGAGCCGGTAAAACCACCTCCCCTCCGGGAAGAAATGTGGGTTGCATCTATATCTTTGGCCAGTAATTGCCAGCCGTTACCCTCTTCTTTGTAGTAGAAATCGCAGAGAGTACCACGAGCTTCTATCCGCAGACTTATCGGGCGGCCGTCGGTTTTTATCGGTTGGGTCGCAATCTCTTTATCAGCACCTCGCCCTATTTGCAGCAGGGCGAGGTTGCCTTTGCGTAAGGCCATGAAATATTGATGCTCTTCGTTTTTGACCAGCAACAATCCTGCGGCTTCTCCCTCTTCGGGCTTGAATCTGAGACACGTGGTAACGGTGTATTTGTGATGTTGCAACCTTCGGCCTATGTAAGCCGGTGTGCGGCGGTCTTTCAGGGTTATCGGTGCGCAGGATAGTCGCAATCCATTGCCTGTTTTATAGTACTTCTCGGCCGATCCCCAAATCGAAAGCCATTCCGGACGCAGGGTCTTTCCGGTGAAATCGTCGCGCCATGTGAAGTTGCCGAAGGTAACGTTTTTCTCTCGTTTTATTCCTTTGCGGTGCAGGACAAGGGGAATGGTGTCTTTGCTTTGCGTCATGTAGGGAAATCCGTCGGCACTCCATTTTATCGGCATGATGAATGTTTCGCGTCCGAGACATTCAAACCCGTTTTGGTCGGGTCGGCAACCGAGGAATACGCCCCACCATTCCCCGTCGGGAGTATCTACAATATCTACATGTCCCGTGCAGGTTACGGCGTTATTGCGATTGGCTTTCAACAGGCGTTGGGTAAGCATGGGGTTGCGGCTCCAACGGGTGTAAGGGCCGAGTACGCTGTCGGCGCGGTACACGACTTCGGAGTGTGCCCAACTGGTACCTCCTTCGGCGCAAATCATGTAATATTTCCCGTTTATTTTATAGATATGCGGGCCTTCGTTGCGGTCGAGCCGTTCTTCCGGTCCGACCCCCGATTCGCGGAAAGGCATGTCTTCACCGAAAACGTCGCCGGTCGTGGTATCGAACCGCGTGATGCGTATCGAACGGAAATTGCTCCACTTGGGTTTTCCCTCGGTGTCTTCTTTATGCACGATATAGGCTTTCCCGTCATCGTCGAAGAAAAATGAGGGGTCGATACCTCCGATGGTAGGCAACCAGTGCGGGTCGGACCACTTGCCGAACGGGTCTTGTGTCGTAACATAGAAATGCCCGCGTCCTACATCGGTGGTAATCATGTAATATGTTTTATTGTGGGGATTGTACGATATGGCCGGGGCATATATCCCTCCTGTGTTGATAGGTTGCCCTTGAAGTGCCGGCAGTTGGCTCGGCCTATCGAGTATATTGCCTATTTGTCGCCAGTTGACGAGATCCCGGCTATGGAACAATGGAACTCCCGGGTAGTAGGTAAACGTGGACATGACCATGAAATAATCGTTCCCTACCCTGCATATACTCGGGTCGGAATGCCAACCCGGGACAATGGGATTATAGAAAGAATTGTCGTGGGGAAGGGGATTTTCCCGGTAAAAATCGTCATTGCCTATGTATTCGAAGTAATCGAATTTTGCTATCGAACCTCTCTCGTCTTTTGCTGCGATCGACATGCACAGCGCGATGGCGAGAAAAGAGCATGATATTCTTTTTAGGGATTTCATTTTGATGTTGCTTGGACGATTATATAGTGTTGTAAATAAATGATTTGTTCTTTTTTACAATATCGGGCTCATGAGCCGGACAAACGATTCTATGACTTTGGTAGTCATGGGGCGGCGTTTCCACCGGTTCAACGTGATACGCCGGCATTGTTGCATGTCGCTGATGAAAATTTTCTTCATTTGGGTTGCTGTTTCGGTACTGTACATGAATGCGTTTATTTCGAAATTATGGTCGAAACTGCGGAAATCGAAGTTGGTCGAACCGATTGTCGAGAATTCATCGTCGATGATCAGGCTTTTGGCATGCAGGAATCCTCCTTCATAAAAATATACTTTTATACCTGCCCGAAGAATATCTTTCAGATACGATTGCGAAGCATATTGCAATAGGCGGGAATCACTGTGGCTGGGTATCATGAGGCGTACGTCGACTTTGGCGAGTGCTGCGGCCTGTAACGCTTTGAGCAGACTGTCGGTGGGGAGGAAGTAGGGAGTCTGTATGTAGATGCATTTTCGGGCGTTTGAGATTGCTTTCAGAAATGAAAATGCGATTTCTTTCCATTCCCCCAACGGTCCGCTGGTGAGAATCTGTATATCGGTATTCCCCGTTTCTTCGACAGGAGGATAATAATTGGCTTCTGATAGAAACTCTTTTGTGGTGAAACTCCAATCGATCGAGAAAGCCGTTTGCAGCCCGTAGACAGCCGGCCCTTTGATACGTGCGTGTGTATCGCGCCATATTCCCCAAGAGAGTCCGTTGCGGTAACGGTCGGCTATGTTCATGCCGCCGATGAATCCTGTTTTTCCGTCGATAATGGCGACCTTACGGTGATTGCGGTAATTGAGTTTATTGGCGAGTTGGGGAAATGAAACTTTGAAAAACGGACGTATTTCTATTCCGGCTTTCCGCATGCTTTTGAAGAATTTCGATTTTACCCGCCAGCATCCCACATCGTCGTATAGGACACGTACTTTTACTCCTTGTTTGGCTTTTTCGATAAGAATATCCTTGATGGTATTTCCCAGGGTGTCGTTATAGAAAATATAGTATTGGAGGTGAATGAATCGGGTCGCTTTCTGCAATTCCTCGATGAAGGCATCGAATTTGCTCTTTCCATCGGTAAAAATTTCTATCTGATTCCGTGCGAAAAGTTTGGTTCCCCCCAGTCGATAACCGAGCTCGATTTGTTGCTGGCTTTCGGGTGATAGTTTGTTGCCGGGTTCGAGCACGCCCAAATGTGTCGTGTTATCGGACATTCTTTGCAGAATACGCCTCTTCCGTTTCGATATCATGCGGGTGTGGCGATATTGCTGGCCGAAAAACAGGTAGAAAATAAATCCGCCTATGGGAATGAAAACCAATACGACAATCCATGCAAGGCTTTTTACCGGATTGCGATTTTCGAGTACGACGACGATGATTGTAAAAATGATCGTCAGGATAAATCCCGTGTAGACCCCGGAATATAACCAGTCGCTCCATGGATAGGTGAAAACTCCGAACATAGACCTGTTTTGTGCTGGTGTACTTATTGGCTAAGATAATGTTTTTTTTGCAAATCGTAATGGATATGACGACTTTTTTACGTTTCGTTATCTTCTTGCTGCGGTTTAACGTAGAATTGTGTGCGTACACGGAAGGTGTTCCATGTATATAATTTGTTTTATATAATCTGTTGAAATTCAGTTGATAAATAAAATGCAAGAAGGAGCTTTTTCGCAAAAGCTCCTTCTTTATTAGGTTTTCAATAGGTATTAATTTTTTAAGGTAAAAAAGATTGTTATAGGTTACAGAGGCAAAGGTGTGCCTTTTTTTTATACAGCCAAACGTTTGTTGTGTGTTTTATAACATATTTTAGGTGTAGTAATTACCCTTATTTGGGCATAATTTATTTTCATTCAATCTGTTGATTTGTTTTTGAGCCCAAATATGTTTTTTTAATTTCGTGTGCGGACACGACGATGTTTTTGTATACATTCGTGTCCGCACACGATAAGGCGAGAGTGCTATTTTTTCTTTTGACGTTGCATTACCATGGCCGTGCGTGCCGGGAGGTATAGCAGCAACCATTCTTTCTTATCTTTCTTATACAGAGGGTCGGGTTGTGTAAAATGCTCGATGTGTTGGTTGATGCGGGCGTAACCGCCAAACTGTGGTTGGTCGCTATCGAGTATGCATCGGTAGCTGCCTTTGGGAGCCAGTATGCCGTATCCTTCGTATGAGCGTGTGGGGCTGAAATTGAATATGAAGATAAAGTCTTTGCGCATAAAAGCCAAAATTTGGTCTTCACCGCTGTCCCATAATTTTATGATGGGGCTTTTCTCAAAACCACGTATTCCTTTCACCAATTCTATCATCGCTTTGTCGAAAGCTCCGAGGTAGCAATATTTCAAGTCTGTTCGGTCTACAAGACTCCATTGTCTGCGGGCATACTTGTAAGACCAGTTGTTTCCTTGCCGGGGGAAGTCGATCCATTCGGGGTGGCCGAATTCGTTTCCCATAAAGTTGAGGTATCCTCCGTTTATGGTCGAGAGGGTAACCAACCTTATCATTTTATGTAGTGCCATACCCCGATCTACGGCGAGGCTGCTGGTGTCGTCTTTCATCATGTGCCAATACATTTCGGCATCGATGAGGCGGAAGATGATGGTTTTGTCCCCGACGAGGGCCTGATCGTGGCTCTCGGCATAGTTGATGGTTTTTTCATCAGATCGGCGGTTGGTCAGTTCCCAGAAGATACCGGTCGGATGCCACTCTTCGTCTTTTTTCTCTTTGATGGTTTTTATCCAGAAGTCGGGTATGCCCATAGCCATGCGGTAGTCGAAGCCGATACCTCCGTCTTCGATTTTGGCCGCGAGACCCGGCATACCGCTCATCTCCTCGGCTATGGTGATGGCGTGAGGGTTTACTTCGTGTATCAACCGATTGGCGAGGGTGAGGTAAGTAATGGCGTTCTCGTCTTGTCCGCCGTCGTAGTAATCACCGTATCCACAGAAAGCCTTGCCTAATCCGTGGTCGTAGTAAAGCATGGAGGTTACTCCGTCGAAACGGAATCCGTCGAAACGGAATTCTTCGAGCCAATATTTACAGTTGGAGAGCAGGAAATGGATAACTTGGTTTTTCCCGTAGTCGAAGCAGAGCGAGTCCCAAGCCGGGTGTTCGCGGCGGTGGTCTCCGTAAAAAAATTGGTTGGGAGTGCCGTCGAAACGTCCCAGTCCCTCGATTTCGTTTTTCACGGCATGGGAGTGAACGATGTCCATGATGACGGCGATACCGTTTCGATGGGCTTCGTCGATAAGGTGTTTCAGCTCGTCGGGAGTGCCGAAGCGTGAAGAGGGTGCGAAGAAGCTCGATACATGGTAACCGAACGATCCGTAGTAAGGGTGTTCCTGTATGGCCATGATCTGTATGGCATTATACCCGTCGGCGATAATGCGGGGAAGAACTTTTTCGCGGAATTCGTCATAAGAACCGATGCGCTCGTCTTCTTGCGCCATACCTATGTGGCATTCGTAGATGAGCAGAGGCGATGTATGGGGGATAAATTTTTTCTTTTTGAAGATATACGGTTTCTCCGGAGACCATACTTGTGCCGAAAAGATTTTTGTGGTTTCATCTTGCACGACACGGGTTGCCCATGCCGGTACACGTTCGCCTTGCCCTCCTTCCCAGTGCATCGAGAGCTTCTAGAGGTCGAGGTGGTGCAGTTGTTCGGCATCGAGCTTGATTTCCCATACGCCGTTGGATAGGGGTTTGAACCGATAAGCCGGGCGTTCTTTCCAGTCGGAGAAGTCTCCTATCAAGAATATCTCGGTAGCATTGGGTGCCCATTCCCGTATGATCCACCCGTCTTTTTCGGTACGGTGCAGTCCGAAGTAAAGGTATCCGTCGGCAAAGTCGGAAAGCGTACTTTTTTTGCCGCAAAGCTCTTTTTCTTTTTCAAGAGCCGATTGATGACGATGTTCGATTACGGGCGAGAACGGTTCCAGCCACGGATCGTTTTTTATCAGATTGAGCATACCGTTAGATTTAAGGTGGTTAATAAGGAAAGGAAGAAACGGGCGGCATATAGGAAGGACGCCGCCCGATAAAGGAGAACTTTTTTAGATTTTTACTTTTACGATGACTTTGCGGAAGTTGCCTTCGGCTATGCCGGGAGCATGTCCGTCTTCGGGAAAGAAGATGGCAAATTCGCCCGGTTGTACATCGATGTAGGTCGTAGGCTTGTCGGCAAAGAATGTGATGTCTTTTTCGGGATTGTACGGGGCGGTCGGCTCTTTCAGTTCATTGGTCGCTTTCCAGCCCATTGTTTCGACAGCGGTGAGAGGCATCTGTATGTCGATGTATTTGTCATGGGTTTCCATGCGGGCGGCTTCTTTGGTTTTGCCGGTAGGCTCGGCTACCGAGATGTAGAGTTTATCGCCGTCGAGAACGATTTTACCGGCGGGTACTTTCGAGAAATCGGTGGCTTTGATATAGTCAAAGGCTTTTTTGAAGAGCGGGTGCAGCGACTCGACCGATGCGGAGTCTTTCAATGAATTCAAAATCATGATGCTATTTTTTATAGGTTTGAATAGGATTGTTACATGTGTGTCGGGATAAAACCTATTCCGACTTCATGCAAATATAATCAAATAATTGAGATGATAGCCGTTTCTCCCCTTAAATTTTTACCATACGGGGAGGTTGGGATTTTCGGGGCGGTAGCCGCTGCGTATGCGCCACTCCTGCGGGTAGAGGTTGTTGATGCGGTTGCCCAAATGATTGCACCAGCCCAGCGGGAGGCCGTCGCAGGTAACGAGGCGCATGCCGCGCCGGGGATCAGCGAGTGTTGGCCATGTTTCCCGTCGCAGGTAGGCTATGGCTTCGTCGATCGTGAGGGGTAACGCATCGAAGGCTTCGGTATTGAGGCTGGTCGACAAGGCGAGTGCGTGGTGCGGCTGCCACTCGCGGCCTTTGCGTGAGGCGACAGGTATGCCGCGATGTACGATGTCGAACCGGGTGGCGAAAAGATCGTAATCGGGAACGAGCGATGCGGGCAGAGCGGTAACGGATTCGTCGTCGGTGTCGAAAACATATTTTTCGGGAGCGGAAACCCATGAACGCCATACTTCGGTGTCTCCTTTGGCGGTCGGGCGCTTGTTTCTGTTTTTACCGTTTTTACGGTTGGCTCTTTGCAACCATTCATCGCGTTCGCATTCGTCGGCGTTGCCCGGTTTGCGTACGATCGCCATGAAAAGCCCCTCGCCCCGGGTATAGTGGGGCATGAACCGGTAAGCGGGCAGCTCTTTGTCGAGCGAAGGGTGTATGTGCCATGCCGCAGGCGGGGCGGCTGCCAGGGGTGTCGCGTCGAAATGATCGCAAAGGAAACGTATCATATCTTCGTTTTCTTCCCGGTTGTAGGTACAAGTGCTGTATATGAGCAGACCGCCGGGGCGCAAGGCGTCCCACACGTCGGAGAGTATTTCCCGTTGGCGCTCGGCGCATACGCCCACTTGTGCCGGCGACCATTCGGTTGTGGCTTGGGTGTCTTTGCGGAACATGCCTTCGCCCGAGCAGGGTGCGTCGACCAGTATCACGTCGAAGTAGTGATGCAGTTTTCCGAAGTCTGCTGCTGTGTTACGGGTTACGATCGTGTTGTCGTATCCCCATTTTATGACGTTTTCGGCCAGGATATGAGTGCGGTTGCGCACGACTTCGTTGCACACGACGAGACTCCCGGCGGGAAGAGCCGAGAGGGCGAGCGTGGATTTTCCTCCCGGTGCGGCGCACAGGTCGAGATACCGTACCGGCGTGTCGACAAACCGGCGCAGAACGTAATCGAGGAACATCGAAGAGGCTTCCTGCACATAGTATACGCCGCCGTGTAGTCGGGGGTCGAACGTGAAAGCCGGTCTTGTCTCGATATAATAGGCGTCGCGACACCACGATACGGGCTGGTAGTCGGGTCGTCCGTTACATTTGGCGGG
>ERZ857969.4823-NODE-4823-length-11326-cov-3.043829_pt1 | contig 11326 bp, 7 predicted proteins | sample MGYA00519864_ERZ857969 | MGnify/ENA primary metagenome ERZ857969 (study PRJEB31778, sample SAMEA3449382) | human gut metagenome | biome: human gut; feature: human-associated habitat; material: faeces | place: United Kingdom | collected 2010/2012 ... | reverse complement strand
TGATTTCAGCCAGAGTATAGTTTTGAGTCCAAATACTATCTCTGTGGGGTATTATGGCATTGTGGCACTGGTTTGTCAATAAAAACTGCTGCTATGATCTGCCACAAAGCCATTCTTCCACCGCACTGTGTACCGGAATGGAAGGTGCCGCACCTTTGGCCGAAACTGCCATCGCGGAAGCTGCCGATGCTTCTCTCAACGCTGTTTCCACTGATTTTTCCGCACAGAGTGCTGCCAGGAAATATCCGCAGAAAGTGTCTCCTGCCGCAGTTGTATCTACAGCATTTACTTTAAATATCGGATGGGAATAAAATTCTTCTTTATATCCGTAGAAAACCCCTTCTTTTCCAAGTGTCATAACAATGGCTGCCTTTGGATACTTCTTTTGAAGTGCTTTCAGAATATCCCGGAAATCCCCTTCTGTGGAAGTCCCTGCCAGAGCTGCTGCCTCCAGTTCATTTACCATAAAGATATCCACCAGTTCCAGAGGAAGTTCCTCCGGCTTCCCGGGAATCGGCGATGCATTAAAAACAACTCTGCAGCCTTTTTCATGACTGAGTCGGATAATTTCCCCAACCATATTGATCTCATTCTGCAAAAGCACAAAATCTCCGGCTTCTGCCTTTTCCAGCACATTTTTGATATATTCTTCTGTATACATACGGTTTGTTCCCGCACTGACAATAATACGGTTCTGTCCCTTACTGTTTACTTCAATAAAAGCACAGCCGCTTTCTGTATCCATGACCCGCAGACAGGAAACATCCGCACCAGCATCTACAAGGATTTCTTTCAGAAAAAGTCCGTCACTGCCAACAGCTCCCGCATGCAGTACCTGCGCGCCCGCACGGGCAGCTGCTACTGACTGGTTCAGTCCTTTTCCGCCGGCATTGACACTGTATCCCGTTGCCATAATGGTTTCTCCTGGCTGAACAAACTCTTCCACACTGCAGACTTTATCAATATTTAAAGAACCAAAATTAATAATCTTCATAATATTTGCCATCCCCCTGTTTTTTCTTATATTCTATTTTCACACAAAAAAGTCCGCAATACAAGCCACAAAAAGCCCCTTCATACAGCAGTTTTCCTACCATATAAAAGAGCTTTTTCTTCAAAAATAATTTCGTTCTTATTTATGCAGATGCACATCCAGCTGATTATAAGGAATCTCAATTCCGTAATAATCAAAATCTTCCTTAATCCGCTGGTTGAGTCTCCATCTGGTATCCCAGTAGCGGTCGGTGTCTACCCAGACACGAAAGCCCATGATCACGGAGCTTTCTGCCAGTTCGTCTACGAATACTACCATCTCTTCGTCCTCTCTGGTGTCCGGATCATCGGTGAGGATGTCTTCCAGGATTTCCTTGGCTTTCTGGATATCTGCATTGTAGGAAATTCCTACCTTGATCTCCAGTCTTCGCTGGTCTCTTGCTGTCACGTTGGTGATGGTCGTATTGGAAAGAGTACCGTTGGGGATCACGATGTGCTTGTTGTCGATGGACAACAGGGTTGTATAACAGATCTCGATCTTGGATACCGTTCCCTCACTTCCATCCTGTCCGTTGACGATGATGTAGTCTCCCACCTGGAAAGGCTTGAACAGAAGAAGCATCATTCCTCCGGCCAGGTTGGAAAGTCCGCCCTGCAGGGCAAGACCCAAAGTAACACCGGCAGTTCCAAGAAGTGCTGCCAGGGATGATTCTTTCACACCAAAACTTGTGGATATGTTAAAGAGCAGAAGTATGTAAAGCACGATCTTGACCAGGGATGACATAAACTGCGCCACACCTGTATCCAGTCTGGATTTTGTCAGTGATTTTCTGACAAACTTTACGATCCATTTAATTACCGTGCTGCCCACCCAGAAAGCAACAATGGCCAGAACAACCTTGATTCCAAATTTTGCGATGTCCGGAAGATAATTCTCAAACATCTGCTTATACTGGCTTACCTGACTTCCTACCTCCTGCACAGTCTGTACAGTACTGTCCAAATAAAATCCCTCCTGTCTGATCGATCACTCAATATGTACGGATCAAAATATGGTTTTCAGGGTGCATCACGTTCTCATCATCTCTTCATTGTTTATCCTGATATAAATCTTCTCTATAATCCGCATCTGGTAATATAATAATACAGCAGCGGTTTTTCCCTGTAAAACCGATTTCTCCGGTTCCATAAAGTATAGGGTATAAACCACTGCTGCATCTGTATCGCAATTCTGTTATATTTTGTCTCGTAATGCAATGCGAAGCATTCCTGCCCGCTGCGCCTTACTGAATGTTTCTCTTTATTTATTAATTCCCTTCATGGAAAGACTGATACGCTTCTTCTTCAGATCCACGCCAAGAACACGGACATCCACAATATCTCCCACGCTGACTGCTTCCAGCGGATGTTTGATAAATTTCTCACTCATCTCGGAAATATGGACCAGACCGTCCTGATGAACTCCGATATCTACAAAAGCACCGAAGTCAATAACATTGCGGACAGTTCCCTTCAGTACCATACCCTCTTTCAGGTCTTTCATATCCAGGACATCGGTACGGAGGATCGGTTTCGGCATCTCATCTCGTGGATCTCTGGCCGGTTTTTCCAGCTCTTTTACGATATCACGAAGAGTCGGCTCACCGATCTCCAACTCTTTTGCCAGTTTTCCGTAATCGCGGATCTGTCTGGAAATGCCAGTAAGTTTACGCTCTGCCACATCTTCCGGTGTGTAGCCAAGTTTTTCCAGGAGTTTTTTGGCTGCGTCGTAGCTCTCCGGATGGACACTGGTTGCATCCAGAGGATTTTTGCCCCCTGTGATCCGTGTGAAACCTGCACACTGCTCAAAAGCTTTCGGTCCCAGCTTGGCAACTTTCAGAAGTTCTCTTCTTGTCTGGAAACGGCCGTTTTCTTCACGGTAAGTGACGATATTTTTTGCGATGGTTTTGCTGATTCCGGAAATGTATTCCAAAAGGGATGCGGATGCGGTATTCAGATCCACGCCGACTTTATTAACACAGTCTTCTACAACGCCGTTCAATGCTTCGCCAAGCTTCTTCTGGTTCATGTCATGCTGATACTGGCCCACACCGATGGATTTCGGGTCGATCTTTACAAGCTCTGCCAGCGGGTCCTGAACACGTCTTGCGATGGATGCGGCACTTCTCTGTCCCACATCGAAATTCGGGAACTCTTCTGTTGCAAGCTTGCTTGCAGAATATACGGAAGCTCCTGCCTCGTTGGTGATCACATACTGAACTTTTTCCGGGATTTCCTTAAGAAGTTCCACGATGATCTGCTCGGACTCTCTGGATGCGGTTCCGTTTCCTACGGAAATCAGGGTCACGTGATATTTGCTGATGAGTTTTTTGAGGGTTTCCTTGGCTGCACGGATCTTGTTCTCGTTGGTAGGCGCTGTTGGATAGATCACTGTAGTATCCAGAACTTTTCCGGTTGGATCTACCACTGCAAGCTTACATCCCGTACGGAACGCCGGGTCCCATCCAAGAACTACCTGCCCCGCAATTGGAGGCTGCATGAGAAGCTGCTCCAGGTTTTTGCCAAAGACATGGATAGCACCGTCTTCTGCTGCCTCTGTAAGGGCACTTCGGATTTCACGCTCAATGGCCGGTCCGATGAGACGTTTGTAGCTGTCCTCAATGGCTTCTTTCAGCACCGGTGTGGTATTGGGATTGTCGCGGACGATCACCTGTTTCTCCAGATAGCGGATGATCTCTTCCTCAGGTGCAAGGATCTTTACAGTGAGGAATTTCTCTTTCTCACCACGGTTCAGGGCAAGGACACGATGGCCGGCAAGCTTCTTCACCGGCTCCTCGAAATCATAATACATCTCGTATACGGACTGCTCTTTCTCATCTCTCGCAGCGGAACAGATCGTTCCTTTATCCATGATTCTTTTACGGATGCTGATACGGTAGTCTGCCTCATCAGAAATATGTTCCGCAAGGATATCCCTGGCGCCGCTGATGGCTTCTTCCACAGTTTTGACTTCTTTCTCTTCTGAAAGAAATGCTTTCGCCTCTTCCTCAAGAGGTTTCTTCGTCATCTGAAGAAGAATGATATCCGCCAGCGGTCCCAGGCCTTTTTCCCTGGCAATGATAGCTCTTGTACGGCGTTTCGGCCGATATGGGCGGTAAAGATCTTCTACCACTACAAGTGTCTGCGCTGCCTCGATCTGTTTCTTCAGTTCCGGAGTCAGCTTGCCCTGTTCCTCGATGCTTCCGAGAACCTGGGCTTTTTTGTCCTCAAGGTTTCTTAAATAGGCAAGTCTTTCGTTAAGGTTACGAAGCTGTTCGTCATTGAGTGTACCGGTTGCTTCTTTGCGGTATCTGGAAATAAAAGGAATGGTGCAGCCTTCATCGATCAGCTTAACCGCTGCCTCGACCTGCCATTTCTCAACGTTCAATTCTCTGGTAATTACCTGAATAATATCCATTTTTATCTTTCTCCCGTTGTTTCAAATTTGCCTGAGGCTGCATTTCCCTCTTTACACAGCTTCTGACATTTATCAAAGATCAATCTGTGCGATCACGTCTTTCAGAGCATTAGCGCTTGCGTGAAGCTTCTCTGTCTCCTCCTCGGTCAGAGGAACGCGGACAATTCGTTTCACACCATTCGGTCCGATGGAAGCCATAGTGCTAAGACATACGTCTTCAATGCCATACTCTCCGTGAAGCATGGTTGATACACTGACTATTGTATCAGATGCTGCAAGAAGAAGCGAGCAAAGTCTGCAGACAGATACGGCTACCGCATAAAATGTGGCACCTTTCTTGGCAATAACAGTTGATCCTGAAGTATGAACATACTCCAGAACTTCCTCTCTGTCAAGTGGCGGCAGATCTTTCTGATCCTCATGAACGATCTTGTCAAATTCATCAAGGGTCGCACCTGCAACAAAGGCTCTTGACCACGGTACAAAGGAAGTATCTCCATGCTCTCCGAATACATAGGCGTGGATGTTTTTCTCAGATACACCGTAGTGCTGAGAAAGTCTGCAGCGGAGACGGGCCGTATCCAGGGCGGTTCCGGAACCAAGGATCTGATTTTCCGGCAGTCCGGAAAGCTTTGCAAATGCATAAGTCATAATATCACATGGATTACTTACGATAATATAAAGCGCTTTGGGAGCCACCTTTACGATCTCCGGAGTAATACTCTTCATAATGTTGACGTTGGTCTGTGTCAGCTCGATGCGAGTCTGTCCCGGTTTTCTGGCAATACCGGAAGTGATGATCACAATGTCAGAATCTGCAGCATCCGGGTAATCTCCTGCCACGATGGAGATCGGCTCACGGAAACTGGTTCCCTGCTCAATATCCATAACCTCACCTTCAGCCTTATCTTTGTTAATATCGATCAGAACGATTTCTGATGCAATACTCCTCTGTGATAAGGTATAAGCGATAGTTGCTCCTACACTTCCTGCTCCGATGATCGTAATTTTACTGCTCATGTTTGTTCTCCTTTCAGCGTTGTTTGTCACATAAATAACAATTTTAATTACACACATTCAAACATAACATAAAATATAGTTGTATGCAATAAAATTATGGCTGTATTTTCCAGGATGTTTTGCGTTAATTATTGATGTAATTCAAATTTCTTTTTATATATTCTGTCTTTTTTTTTATTATTCTGTGTATTGATCTGTTATTTTTTTGTCGATATAAGGGTAAAAAGGTAGAATATCTCCTTATACATGAACATAAAAACCCCGGGAACTTCCTGGATTTTGTGAAGTTCCCGGGGACTTTGACTTAGATCAAGAGTGTTGGTTATAGTCAAGCAGATATTCGCAATCCGCATTCGCTACTTGCTCATAACCGAATAACTGCTTTGCAGTTAATTCGGTTATTTTTTTGCCTGTGCAAGTGCTTTCTGCGCTGCTCCGAGAATGCCCTCGGATGAGAGTGTCGCACCACTGACAGTATCAATGCCATCTGCAGTCTGGTTTGCCATAATCTGCGGATAAATGGTATTCCATGCCTCATTAAAGAATTCCGGAGTATCATTATTCGTCTGTGTAATCTCAACAATCTGACCTCCTGAGATGGTTACGGTCAGTCTTGTTTTGCCACCATATCCAAAAGCTGAGCCCTGATAAGTTCCGTCATTATACATTCCTGCAGGGGTCGGTTCCGGATCTTCGGTAGGCTCCGGTGTTACATCAGGATTCTCCGGATCTGGAGTCGGTGTTACATTTGGGTCATCCGGATCGGTTGTAGGTTCCGGTGTTGCCGTTGGAACCGGAGTTGCGGTCGGCTTCGGCGTTGCCGTTGGTTTCGGTGTTGCCGTTGGCTTTGGTGTCGGTTTCTTTGTCGGAGTTGGAGTTACTTTCTTTCCATATTCTGGATTAAGCGCAGACTTCAGAGCCTTTTTCACAGCATTCAGAATTCCGTTGGAGGAGTAGGTTGCTCCGCTGACGGTATCAATATCGTCTACATAATCCGTTCCCACAATCTGCTCTTCCAGCACACTCCACGCTTTTTCAAAAAACATCGGAGTATCTGAGTTTTCCTGTTTTACCGCTGTGATGATTCCATCCTTGATGGTTACGGTCACTTTTACATCTCCGCTGTAACCTTTTGCGGATGCTTTGTATGTACCATCCAGATATTTTTTCGGACTGTCAGGATCTGGATTTGCAGTTGGCTTTGGTTTCTTTGAAGGGGCTTTTGTTGGCGTTGGTGTGGAGGTTGCCACAGGTGCAGGGGTGACCTGCTGGCTGCTTCCATCTGCCGCTGCCTGGGATAATGCATTCTGGACTGCCTGGATAATTCCGTTGGAAGAATAGGTTGCTCCGCTGACTGCGTCTACATTTGGTGTATTTCCTGCGATCATTTTGCTGATCACTCCCTGGGCAGATGCAAAATAGGAAGCCGTTTCACCGGAAGCGTCCAGGATATCAATAGCTGCAATTTTTCCTCCACTGACCGTTACACGAACACGGATGGTTCCGCCGAATCCGGTTCCGGAGCCTTCGTAGGTTCCGTCTTTATATCCATTTGCCGGAACATCTGCTACAGGAGTCTGGGTAGAGCCCTGTCCGGCTGCACTGGCATTATTTCTGGCTGATTCTGATACGGTTCTTTTTCCTGAGCTCTTTTTTGCTGCTGTTTTTTTCGTACTTTTCTTAGATGTGCTTTTCTTGGACGTGCTGCTCTTTTTTGCTGCAGTACTGCTGTCTACTGAATCGGAAGTCTCCTCATATCCGAGATATTTTTCCAGTTCAGAAGCAGACATGACCGTTGTGTCTGCTTTCTGGACAGATTCCGTATTTGCATCAGAGCCCTGTGCTTTTATACCTGAAAATACAAGTGCCGCAATGACAGCAGCTGCAGGGATCAGCTTTGGCCAGGGTACTTTGGGTGTGCCATTTTCAGCTGGCTTTTTGTCTTTTAAATCTTTTTCCATAATTCTTTTTCTCCCCTCTTTTTGTGCGGCTTCTGTCAGGTATATGCTCTTTACGGCGTTTCCGGTCATTTTCCGAACCGCCACAGAAAATGAGCAGACCTCTGCCGCAGATATTTCCGTATACCTGCGGCAGAGGTTCCTACTCTTTGATGAACCGTTGTATTATTTAACAGTTACCACAAATTTCTTTGTAATTCCGTTGCATTTAACGGTGATGGTTGCCTTACCTTTTCTGATTCCTTTTACAACACCTTTGCCTGTTACGGTTGCAACTTTCTTGTTGCTGCTTGTGTATGTAACAGTGGATACTGGTGTTGCTTTGGATCTGATGGTTGTTGTTTTTCCTTTTGCAATTGTTGCAGAGGATTTTGTAAGTGTAAAGGTCGGGTTCTTAACTGTCAGCTTGTAGGTTGCTTTCAGTTTTCCGCTTGTTGCTGTAATTGTTACAGTTCCGGCTTTGATTCCCTTTACGGTACCTGTCTTGCTGTTTACAGTGGCAATCTTTGTATTGCTGCTCTTGTATGTTACAGAGGATACTCCGGCCAGTGTTGCTTTTACAGTGGCTGTTTTTCCTTTGTAAACAACTGCAGATTTCTTTGCGAATTTTACAGATGGAGCTTTTACAGTTACTTTGCAGGTTGCTGTTGCGTTTCCGCAGTTTGCAGTGATCACTGCTGTTCCGGCTTTCACACCTTTTACAACACCTGTGCTGCTTACTGTCGCAACTGCATTGTTGCTGGTTGTATAAGTTACTGTTTTAGCTGCATCATTGGAAGTTGTTTTCAGAGAAGCTGTTTTTCCTGTGTAAACAGTTGCTGATGTTTTGTCAAGAGTAACTGTCACTTTTACAAGTGCTGCCTCTGCGGCTTTAAGATGCTCAAGTGCCTCGTCAACTTCTGCCTGTGTTGCGTCTTCTCTTGCAAGAAGCTCCTCTGCCTCCTGAAGCTCTGTCTGCATTGCTGTCCAGGATTCTTTTGTATAATCGTTTTCCGCAAGTGCTTTTGCTGTTTCGACCTCTTTTGTAAGAGCTGTTGTGTCTGCCGGATCTTCCGCTGGTTTTACAATATTTGCATCTGTAGCCTGTACTACAAAGCTGTAGTCTGCATAGCCAAGTGCATATACGGTCAGTCTCCAGTATCCGGTTCCGTCTGTTCCTTCCGGAAGCTGGCATCTTAAAGAATCGGTAAGTCCAAGCTGGATTCCCATGGATTTATGCATCCAGTTATCTGCCGCAAACTTGGTTCCGAAAGATCTCAGCACCTTTGTTCCTGTAGCGTCATCTCCACAGTAATCCCAACGTACTGCCTGCATGTTTGCTCCAAGATCTCCGTATCCGCCTCCTGTAATATCTACACGGAGGAATTCTCCGTAGCTTCCGCTTGCTTCTTTTACAGTCGGTGTTACATTTGTCGCTGTTTTCTGAGCCTGATCCTTGATTCCGGAATCTGCTCCTGTTTTTCTTGCCTCAAATGTAAAGCTGTCGCCGTTTTTCACTGCATATTTCAGACCGTTGGTATCTGCTGTTACTGCTGCTGTTGCTGTATAGGCGCTCAGCTGTACCTCACCATATCCACCTTCCAGTACACCATCATTGGTAACTACGTTGTATTTCTGGCAAAATGCTGCATAATCTTCTGTTCTTACAGCAACCGGAACGTATTTCAGGCCATATACTTCATAATGATCCATATCTACGGTTGTTCCGTCTGCTTTTGTAATGGTTCCTTTTTTAAATCCTACAGTTGTTCCGTCTGTCAGCTTGATAGTATTCCGATCCACCCATGCCGCAATCGGATATCTGCTTCCGTCTTCTGCCACAATGGTTGTCTCTGTCTGGAAGCTTCCTCTGTGAAGTCCGTGGTTTGTAGTTGCTCTTGTTACCGTATCAAAAGCACCTTTGTCAAGTTCATTATGACCATCCACTTCCTCAGAAGAAGTTGTATCTCCTGCTGCATATACGCCTTCATTTGCCCAGTACTCTGCCCAGGTCAGGCCTGCGTATACATACTGATACTCTCCCTGAAGTTCATCAGAATCCGCAAATGCCTCTGTCTCGTCGTCTGCTGCTGTAAATTCGTCTACACCGGAAGCCTCTTCCTCCGTATTCTCTGCTGCACTTTCCTCTGTGATCTCATCAGCGTTCTGGTCCTCTGCCGCAATCTCTTCTGCATCAGCAACCTCTCCCGCAGCTGCCTCGTAATCGGAAACCTCAGCAATCTCTTCCTCATCGCTCTGCTCGGTTTCGTCTGCTACAATGCTGCTGTCCAGGTCTGTTGCCATTACAGCTGTAGGAAAACTTGTTGCTGCCACTGCAAGACTTAAGATGCAGGGAGCTGTTTTTTTCAGTAGATTCCACTTATGCATTACTTATTCCTCCTAAAAATATGAAATATTTATAGAAACCTTTCCAGGGGTTACTACCGTAAATACCGTCAAACTGCTTTGAAACTTACGTTTATTCGATGATATCCTCCACGCTGTAGGAATCCGCAAGCAGGCTGAACCGCTCCTTCATCCCCTCAGTGAGATACACATGGTGATCTTCATCCACAAAGAGTCCGTCCGCACCGTAAGTTTTCAACAGTTCGGCACCTTTTTCCACCCCCAGCACAAAACATGCGGTGGAAAGTGCGTCTGCCTCAAGGCCTGTGTCGCAGACTACCGTAACTCCGGTCACTCCGCTTTTTGCCGGATAACCGGTGGACGGATCCATAATGTGATGATACCTTACACCATCTTCGATAAAATATTTCTCGTAATCTCCGGATGTGGAAAGAAATTCTGTGCCATTTAAGGCAACCACACCAAGATAATCGTCGTCATTTTCAGCACGGGGATCTGTCACTGCCACGTTCCAGGAAGAACCATCCGGTTTGCTTCCATAGGTCATGACACTGCTTCCCCCAAGGTTCATAAGCGCCGCAGAAACATCCTTCTGTGTTTCCAGATATTCCAGAATCGAGTCACAGCCAATTCCTTTTCCGGCTGCACCAAGATCCAGCGAACATCCCTCGTCCATGCGGATCGTCGTTCCGTCAAGAGAAACTTTCTGATATCCGGAATCTTTCAGAACATTTTTGATTTCTGCTTCTTCAGGAATTTTCTGATTTTCCCCGCCAATATCCCACAGACGGATCAGTTTTCCGATGGTCGGATCAAAAGCTCCGTCAGAATCTTTCGCAATTTTCAGAAGGCGTTCCAGATATCCGGAAAGTTCATCGGAAATCTCCTTATCTTTTCCGCTGTCTGCGTTCACCTTGTAAATCTGGGAACTTTCATTGGTCCATGAAAGAAGGTTTGTTTCCACATCTGTCAGTACAGATGTCAGTTTACTGTTTATATCGTCTCCTGTGGTATAAAGTGTTTCTGATACCACAGTATCCATGGCAAAATCTGTATTGGTATATGTCTGTATGTCATTTTCCGAAGCTGCGCATAATACAGGAAAAACCATGGTAATTCCTGCAGCTGCAGCCGTTGCCAGAAAAGCTTTCTTTTTCAGAGCATGAGATCTCATAGATTAATTTCCCTCATTTGTTCCAATGTGAATATTTTTTCTCGGACAGGTTGCCGCACATGCGTGGCAGCAAAGACATTCGCCGGACCTGGCCGTGTCGCCGTCAATATCCAGATGAGCCGGACATCTTTTTTTACAGAGACCGCATTTCGGCGGACATTTTTCACGGTTTCTCTGAAAAAGTGCTCCCGGAAGGATCGGCATTAATGCAAAAACCGCTCCCATAGGGCAGAGAAACTGGCAGAAAAAACGTTCCTGTGTACACATTCCCACCATGATCAGAACCAGAATCACGATTCCCGCCAGATATTTACTGTTAGGGAAACGTCCTGCTGTAATCATGGAAAAAACATCCCACGGGCTGGTTCCTGTAAGCTT
>ERZ857969.4798-NODE-4798-length-11377-cov-3.437555_pt1 | contig 11377 bp, 9 predicted proteins | sample MGYA00519864_ERZ857969 | MGnify/ENA primary metagenome ERZ857969 (study PRJEB31778, sample SAMEA3449382) | human gut metagenome | biome: human gut; feature: human-associated habitat; material: faeces | place: United Kingdom | collected 2010/2012 ... | reverse complement strand
ATCACTGCTTCCGTGTTGCTTGATTTCCATAAAATCCTCGTCTGTAAATATTTTATTATAAAGGGGCCGGGCGTTTTATCTTACAGCCCAGCCCTTTTGAAAGGAGTTAAAATGGAGTTGAACATTCAGACCGCAGAACTGGCATTAAGGGAAGCGTCAGAAGCCAATCCGGGAGCATGGGCAGACCATTCCTGGTTTGTAGCCAAAGCCTGTAAAAACATCGCATCACACTGTAAAGATTTATCTTCTGAACAGGCATATATTTTCGGGCTGTTGCATGATATTGGACGCTATGCCGGAGTGAGTTCGGAAAGGCATCTGATAGACGGCTATCGGTACTGTATGGAGCGCGGATGGGAAAAAGCTGCACAGATATGTATATCCCACGCATTTATGATTCAGGATATTGCTACATCTATCGGTGAGTTTGATGTCAGTGATGAGGATTATCTGTTTATGAAAGAATTTGTTGCAAATGCGGTATATGATGATTATGACCGTCTTGTACAGTTATGTGATGCATTGGCTATGCCGACGGGGTTCTGTCTTTTGGAAAAGAGATTTGTAGACGTGACAATACGGTACGGTGTTCACACAGCGACAATAGACAGGTGGAAAAAGATTTTCGAGATTAAAGAACAGTTTGAAAGTCAGATTGGCTGTTCTATCTACTCTTTGCTTCCGGGTATTGTGGAAAACAGTTTTCGTTAAGGAGGGATATCGTGTATTACGAATCCAGTGATTTTGATACAGGCAGGGAAAGGTGGCAGCATGAAGTATAAGCATATTGTTTTTGATATTGACGGTACTCTGATTGATACGGAATATGCTGTATTACATTCCCTACAGGAAACTATAAAGGGATTGTCTGGGAGAGAGATACCATGCTCTGAACTAAGATTTGCGTTAGGGATTACAGGGACAGACGCTTTGAAAAAACTTGAGATAAAAGACACTTCCTATGCGATAGAATTATGGGATAAAAATATGCGTAACTATACAAATACCATTAAAGTATTTGACGGAATCGTTGAATTATTGAAAAATCTTATAAGCCTGGATTATGAAATAGGGATTGTCACATCAAAGACAAGGGAAGAATTTACACATGATTTTTGTCCGTTTGGTATCAATCATTATTTCAAAATAATCATATGTGCAGACGATACACAGGAACATAAACCCAATGCCGCACCGATTTTGAAATATATGGAATTATCAAAAACAGACCATAGTAAAGTGCTTTATATCGGAGACAGCAAATATGACAGTAAATGTGCGGAAAATGCGGGAATTGATTTTGCTTTGGCGGTATGGGGCAGTCATAATAAGCACATAAAAGCAGATTATTTTTTTGAAAGGCCTGCCGACCTGTTATCTGCTATAACTTCATCTTCATCATAAAATATTTTAAATATATAAATATGGATTAAGTAGCTTGTGTGAGAAATAAAGCATACAGACCACGTCTCAATCGGAATTTGAAGGAGAAATTTATGCTAGGAAAGAAGTGCTCGGATGAAATCAACTATACAGTGGAAGCCATCTGGGACAGATAATGGATCACCGTACCTGTCCCTAGTGGCCACGCTTGATCAGAATGCAGAGATTCGCGTGCTGACATGGTAATAAAGGACAGAATCAAAAAAAGGTATTGCGTATGCGTTGGTTTAGGAATAAAGAATAAAATAAGTGAGACTGGATATTGCTTTATAGGAAGTAGTATCCAGCTTTTTATTAATATTTTTATTGGCAAAAATAATAAAAGCAAATAAGAGTGTGTGGACTTATTGCCGATAATGTAGTATACTAACCATAGTAAGTGCAATTTTTGAATTATGACAATGAAAAGCCCATAGAATGTGGTTTTGATCGTGTGAAAGGAGGATGGCAGATGCGATACTTTTCAGTTGCTGAAATGGCAAAAAAATGGGATGTATCTGAACGTAGTGTAAGAAATTATTGTGCTCACGGGCGTGTACCGGGAGCATTTATTACCGGAAAGACATGGAACATTCCGGAAAATGCAAAAAAGCCAGAGCGTTCTAATAAGAAGAAAGAAAAAAAGACGACGCTATTGGATATTTTGCTGGATGAGAAGGCAAATAAATACTCTGGAGGTATTTATCATAAGACACAGATTGATTTAACATATAATTCAAACCATATGGAAGGCAGTCGATTGACCCACGATCAGACCCGATATATATTCGAGACGAATACTATTGGTATAGAAAAAGAAGTGCTTAATGTAGATGATGTGATTGAAACAGCAAACCATTTTCGGTGTATTGATATGATTATTGACTATGCAAAAGCAACATTGACGGAAAATTTTATCAAGAAGCTGCATCTGGTTCTGAAAAATGGCACCAGTGATTCCAGAAAGGATTGGTTTGTTGTCGGCGATTACAAGAAAATGCCAAATGAAGTTGGCGGTATGGAGACTGCACTTCCAGAAGAAGTTGCAGATAGAATGAAGAAATTACTGTCAGAGTATAATAATCAGGAAGAAAAGGCACTTGAAGATATTCTGAATTTTCATGTAAAGTTTGAATGTATCCATCCATTTCAGGATGGTAATGGTCGTGTGGGACGATTGATTATGTTCAAAGAATGCCTAAAATACAATATTGTTCCGTTCATTATTGAGGATAATTTAAAAATGTTTTATGATCGAGGATTGAAAGAATGGAACAATGAAAAAGGGTACCTGACAGACACTTGCTTGACAGCGCAAGATCGATATAAGGCATACTTGGATTATTTCAGGATTGCATATTAAGAGGGAAATTAGGGCTGCACAATACCGTGCAACGATTCATGTGAATTCAGATATGCTGATTGCTTTTCCAGAGAGTAAGGGATATTCCGTTCGAAATTTAAAATATATGGCAAAATTCGCTGAGACTTATCCAGATCGGGAATTTGTGCAACAGGTTGTTGCACAAATTCCGTGGGGTCATAATATTGTTCTTCTGGATAAGGTAGCTGATATGGATGAACGCAAATGGTATATCAAAAAGTCAGCAGAAATAAGTAAATTTAAATCTGCACCGTCACATTTCCGATACCGGAATCATTTGGTTTGGCGAGGACTCCACGGTCTGCGCCAGGCGGATGTCCTAGTATGCGCACATAAGAACGATAAAAAGAAGAATAGTCAAGGAAGCCGCTGTCTGCAGCGGCTTCTTTTGCGTGGCAGCCATTAAAAAGAAGCATCTGTGCATAAGCGATTCGTTTTCTTAAAAGGTAGTCGATTACAGTTGTTCCGGTTGCCTTTTTGAAAACTTTATTTAAATGATGCTTGCTGATAAAAAAATGATCTGAAATTTCATCAAGTGTCACTGGGTCCTTCAAATGCTGATTTAAATAAAAAAGAATGGAACTAAGCTGCGTCTGTGGAGTGTCAGACTGTTTTGAAAAAGCATTGCACGAATCACTCATATCTGCAATCTGCATCAGCAGCGCTTCTACGCAGATTGGAAGCATCTGTGCCTGAAATTCATTGCTTTTACGAGAACAGGATTCAAGACTTTCCAGATAGGACAGCAGATGAAATTGTTCAGTATGTTTAAAATAAATAGGCTGTCTGGCATTTTCACCTGTTTGAGGAAATGCGCGCAGCAAAAAATCACGCCGCTCTGGGAGCAGCAGATCTGGGTGAAAATGAAGGGAATAGCGCCTATATGGGGCAGTGCTGTTAACACGCACACCGTGAAATGCGTGCGGTGAGAGTAACAGCACACTTCCAGGTGTCGGCTGATAGTTAACACCCTCTACCAGATAGTCGGCGTCACCAGAAAGAAAATAAAAAACTTCATAAAAATTGTGGCAGTGAAGCGCATAATCTGTCATCACATATGTGCTTTCCGAATAGCCAAATGAAACAAGATCTGTATTGATATGTGCTGTTGAATCCATATGATCAGAACCTTTCTTTACTTTTTTGTGCTCTGCAAAACAGGATACCATATAATCGCTATATATGCAATGTTTTGTTTCTTTTTTGCAATGGATTTTTTGGATTAAAAGAAGTATAGTAGACATAGAAGCCTAGAAAAAACGAAACAAACTTGATAAAAACCAACAAAAAATAAAAATAAAAAGGAGATTTATTATGAAAACAGGTGCACAACTTTATACGATTAAATCGTATACTCAGAATGTAAAGGATTTCGCATGCTCTATGAAAAAAATTGCAGAAATGGGCTATAAGACTGTCCAGATTTCCGCAGTAGGAAAGGATCTTAAGCCAGAGCAGATTAGAGAAATCTGTGATGCAAATGGTCTTGAGATTGCATTGACACACAGTGATCCTAATCGAATCCTCTATGATACTGAAGCACTTATTAAGGAGCATGATATCATGGGATGCCGCTATATTGGACTTGGAATGATGCCAGAGCGCTATCGTACAAAGGAGTGGCTGAGCCATTTCATGGATGATTTTAAGGAGCCAGCAAAAAAGATTGCTGCATCAGGAAAGCTTTTGATGTACCACAATCACAATACTGAGTTTGAGGCATTTGAGGCAGAAAATCTGCCAAATGCAAATTCGAAAAAACGCATGATTGAGTATCTTATGGAAGGATTTGCACCAGATGAGATGGGAATTACTCTGGATACCTATTGGGTAGCAGCAGCGGGTGCTGATGTATGCGAGTGGATTCGTCTGTTAAAGGATCGTATTCCGTGCGTTCATTTAAAAGATATGCAGATTAAGGGTTGGAACCAGATCATGGCACCAGTTATGGAGGGTAATTTAAACTTCCCGGCAATCTTTAAGGAACTTGAGAACAGTTGCTGTGAATATATGTTGGTAGAGCAGGATGTCTGCACACAGGGCAGCCCATTTGAGTGTTTGAAGACAAGTTATGATAATCTTGCAAAGGCTGGATATCGTTAATCTTTTATGATAGTGAATATAAGAAGGAGAAAAAGATAGATGGAACAGGTAAGACTTGGAATTATTGGTGTTGGTAACATGGGAAGTGGCCACACTGCTAATATCATGGCAGGAAAAGTGCCGGAAGTGCGTATTACGGCAGCAGCAGATCTTCGTGAGAGCAGAATAGAGTGGGCAAAGGAAAATATGCCGGAGGGTACAGCAATTTTCGAGGATGGCGACAGCTTAATCAAATCAGGTACATGTGATGCTGTATTGATCGCAGTGCCGCATTATGATCATCCGCGTCTGACAATTCTTGCACTTGAAAATGGACTTCATGTTATGTGTGAGAAGCCGGCAGGTGTTTATACAAAGCAGGTAAGAGAAATGAACGAGGCCGCAGAGAAGAGCGACCGCGTATTTGGTATGATGTTCAATCAGAGAACAAATTGTATCTATAAAAAGATGCATGACATGGTACAGAGCGGTGATTACGGAAAATTAAAGCGTGTGAATTGGATCATCACAGACTGGTACCGCACACAGGCATATTATAATTCAGGCGGCTGGAGAGCAACATGGGACGGCGAAGGCGGCGGCGTTTTATTAAATCAGTGTCCGCACAATCTGGATTTGCTGCAGTGGATCTGCGGAATGCCGTCAAAGGTACGTGCATTCTGTCATAACGGAAAGTGGCATGATATCGAGGTTGAGGATGATGTAACTGCATATCTGGAGTTCCCAAATGGCGCAACTGGCGTATTTGTTACTACAACAGCTGATGCACCTGGAACAAACCGTCTTGAGGTAACACTCGAAAAAGGAAAGCTTGTTGCAGAAAAAGATGAGCTTAAGTTCTATGAGCTTGAAATTAATGAGAGAGAGTACTGCTATCAGGCAACAGAAGGATTTGCAAAGCCACCGTGTCATGAGACGACATTAGAGCTTGACGGAAAGAATCCTCAGCATATTGGTGTATTAAATGCGTTTGCTGCTGCTATTCTTCGCGGTGAGCCATTAGTGGCAGATGGCGTTGAAGGTATTCATGGACTTGAGCTGTCTAATGCAATGCATTTGTCTTCATGGCTTGAAAAGCCGGTTAGTCTGCCAATTGACGAGGATCTCTTCCTTGAAAAATTGAATGAGCATCGTGCAAATTCCAAGAAAAAGGAAAATGTACAGGATATTACTTTTGATACAACAGGAAGTTACGGAAGCAAGACTAAGGAATAAGTAGGAGGTGCTTCTATGAAACGTGCAGTGATTGTTGGCTGCGGCAATATCGCCGCAGTCCATGCTGCCGTACTGACTGCTCAAAAAGATACAGAGCTTGTCGGTGTGGCAGATATTCATTTTGAGAAAGCCCAGGATTATGCCGAAAGATTTCATACAAAGCCATATGCCTCACTAGAGGAAATGATTGAAAAAGAGCAGCCTGATGTGCTTCATGTTTGTACGCCGCATTATCTTCATGTACCTATGACACAGTATGCACTAGAGCGCGGCATAAATGTGTTTATGGAAAAACCACCGGCAATCACATTGGCGCAGCTGGATCAGTTAAAGCAGGCAGTTTATGCGTCAAAGGCAAAGCTGGGCTTATGCTATCAGAATCGTTATAATCCAAGCTATCGCGCAGCAAAAGAATTTATTGCATCAGGCGCGGCAGGAAAAGTGTTAGGCGCACGTGGACTTGTCACTTGGAATCGTCCGGCACCATATTATACGCAGAGTGAGTGGAGAGGAAAGCTTGCAACAGAGGGCGGCGGTGTATTGATTAATCAGGCTGTACATACATTAGATCTTCTTTCTGATTTATTAGGAAAGCCAGATTGGATCGATGCTTCACTTTCAAATCATCATTTAAAAGGGCTTATCGAGGTTGAAGATACGCTGGAGGCATATATTAGATTTGGTGAAAAAGTTGCATGTTTTTATGCAACGAATGCATATTGTGCAGATGTTCCGCCGTTAATTGAGATTTCCTGCGAGAAGGTAACAGTTCGCATTGAGGATTTGGATGTTTCTTATCGTTATCCGGATGGAACAATTACAAAGCCAGACGTGGAGCGCCCTGTTCCAATTGGAAAAAGTTACTGGGGAAGCGGTCATACAGCATGTATTGGTGATTTTTATAAGGCATTGGAAAATAATACCGACTTTGCGTTGGAGCTTCCAGTGTTAGAAAATAGTATTCGTTTGATGCTTGGTGCATATGAGTCAGCGCGTGAGCATCATGTTGTGGAATTTTCGTAACTATTCAGAGTTATGTAAAATTACTTGCTGTGAATGTAGTTTTGAATAGTTAAGTTTTGTGACTAAGAAGGAGAAAACATGAGAAAAATACTTTCAAACTGTCCAGTCAGCTGTTTTGCTGATGAGATCAGTGTATCACTTGACAGACAGATTCAGGTATTAAATGAGCTTGGAATTAAATTTGTGGAGTTTAGAAGTGCTGATGGCACTGGCGTAGCAGATTTTACCGATGAGCAGGCAAAGGAAGCAAAAAAACGTCTTGACGCTGCTGGAATCCGTGTATCCGCAGTTGGTTCTCCAATTGGAAAAATTGGCATTGAGGATGATTTTGAAGCTCATATGAAAAAGCTGCAGCGTATTGAGCGCATAGCTGATATCTTTGAGACACCATATATTCGTATGTTCAGTTTTTATCTGCCAGAAAATGCCGATCCGAAGGATTCTCGTGACGCAGTTATGAAACGTATGGATCGCATGGTGCAGGAGGCAAAGGCTAGTCGTCTTGTATTGCTGCATGAAAATGAGAAAGGTATTTATGGTGACAACGCAACACGCTGTCTTGATCTGATGAAAGAATTTTATGGAGATCATTTTAAAGCGACCTTTGATTTTGCAAATTTCATTCAGTGTGGACAAAATACAGTAGATGCTTACGAAATGTTAAAAACATATATTGAGTATGTTCACGTAAAAGATGCACGTATGGCAGATGGTGAGGTTGTTGTGCCAGGAACAGGAGATGGACAGTTAGCCGCAATCTTTGACAAACTTGACCAGTCCGGCTACAAGAGCTATTTGAGTCTTGAACCGCATCTGGCAAACTTTGCAGGATTAGGAAGTCTTGAAAAGGAAGCCGCAGTGCGTGCTGAAAATGATACTGAGAAGGCATTCTGCATTGCATACCGTGCACTAGAAGGACTTCTTGGAAAATAATTAAACTTGTAAACCATATAAACCTATAAACCTAGATAAGATTCCGAGATATCTGTGGCAACGCAGGTGTTTTCGGAATCTTTTACTGAATGAAAAATTATCTTGACGAAAGCAGAAAGAACAGGATAAAATAAAGGCAGTTAGAGTATTACATGAACGAGAGAAAAGCGGAAAAATAATGAAAACAATTGAAGCGTTTTTTCAGAGGTTGAAGATACAGTAAAATCTCGCGTAAAGAGTAACGTTTTACTATAAAAACCTTTCTAAAAATAAAGAAAAAGAGAGACATTTTGATAGCAATGATGTATAATCGCGGTAGACACAATTTGATTCTTAGAGTCAATAAATATACATAATCAGACCGTGTCAAGCTGTTGTGTAAGTAAAAATATACAACAGCTAAAAATAAGAATCTCTAATATTGAAAGGAAAAAATGATATGGATATTTATGTTGATGTCCGTGCAGGACGTGATGGAAACGGAAGCAAGGAAATGCCATTTCGCCGTATTAATGAGGCTGCAAAGGTCGCAAAACCAGGTGATACAGTGCTTGTAGCACCTGGTGTATATCGTGAGTATGTGGATCCTATTTTTGCAGGAGAGCCAGATGCACGCATTACATATAAGAGTACAGAGCCATTGAAAGCAGTTATTACAGGAGCAGAGCGTATCACCAGTTGGAAGCATTATCAGGACAATGTATGGGTGTGCCGAGTGCCAAACAGTACCTTTGGTGCATATAATCCGTATACTACATTTGTATATGGCGATTGGTATTTTGCCAAGGCAGACAAGCATACTGGATGTGTTTATTTAAATGACAGAGCATTGTATGAGACAGCTTCGCTTGAGGATTGTATTAAGGGCGAAGTTTATGAGTGCAGCTGGGTTCCAGAGGAATCTGTTTACAAGTGGTATACAGAACAGGATCAGGAAACAGATGAGACTATTATTTATGCGAATTTTAAGGGAGCAGACCCGAACAAAGAAAATGTGGAAATTAATGTAAGACGTGAGTGCTTTATGCCGTCAAAGACAGGTGTTGGCTATATTACAGTAAGCGGGTTTACTGTGACAAAGGCTGCAACAACATGGGCACCGCCTGCTGCATATCAGGATGGAATGATTGGACCACATTGGAGCAAGGGTTGGATCATCGAGGACTGCGAGATCTCAAACAGCAAGTGTGCAGGAATTTCGCTTGGCAAATATCTTGATCCAGAGAATGACCATTACTTTACTACAAAATATGTAAAGAGCCCGACACAGATGGAGCGTGATGCTGTATGTCGTGGTCAGTATCATGGCTGGCTGAAAGAAAAAGTTGGAAGCCATATCATTCGCCGAAACAACATTCATCATTGCGAGCAGGGCGGAATCATAGGCCGTATGGGTGGTGTGTTTAGTATTATTGAGGATAACCATATTCATCATATCAACAACATGATGGAGTTAGGCGGTGCTGAGATTGCTGGAATTAAGATGCATGCTGCAATTGATGTGACAATGCGCCGCAATCACATTCATCATTGTACAATGGGTATTTGGTGTGACTGGGAAGCACAGGGAACAAGACTGAGCCAGAACCTGCTGCATGATAATCAGCGTCCGCCGTTTGCGTCTGTATTAAAGGGCGGCATGATGTCACAGGATATCTTTGTTGAAGTTGGACATGGCCCGACATTGATTGATAATAACATTATGCTTTCCGATGCAAGTCTTCGTTTTGCAACAGAGGGTGTAGCACTTGTCCACAATTTGATCTGTGGTGCACTTACTTGTGTGGGCGGAGGAACAGGACCGCGTTATACACCGTATCATATGCCGCATCGCACCGAGGTGATGGGCTTTATGACCGTGCTTCACGGTGATGATCGCTTCTATAATAATATCTTTGTACAGAAATGGCCATCAGATGATATTATAACGATGCACGATTCAGATGATGGATTTGACACAGAAAATCGTGCAGCAGGTACCTGGATGTTTGATGAGTATCCGACATATGATGAGTGGATTTCTCAGTTTGATTTTAGTAAGCCTGCTGATATGGCAAAACTTTATGGCGCACACGAAGGAAAGTTGCCAGTATGGATTGAAGGCAACGCTTATCTTGGTGGTGCAAAGCCAAGTAAGAAGGATGTCAATGCTCTGATATCAGCTGTCGCACGTGAGGATGTGCGCGTAGAGCTTGTTCAGAAAGAGGACGGTTATTATCTGGATACAAACGTATACGAACTGATCGAAGGCTTTAAAAATAGAATGATTGATTCAGATGTGCTCGGAAAGGCATTTGAGCCAGAGGAACGCTTTGAAAATCCTGATGGAACTGCAATCCGATTTGACAGTGACTATTTTGGAACGCATCGTGGTGTCGATGTCATCCCAGGACCGTTTGCGGGGGCCGAAGAAGCGGCGAAAGTGCTTTATTGATTGACAACTCGGGAGATGGTGCAACCCGGTAGATAGCGCAACCCGGTAGATAGTGCAACTCGGGAGATAGTGGAGGCCGGTAGGCTTTGAGTGCGATCCCGGGAGTTTTGCGGAGGGAGGAAGTGTGCAACCCGCAAGTTTTACGAGGGGCACTTCGATGAGTGACTTTGTCGACGGGCCCAATTCCGCGGGCGCCTGTTACATTTTTTATTATCATACTGTATTTTGAAAGCCCCGCTACAACGTCCCGTCTCGTAAAGCACATCATCTCAGCGCCGTTTATGTAACGAAGGTGCAAACTGAACGGTTTTGACTCATTAAAAGGAATCTATAAACGGTAGTAAATCAAGCAAATAAATTTAACAGGAGTCTGCCCTTTGCGGCAGGCTCTTTTCATGCTATAATATAAACAACTGACTATACAAAAGGAGACGTTGTATGACACAAACAAATTTAAAAAAGAATGGTAAAAGCAATAAGACAACACTAAGCAAGGTATTAGGAAAGTCTGGGAACAAAAAGCCGTCAAAAGCACCAGCATCCAAACCAGTCAAAAAGCCAACGGCACCAAAGATGCCGGGAGAATGGCTGTACTTAAACAAAGAAGAGCTGTCTCTTCGCAAAATCTATGAGCTGTTTAATGAAGCGCAGAATGCTGAGTATTGGGAGGCAGCAGGTGTACTTGAAATTTCATTGCCAGAGAGCGGTACACTGGATATGGAAGATTTAGAAGGCACACTTGGTGATGACGAAGGCGATGCTTATTTGCTTCAGAATGGTATTCATACCGTATTTGCAGCTACAATTCGTCCAGATGATTATGAAAAGGCAAAAGAGATTATGCTTTTTATAACACAAAAGCT
>ERZ857969.4796-NODE-4796-length-11380-cov-2.890331_pt1 | contig 11380 bp, 7 predicted proteins | sample MGYA00519864_ERZ857969 | MGnify/ENA primary metagenome ERZ857969 (study PRJEB31778, sample SAMEA3449382) | human gut metagenome | biome: human gut; feature: human-associated habitat; material: faeces | place: United Kingdom | collected 2010/2012 ... | reverse complement strand
TAACAAAATCTAGAAATCACCAAAAACGAAAATGCGGCAAGGCAATTACTATAGTGCTCTGATGGCAGAAATCGCTCTTTGGTGGCTGCAAAATGCTATATAGTCATTGACATAATAAGTAATATGTGGTTGTGGAGGATTTGAGGTGTGGGAAGTTTGAGCGAGTTATAAATGTGGATCTGACGAGGGATGAGTAAATGTTGGATCTTGTAGTACAAAATTGATAGAATGGAGTTTAAGTATGATCAAGAGAATGGATTTATCCGGCGATTGGGCATTTGCCTTGGATGCGGACAAAACAGGGATCGAGCAGGGAATTTTCCGTAGTCTGCCTACAGATACGATTACACTTCCCGGTACGACTTCGATCGCCAAAAAGGGAACTCCTTCTGACAAGAAAGAAATCGGTTTTCTGACTGATCCATACTTGTTTGAAGGTTACGCATGGTATGCAAAAGAAATTACCTTGGACAAAGATTCCAAAAACAAAAATATTTATTTACATTTGGAACGTACACGCCTGACTCGTGTTTGGGTTAATGATGTAGAGGTCGGATGCAGAGACAGCCTTACTACTCCACATCATTACGATCTGACTCCTTATATTAAGGACAACACGTTTCGTCTGACTATTTTAGTTTCTAATGTGGATTACCCGACCAAAGGTGGTCATCTGACCTCTCCGGATACCCAGACGAATTGGAATGGTATTATCGGCGAGATATCGCTTCACATATGTGATGAGATCATGATCGAACATATCAAAACCTACCCGGATACAGAGCACAAATCTGTCCATGTAGAGATTACCACCAACAATACAACGCAGACGCAACGCAATCTTTCTGTCTGTGCCAAAGCTGAATTAATGGACATTTCCGGCAAGACAGGCGTACAAGTACCTGCTGCATATTTTCAGGACATTTTCTTCCCGGTCGGCAAAGGAACGGCCGAATTTACTTATGAACTGGGAGAAGATGCTGTACTTTGGAGCGAATACAGTCCGGTCATCTACGAACTGCACTTGACAATTCCGGGTACCGACGAGGAGAGCGTGACAACATTCGGTCTGCGCGACTTTTCCACATCAGAGACTGAATTTTTGATCAATGGAACACCGACATTCCTGCGTGGCAAACACGATGGTTTGATCTTTCCAATGACCGGAGCGGTTCCTACTTCCGTAGAAGAATGGATCCGCGTTATGAGCATTTCCAAATCTTACGGTATCAATCATTACCGTTATCACACCTGCTGCCCTCCGGACGCTGCATTTGTAGCGGCTGATCTGTTGGGTATTTACATGGAACCTCAGCTTCCTTTCTGGGGAACCTTGACCGCACCGGGTGATGAAGGGCACAATGCCGAAGAGCAGGATTATCTGATCGAAGAAGGTTATCGCATGATGACTGAATTTGGTAACCATGCTTCTTATTGTATGATGTCTCTTGGAAATGAGCTTTGGGGCAGCAAAGAGCGCATGGCAGAGATCATTACAAATTATCGCAATGTGGATGATCGTCATCTGTATACACAGGGTTCCAACAACTTCCAGCACACCCCGGTACTATTACCGGAAGACGATTTCTTTGTCGGAGTCCGTTTTAGTAAAAACCGTTTATTCCGTGGTTCCTATGGTATGTGTGATGCTCCTTTGGGACATATTCAGTGGGATGAACCTTCTGCTGATCATAACTACGACGAAGTGATCCATCCTACAAATGCAGCCGCCGATGCCGGCAACGATGCGGAAGAGATTGAAATCCAATATGGAACCGGTGTTAAGAAAGTAAAAGCTGCCGATAATGGGGGTGTTTTGATCCCACATATTCCGGTTGTCTCCCATGAGATCGGACAATTTGCGGTTTATCCAAACTTCCGTGAGATTGATAAATATACCGGCGTTCTCAAAGCAAGAAACTTCGAAGTATTCAGAGACCGTTTGAAAGAAAAGGGCATGTTAGATCAAGCCGATGACTTTTTCTACACCAGTGGTAAGCTGTCTGTTCAATGCTACAAGGAAGAACTGGAGGCTGCTGCTCGTACGAAACTGCTCGCCGGATATCAAATATTGGATATTCAAGACTTTTCCGGTCAGGGTACCGCTCTCGTTGGTATTTTGGATGCCTTTATGGACAGCAAAGGACATGTTACACCGGAGGAATGGGCAGGATACTGTTCCGATCACATTCTGTTAGCACAGTTTCCAAAATATGTCTATCAGGCAAGAGAAACCTTCCGTGCTAAGATGGCGATCCGCTACTACAATCCGGAGAAGTTGGAGAATAAAATTCTTCACTGGGAATTAAAACAGCAGAAAAAGATCATTCGAGAGGGATCCGTTGTGATTCCGGATGGTGCTTTTGACCTGGTAGAATTAGACGAGATAACCTTTGATTTTCCGGAGATCACGGAAGCTGCTACTTATCATTTGGATCTTAGTGTACCGGAAACCAATATGGCAAACACCTATGAGCTATACTGCTTTCCAACACTGTCAACGGAAATTCCGGCCTCCGGCATGACGATCGGTGAAGGTGCCAATGAAGTCCATGTGACGGCTGATTACGCAGAAGCCTGCGCATTGCTTCAAAATGGTCAAAAAGTATTGTATCTGCCAACCGAACTTGCCGACAAGATCGAAGGCTTTTATTGTACGGATTTTTGGTGTTATCCAATGTTCCGCGATATTTGCGAATGGATGAAGAAGCCGGTTGCTGTCGGTACAATGGGGCTGTTGATCCAAAAGGATCATCCGGCCTTAGCTTCTTTCCCGGCTCACAAATATTCCACACCACAGTGGTATAAGATCGTATCGCACTGTGACTGTGCTATCTTAGATGACGTGACCGATAAGAGCTACCGCCCGATCGTGCAGATGGTCGACAACTTTGAACGTAACCACAAACTGGGTATCTTGTTTGAAGGTAAAGTTGGCGAGGGTACCTTGATGGTATGTACCAGCCGTTTAAGTGAGGTTGCCGAGTATCCTGAGATCAAATGCTTTGCAAGATCAATACTGGATTATGTGACCTCGGATGCTTTCGCACCTGAGCAGACATTGGATATGGCACTTCTTAAACGTGTATTTTGCAAGGAGGACTAACCGTCACATCCGAATAAAACAATAAAAAGATATAAACAAAAGTAAAGCCAGCGCTTGCTTTTGTCACGCTACACAACAGCAGTTTCCTATAAAGAAAAAAAGCCACCAAGACTTGATGAGTACCCTGTCACTGACAGGACATATCAAATCTTGGTGGCTTTCAATTTTGATACTCTTATATGTGCTTTCAACCTAATGTGAAAGAACATACCTCATTATTGCAAACTCTAATTCTAAAGTGATAGGATAAACCGCATGAATGCATTCATACCTTCGTCTGTGTTTTTATAAACACCGGCATGTTCTAATACTTTCTTAAAAACAATACCAATCTCCGTCTGAAGAATTTCATCTACATTATCTTCTGTGATCGCATCGTATTTTGGTAAAAACTCGTCTACCCAGTCTGCATGTTTTGCAAGTTCCTCATCGGCTCGAATATCTTTTCCTGATATAATGTATTCGCCCAAACGCTGCATTTCTCCCTTTAATCTTGCCGGAAGGACTGCCAGACCCATAACTTCGATCAAGCCGATATTTTCTTTCTTAATATGGTGCAGTTCCTGATGTGGATGGTACACACCTAACGGATACTCCGGCGTTGTAATGTTATTGCGAAGTACCAGATCCAGTTCAAACTCCCCGTCCCGCATTCGCGCGATCGGTGTGATCGTATTGTGTGGTTCTCCATCCGTCTGCGCATAGATAAAAGCATCTTCATCCGTATATGCTCTCCATGCCGTCAAAATATGTGCAGCAAGCTTTACCAGGCGCTCAGCCTCTTTATGACGAATACGTACAACCGACATCGGCCAATTTACAATCCCAGCCTGTACATCCTCAAAGCCCGGAATCGTCAACATTTGCTTGATGTCCGCTCTTTCCATCGCAAATTCATAATGACCACCCTGGAAATGCTCATGTGCCAATATCGAGCCGCCTACAATTGGCAGATCGGCATTTGAACCTACAAAATAATGTGGGAACTGACGCACAAAATCTAACAGTTTACGAAAGGCAGATTCATCAATCTTCATCGGTATATGATCACTATTAAATAGGATACAGTGCTCATTGTAATATACGTAAGGAGAATACTGCAATCCCCACTGACCTCCATCAATGGTTACCGGAATAACACGATGATTCTGTCTTGCCGGATGATTCACTCTACCTGCATACCCCTCGTTTTCTTTACACAGCAAACATTTCGGATAAGCACTCTGTGGTGCATTTTTGGCAGCGGCGATCGCCTTAGGATCTTTCTCCGGCTTAGATAAATTGATCGTAATGTCTAATGTCCCATACTCTGTATCTGCGGTCCACTTTACATCACGCTTGATTCGATCACGGCGGATATAATTGGTATCACAACTTAATTTATAATAATAGTTTGTTGCCGCTTTGGGTGATTCTTCATACAACTCGCGAAACTTGCGGATCACGGTACTTGGCGCCGGAACGAGTGCTCCCATCAGTTTCGTATCAAATAAATCCTGATAAACAACGCTGTTCTCTGTCATAACACCGCGGGAATACGCATTTTCCATAAGGTCCGCTAAAATCTCATGAACCGGCCGTACCGGCGTCTCCTGCTCTGGTGTCTGATATTCATCCAACTGCAAAATCTCCAACAAACGATTGATCACATACACACGATCTTCCGCTGCGACCAAACCATTTTTCTCCCCATAACGAACCAACTCATCAATCAACACACTGTTATCTGCCATGCTATTACCGTACCTTTCTATATGTAGTTGAGGGGCCCGCTAAGACCCCTCCCAATAAATAATATGAAATCTTTGATAGGCTTAGTGTACTTTTTCGCCCTTAACCTCGATCATGTGATTTACTGCATGCTCTAACGCATCAATGGAAGCACGAATAATATCTTCATCACTGCTTACGCCCCAATATAACTGCTTCTCATCCTGCGTAATTCCAACATAGGCCATCGCCTTAGAAGAAGATGTCTTCGACAATGCGTGCTCCTCATATACATCCAATACATAGCTGATACCTAAGAAATCCTTGATCGCATTGTTGACTGCATTCAAACGTCCATTTCCCTTTGCCTCGACAACTTCTTTTTTGCCATCCTGCTCAAAAGTAACCTGCGTTGTAATACCATCTTTCTGCTGGAAGTGTACTTCTGTAATAGCAAAACTGCGCTTTGGCTGGCTGTATGTCTCTTCGAATACGCGCAGCATATCTTCCGGACTGAGCTCTGCATGTGCATGATCGGAAACACCCTTCATCAGGTAACCGACTTCCTCACGCATACGGTCTGGAATCTCTAATCCGTAATTCTGTTTTAATACATACGCTACACCGCCCTTACCGGACTGGCTGTTGATACGGATAACATCCGAATCATATGTTCTTCCAACATCTTTCGGATCGATCGGCAGATATGGAACCGTCCAAAGATTTTCGTTACGCTCCTCGCGAAATGCCATACCTTTGGAGATAGCATCCTGATGAGAACCGGAAAATGCGGTAAATACAAGCTCACCTGCATATGGCTGACGCTTGGATACCTGCATTGCTGTCAAACGCTCATACGTATCTGCGATCTCCTGCATATTGTGGAAATCTAACTTGGAATCCACACCATGAGAATGCAGATTCATAGCAACAGTTACTAAGTCTAAATTACCGGTACGTTCACCGTTACCAAATAAAGTGCCTTCCAAACGGTCTGCTCCTGCCAATACACCAAGCTCCGCAGTTGCCACGCCGGTACCACGGTCATTGTGTGGATGCAGAGAAAGAACAACATTATCACGGTATTTCAGATGTTTACTGACATATTCAATCTGGCTTGCAAAAACATGCGGCATTGCATTCTCGACAGTGGCAGGGATATTAATGATCGCCGGTGCATCTGCCTGTGGCTGCCATACATCCAAAACGGCATTACATACTTCTACTGCATAATCTACTTCTGTTCCATGGAAACTCTCCGGGCTGTATTCAAAGCGGAAGTTACCATGTGCCTCTGCAGCAAGCTCTTTTAACAGTTTTGCTCCGTTTACTGCAATCTCCTTGATCTCTTCCTTGGATTTACGGAACACCTGCTCTCTTTGTGCTACAGATGTAGAATTATATACATGAACGATTGCATTTGGTGCACCATCCACTGCTTCAAATGTCTTGCGGATAATATGTTCTCTTGCCTGTGTAAGTACCTGAACCGTTACATCATCCGGAATGAGATGCTGATCGATCAGTGCTCTCAAAAAAGTAAACTCTGTCTCGGATGCTGCCGGAAAACCGACCTCGATCTCCTTAAATCCAATCTTAACCAGCATCTTAAAAAACTCTATTTTCTCGTCCAGGCTCATTGGCTCGATCAAAGCCTGATTGCCATCACGTAAATCAACACTGCACCAAACCGGCGGTTTATCAATTGCATCTTTCTTTACCCATTCATAGCAATCCTCCGGTGGCATAAAATAACTCTTCTGATACTTTTCAAATCCTTTCATAAATAACCTCACTTTCCAGACTCCCCTTTGAGTCCTTGTAATGCGTTGCGCATCTGTGTGCATTCTGTCAGAGTTTGTATAAGGATCAACGTGAAATTCTTTCGTAATGTAAAAAACGTCTCTATATAATATAGAGACGGATCATCCGCGTTACCACTCTTATTCATGAAAATCATGCGCTCACAGGTACATCAACAACTTGTCAATACCTTTCCCCTCTAACGGTGGGAATCCGTCCTGATCTACTAAAGTTCAACCGGCTGCTCCGAGACGAGTTCGCCATATCACTTCCACTGCTTCGCATCAACCAACAGCTTTCTGCATTCCATTCTATGGTTACTACTTCTCTTCTTCGCATTTCATCAAACATCATACCACATACATTCTAATTTGAAAACCCCCAATTTTTATCATTGTATCTTCCAAGTATGGAATTTTTTTAAGGGCAGCTTTCAAAGAAACTCCCAGACTGCATTTTTGATAACATAGCGTATTTTTGGTATTGGCATAATGTGGATTATGGGGATTGTGTTGTAAATAGAAATGTGCTAGTATAAATCCCGTCGAACAAAACACAATATATAGTGTCACAATGACATTTTTCGAACATTATATAGTACTTCTAAAAATCCGAGAAAGTATGCATATCCACGCAGTCTGTGTGCTTTCCTCGATTAGGAAGCAAGTCTGAATGGAGGAGGTTGCATTCATGAAAATCATGAAAAGAAGTGGCATTGAAGCCGATTTTGATGTCACCAAAATATCAGCAGCGATCAAAAAAGCAAACTGCGAGGTTGCCGCTGTTGATCAATTATCAGAAGAACAGATCGAGGAGATTTCTACTAATGTAGAGAAGATTTGTTCTGACATCGGTCGAACTCTCGGCGTCGAAGAAATTCAGGATCTTGTCGAGGATCAGATCATGAACAAACGTGCATTTGTGTTGGCACGCAAATACATTACTTACCGTTATACTCGCGCCTTAATCCGCAAATCCAACTCAACCGATAAGCAGATCTTAAGCCTGTTGGAATGTAATAATGAAGAGGCAAAGCAGGAAAATTCCAATAAGAATCCTACCGTAAATAGTGTACAACGCGATTATATGGCCGGTGAAGTCAGTAAAGACATTACTAAGCGTTTTTTGCTCCCAGAGGATATCGTAGCTGCACACGAACAAGGAATTATACATTTTCACGATTCCGATTATTTTGCACAGCATATGCACAACTGCTGTCTTGTCAATTTGGAGGATATGCTGCAAAACGGTACTGTGATCAGTGAAACCATGATCGAACGGCCAAAGAGTTTTTCAACTGCCTGCAATATAGCAACGCAGAGCATTGCACAGATTGCCAGCTCCCAGTACGGCGGACAGAGCATTTCTTTGGCACACCTCGCCCCATTTGTGGATGTCAGCAGACAAAAATTCCGACTGCAGGTGCGTGATGAGTTCGAAAAAGCGAATATCGCTGCTTCCGAAGAACAGATCAATGATGTGGCGGAACAGCGTGTGCGCGACGAGATCAAGCGTGGCGTACAGATGATCCAGTATCAGGTGATCACCTTGATGACAACTAATGGACAAGCACCATTTGTTACGGTATTTATGTATTTGGACGAAGTTCCGGAAGGACGTCTGCGTGATGATCTTGCACTCGTAACGGAAGAGATCCTTCGCCAGCGTATTCAGGGCGTTAAGAATGAAAAAGGTGTATATATTACTCCTGCTTTTCCAAAGCTGATCTATGTATTGGAAGAAGATAATATTACCGAAGGCAGTAAATATTGGGAACTAACTAAACTGGCAGCAAAATGTACGGCAAAACGAATGGTTCCTGACTATATTTCTGAAAAGATCATGCGTAAATTAAAAGATGGCAACTGCTATCCTTGCATGGGCTGCCGTTCCTTCCTGACTGTTTATCATGACGAAAACGATAAGCCAAAGTTTTACGGCCGCTTTAATCAGGGCGTTGTCACGATCAACTTAGTGGATGTTGCCTGCTCTTCCGGCAAGGATATGGATAAATTCTGGCAGATTTTTGATGAACGTCTGGACTTGTGTTATCGTGCACTGATGTGCCGCCACAAGCGTTTATTAGATACGCCTTCCGACGTTGCTCCAATCCTTTGGCAGTACGGTGCTCTCGCTCGTCTGAAGAAAGGTGAGACGATCAATAAACTGCTATATAACGGATATTCTACGATTTCTTTGGGATACGCCGGATTATGCGAATGCACCAGATATATGACCGGACACAGTCATACTGATCCGGAATCCACTCCATTTGCATTGCAAGTCATGCAGCATATGAACGATGCCTGTGCAAAATGGCGCGAAGAAACCAACATCGACTTTAGCTTATATGGTACTCCGCTAGAGTCCACCACCTACAAATTTGCCAAATGTCTGCAAAAACGCTTTGGCATTATCGAAGGTGTGACCGACCGTGGCTATATCACCAACAGTTATCACGTACATGTAACAGAGAAGATCAATGCCTTTGATAAATTGAAATTTGAAGCGCAATTTCAAGAATTATCTCCTGGTGGTGCGATCAGTTATGTGGAAGTACCGAATATGGAAAATAATATCGAAGCCGTATTAAATGTTATGAAATATATTTATGATAATATTATGTATGCGGAATTAAATACCAAGAGTGATTATTGTCAATGCTGCGGTTATACCGGTCAGATTCAGATCGTCACTGACGAACATGGTAAGCTGATCTGGGAATGCCCAAATTGCGGCAACACCGACCAGAACAAAATGAACGTTGCAAGACGTACCTGTGGGTATATTGGGACGCAATTTTGGAATCAGGGACGTACCCAGGAGATTAAAGAACGCGTGCTGCATTTATAATATTTAAGATTCCGGGCGGGACTCCAGATCGCGGCTTAAAGCATCCAAATAATGAATGAATATTTGGTTTGATGTGCGTATCTGGTAATCCTGATCCAGTTCGTGACGCAAAAAGCTTTTGCGTCCCCCTTCTGCTGCACGATCCCAAAAGCGTTTTACATCGCGAAACGGTACATAGTAATAGGCACCGGCTTCCTTAAAATAGACGATCAAAAACGCAATGCCATCTTGCCGCTCAAAGTCCTGCATATACTCCATCTGATGCTCATGGATATTTTGCAGGGCAAAACGCTCCCCGGCGCATTCTTTGGCATCAAAACAAATTGGCACACCCTGCACATTCCCGATATAATCTACGGTACTTTTTTGTTCAAAATATGCTAAGGTGATATGCCGATGCTCTTTGTCGATATTGATCGGCGTAATGGGCGTCGGTATTTTTTGTACTAATGCCAAATGCTCTTTGCGATATTGTTCATTTGTCATATTAAGGGCTTCCTCTAACATAGAGCCTCGAAGTCCTCTTGAATTCCAAGATGGCATAATTCTCTCAACTCCTTATGAATAGTGCAATATGATCATTTAATCTCCATTCCTAGTCTGCGCAATACCTGTGCAAAATTGTCTGGGAGTTCCGCTTTCCAAACATATTCTTTTCCATGTGCCGTAAATATAAGCTGCCAAGCATGCAGCAATTGCACTCGCTGATGTAATTGCTCTCGGTCGAAGGCAGACGCTCGTTTCGTACTGTATTTAACGTCCCCCACCAATGGATGACCAATGCTTGCCAAATGAGCACGAATTTGATGAGATTTACCTGTGATCAAATGCACCTGCAACAGGGTAAAAGATTCCCCTTGATACATCCCCTGTTGAAGCGGCAGGTACTCCGTTGCAATCGGTACACTGTTAGGGCCGGGCTGTTGTCTTACTGTCACTTTATTGGTTCGACTATCCTTCTCTAGGTAGCCTTTCAAATACTGCTTTTTTAACACACTTCCATGAACAACACATAAATAATATTTGCAGATTGTACGTTCCTTGAACCGCTTATTCATGTCCTGTAGCGCACGTACCGTCTTTCCGGCTACGATCAGGCCGGAAGTATTTCGGTCCAAACGATTACAGATTCCCGGACGAAACGTGTCATCAGCAGCATTATCTGCCAAATAATCTGTAATCTGTTCAACGATCGACCTGTCATTTCTGTCCGCTTTTTGGGACAGCACTCCAACCGGCTTATTAACCACCAAAAACTGAGCATCCTCATAGACAATTTGCAACGGCGGCAAGTTTCTGTCATAGTGCCCCTGCTGCAACTCTATTTTTCCTTGACGTGCACCCTTTTCCAGCCTCTTTGCCGGTGACATCTGTCGTGCACCATTAGTCGGCCTCTTTGCCTGTGGCATCTGTTGTGCGCCCAAATCAACTTCTTGAGCTTTCTTCCCTGACCGAAAACCCTCAATTGTTTCATCCGCAAGAAACAATTTTATCTGATCGCCAGTCTGAATCCGCTCCGACCCAGACACTTTTTTCCCGTTTAACACAATGTTTTTCTTGCGCATCATCTTATAAAAAAAGCTTTTCGGAGCATCCGGCATATATTTTTCCAAATAGCGATCCAAACGCTGTCCTTCCTCGCGTTCAGAAATTATTACTTCTCGCATAATAGCTCTCTGCCCTTTCTCTCGGTTATACGATCAAAGATCGCAGATAAGATTTCACATGTTCCAACTCTTCTTCCTGATCCTCCGTACATTCCGGAATGGAATCAATTCTTGCTAACTCCTGTAAAAACATCGCCTGCTTCTCCACGATCTGCACTTTATACTGCGTTCCCCAGTTAGCAACGCCCTTGGACAAATACTCTCTAACATAGGATAATTCCTGTTTTCCATTGCCCAATAC
>ERZ857969.4795-NODE-4795-length-11380-cov-3.074702_pt1 | contig 11380 bp, 10 predicted proteins | sample MGYA00519864_ERZ857969 | MGnify/ENA primary metagenome ERZ857969 (study PRJEB31778, sample SAMEA3449382) | human gut metagenome | biome: human gut; feature: human-associated habitat; material: faeces | place: United Kingdom | collected 2010/2012 ... | reverse complement strand
ATCCATTAAGTAATGATGAAACAATTTATCAAGGTGATGGTATTTGCGATTTGCCCATTTTCCAATATAAACTAAATGAAGATGGAAAAGGCTCTGCTGCAACAAAATATGCCCCTTGTATAATATTATCAAATACTTGTGACATATCGTTTGATAATACACGAAAGAGACCGATAAATGTCTGCTATGCACCCCTGATTGAATTAGATCGTTTTTACAACGCTTTAAAAGAACAATTTGGAAAAGATCGAGCAGATAATATTATCAATGATGTAAGAAAACAAAAAATAACAGATACATTATATCTACCTGCAGGAGAAAAACTAAAAAAAGAACACATTGTTTTTCTTGATAAAATTTCAAGCATAGATAATCGACTTGTTTGTCGAAAAAACTTGAGAGAAACGCGTTTGTTTACTCTTAGTAATTTTGGATTTTATCTATTTCTATTGAAATTATCAATTAATTTTACACGAATCCAAGAACGAGTAGATCGTGTATTTGCGTAACAAGTCAATTGTATGATTTATCCGACAATTGCTTTTTAGTATTTGGTAAAAACTGTCAATTTGTCGGTCCAACCCTGACCAAACTTAAGGCGTGAAAATTCTTTTTTACGCCTTTTTCGTTGAAAAACCACAAGAGAATTAGATATTCTATAAAAAAATCCGCACAAAACAAAAAACGTGTTATATATGTCTACAATGCCGTTGAGATGAAGTCTGAAGTGCCCACTAAATCAGTCACAAAAATATTCAACATTCAAGATTCAAGGCTGGAGACTTTTATTCGCAAAATAAGAACATAAGAATGACATTTCGTGACACATCACAAAATCCTATTCCTATCACAGAAAAGGGATCATATTATAATCATCCTTGGAAAAGAATATGAACTGTCACAAATTAAAGGAAATTAAATACTAAAAAGCTTACCCCCCCCCTCTGTAAGATGGAGATATAAGAAAATACACCCGTTCCGTTTTTCGCGACGAATCATCAAAATTATTGTTCACAATATAAACCGGTTCTCTCAAACATATCACTTATCAAGAATGACAATCGCCTTTCTATCCGACACGCATGGAAAACATCACGAGTTGAAAAACCTGCCGCAGGCCGACATGTTGATTCATGCAGGGGACTTGTCGAGGAACGGGACGGAGGAAGAAATTACCGATTTTATCGAATGGTTCGGGACATTGAATTACCGACACAAAATCTTTATCGCAGGCAATCATGACGATTGTTTGGATGGAGCCGGTATCGAAGGGATGCCGCATAACTGCTACTATCTATGCAACAGCGGTATAGAAATCGAGGGTGTGAAAATATGGGGAATCCCGTTCTTTCTATCCGACGAAATCCACTGGGCAGATCTCTATCCGAAAAAGATCGCCTGGATTCCTCAACAGACCGACATACTGGTTTCGCATTGTCCGCCGTTCGGAATTCTTGATAAATCAGCATTCGGCGCAAATATGGGGAATGAAGATTTACGGAAGCAAGTAGAGATTATCAATCCTCGCTACCACTTGTTTGGTCATATACACGAAGCATACGGCGTATATAAAACATCCCGGACAACCTTTGTGAACGGTGCTGTTGTGGATGAGAATTACGAACGGGTCAATCATCCTGTCGTTATTACGATATAACAAAATCTCCGAAGAAACCGTCTTTGTGTCAAACTCCGGCATCCGGTTTCTGACAAAATGCCTGACAAATTTTATTTTGTCAAATATCATAGAAATTTTTAGAAAAAAATTTTACGATTCTCCAGCTTCGGACAGTCCGGGGCTGGAGAACTTTTTCAGTGATATTCGATGACTGACAAATGTCAAGTGGCAGACGGGAAGGTGCGGCTTTTGTGTAGCAACGTGCCAAACAAAAGCCATTATGAAGAAACCGGAAATCATTTACAACATCAACGACCTGACATGCCTGACGTCATCATCTGACGCCGACGTCATACCACAGGAGCTACTGCGGACAAATCACCCGGACTCCGACAAGACGCGGCAACTGCAAGGAACGACCCTTGAAAAAAGTACGCAGAAACCATTCAATCGAATGACCATGCGTCAGAAACAAGACCTCTATACCCGCCGGATGATCCGCTTCTCTCTGAAAAATCCGGCACAGCCGCTCACTTCGATCCGGATGCGTATGACCATCAACCACGTCCGCATCTCCTATGCCCTCGCTCCGACGTTCAAAATCGAGCCGAAACATTGGGATAGCACGGAGGGCCGTGCGATCGTCGATTCGAAACGGAATGCCGATCTGAAAGGCAATCCCCGCCTGTGTGTCCGGCTCGACAACATCAACACCGAGATCGACAAGATCACCAACGCCGTACTGGCTGTTCTCGCCCGGTTCCAGCAGCAGGGCATCCGTGCCTCGGCGGATCAGGTACGCAACGAACTGCAACGCGAGCTCGGACAAGAGGCAAGCAGGGCCCGGACATTTCGCGACATATTCGAATACATCGACTTTTACATCAACGCCTGCCGGGAAGGAACCATCCTCAACGGCGCAGGCACACGCCTGACGCCCGGCACGATCCGCAGCTACCTATCGACCAAAAGTGCCCTGCGTCGTTATGCCGAGGCACGGCACATCCGGCTGACGTTGGAATCGCTGACGTTGGATTTCTACAACGATTTCGTCAAATATCTGAACGAGGCGACCCACAGCCGGGGCCGCTATCGTCCGAATGTAATCGGCAAGTTCGTGAAGAATATCCGCACGTTCCTGCGTTACGCGTTCGACAACAACTATACGCTCAACTCCGATTTCAAGCGCCGCGAATTCAAGGTTTTTCAGGAAACGGTCGAAACCATCTACCTGAATGAAGATGAATTGCAACTGCTTTATGATCTGGAATTACCGCCCTCGCAGGCCGAGGTGCGCGACGCCTTTCTGGTCGGCTGCTACACCGGACTGCGGTTCAGCGACATCGGACGGCTGCAACCGCACCACATCCGTTTCGACGAAGGAATCATCGTCATCACGACCCAGAAAACGAACAGGACGATCGCCGTGCCGATCTGCCCGAAACTGCGCAGCATCTTCGCCCGTTACGACAACTGTCCGCCGCCGACACAAAGCAATCAGGCAACGAACAGGATGCTTAAACAGCTATGCCGTAAGGCGGGCATTACCTCCAAAGTCTATCTGACAGAGGTATTGGGCGGAGAACGGCAGATACGTTGCTACGAAAAATGCGACCTCGTAACGACCCACACGGCACGCCGTTCATTTGCCACAAACGCTTTCAAGAACGATATTCCCGCCGCACTTATCATGTCGGCAACCGGCCACACGACCGAGGCCAATTTCCGCCGCTATATCCGTTGCACCGCCGAGGAAAAGGCGGTCGCACTCAAACAATACAAATTTTTCAACTGACAACCCATGACTACCATAGAGACCCGCGACGGACAGCCCGTCGTCTTCGAACACGCCGTTGAGATGGCCGAATATCTGTGTGCGCTCGACTTCGGCCTCGACCTGATCGCCAAAGAGGAGCGAGCCACGCCCCAGTCTGTTGCCGACTTGTTCTGCACCTGCTTCCTGCATTGGGAAACAGACTATCGGCAGCAACAGGGCTTTACCGAAGCAAACAACCTCTATCCCATCTTCGGCGGCTATCTTTTTGCCGACGTTCCGGCCCTGCAACGCTATCGCCTGCTTGCCGGACAGGAAATCCGGCGGCACGAACTGATTCCAGCGGAAGACGGCGAGGCCCGGACATTTTACCGGAATCACGTGTTTATCCGATGCAGTCAGGCACTACCGACCCTGTTCTGCGATCCGGTATTCTATGCCACCCTGCGAAAAAGGGCTTATACGACCATCCGCCAACACGACCAGTTCACGGAGGGATTCCTTGTCGCTGTCGAAAAATTGCAAACCCGGCTTCGGAATATGGAGCTCCGGATAAAGAACGCCTATACGAGCGCTGTTTTCGATTGTGTAAGCGAGGAGATCAACTCGCACCTGTCCCGGTTCACAGACAGAAAATACGGAAAGGGCACAATCGCTATCAACGATACGCAGCGAGTAATCCTGACGCTGTTCCTGTTGCACCGGCTCGGCCTGAACAACCTGCGGGCCACCCACACGGCAACGCTTATGGCCTCGCTGTGGGGTAGCGCACCGGAGGTTTACCGCAAACTGATCGACAAATGCCATCGGGGAGGCCCGACGTGCGGATATGCGGATATAGACAACTATACCGATTCGCGGGAAATGGTCGCCTCCCTCCTGCGACGGGTGGACGGACGATCCGACAGCCGGGAAAAGATCGAACGCTTCTGCCGGGAGTTCACCGGAGCATGGGACGTTGCTAGCCTTTCGATGATTGCCAGACGAGAAGATATACAGCCGGATAACTGACAAGACGAAGCGGGCATACGGCCACCCGCTTCTTTTTTTGTCCTACCACAAAATTGTGTCTGAGGCGGAGGCAGGTTGTTCCTTTGCACCTGTAAACCAAAAAATTTTTTTATTATGAAAACTTTGATTTTACAGGAGGCCGATCTCACGGCCTTGTACGATTGTCTGAAGGAGCTTCGCTCCGAGATTATGGAACTGCGCCGCATGAAGGAGCCGCCCGAACACCGTTACCTCTCCCGCTCGGAGGTCTGCGACCTGCTCCACATCAGTTATTCGACTTTGCATCGAATGACGCGGCAGGGAGAGATCCGATGCCTGAAAAACGGGAGACGCACCCTGTTCCTGATGTCCGATGTCGAAGCGGCAATGATCCCCGTAAACGCATAGGCCCTATGGAACAGGTTGTAAAATCTCCGGCGGCGGTTCAGACTACCGCTGTCGGAGCGAAACAAAATGTATTTCCGTTCGAGGACGTTTTTCCCCGCCCGCTGGCCGAACTGATTCTTGCCCTGCACCGCGATCTGGGATTTCCGGTCGATTTCAGCGCCACGGCAATACTGACGGCTTTTGCTGCGGCAATAGGAAGCACGATTCAACTGAAAATGAAAAACCTCTTTACGGCAATCGCCTCGCTCAACTGTGTGCTGGTCGGCAATCCCGGAACCTGCAAGAGCCATCCCATCCAACGGGCATTCGCACCGTTCGAATTGATTCGCGCCCGGCGTTTTGCTGCCTACAAAAAGGAGATGGCCGAATACCGACGTCGCAAAGCCGAAGGGAACCCCGGCCCGAAACCGGTTCTGCGTACTCCGATCCTGAATGAACTGACGCTGGAAGCGCTCTACCGGAGCATGGAAGCCAACCCGCGCGGCGTGGCGATCGTAGCCGACGAGATGAACGGTTTTCTGGAAAACATGAACCGCTACAACACCGGTTCCGACGCCGAAGCGTTCAATACGATCTGGTCGGGACTTCCGCAGTCGATCAACCGGGCTTCGGTCGATTCCCGTTACATCCATCGGGTCGCCGTGTCTATCATCGGCACGATGCAGACGGCGATCATGCATAAATTCTTCACGCGCGACAAAGCCGGTAGCGGATTCTCCTCGCGCTTTCTGTTCACCGCTCCGGAGAACCTGACCATGCCCAACTGGTCGGCCTCGGAGATCGCCCCCGCATTGACCCAACAGTATGAAAAAGCGATCCTACGACTGCTCGACCGTGAAATGGAAAAGGATGCCGATGGAATCCCGCAACCTACCGAGATCGGATTCACTCCCGAAGCCCTGCAACGTATGCTATCGTGGCACAATGACGAATACCGGCCCCGGACACAGGAGGAGATGGGCGACACCTACGCCGACGCCTGCTGTAAGTTGGACACCTATGCGCTGCGTTTCGCTCTTATCTTGGAGGTAATGCGGGCCGCCCTCGAAGAGCGTGAGCCCGTTGCGGTCGGCATGGATTCGGTCGAAGGGGCGATCCGACTGGTGGAGTATTTCCGGCAGGAGGCAATCAAGATTCACAAGCTCGTCTACGGCAAGGATATCCGTATCTCGATGACAGAGCAGCAGCGCAAAGCCTACGATGCACTGCCGCCCTCGTTCCGAATCGCCGCAGTTTACGAACTGTTAGAGAAAAAGGTAGGATTCTCGAAGGATCAGGTCAAGAAATTTTTAGGCAAACAGCGCTACTTCACCCGCATCGTCAAAGGTGAATACCGTAAAAATTATGTAGAAATATCCGAATAAGCACTTACGGCACGGCGGGCTCTTACGAATAATTCCCATTGAATACATGGCAATTATCTCTCCGAAAGAGAGCCTGCCGGGAGCCGCCGGTGCAAAAAAACACAACACCATGAAAAACAACCATAAACCCATCGCCCGCTTCATCCACCGGGATAGGCTTCGCAGCTCCCGGCTGGGCGACACACGATATTACGAACGAACGACACTGTTTACCTGTCTGTCCCGCTATTTCGCGACGGACGCCATCTGCCGCGTATTTTCCCGTTACGGCCTACTGATAGACTTGGAGTATGAGCAGGACGGATTATACGGCATTGCTTTCCCCTTTCAGGACGACAGGACACGGCAACTGCTCTCGATGCAGTACGATCCCGCAACCGGCAAACAGACCGGCGAGCAACCGATCGGCCAACGACTGATGAAAGGATACGACCTGCAATCCGCACCGGCATTATTCGGCATGCACCTGTTGCAGGAATATCCCGACAAGCCCGTCGGAATCCTGCGTGATTCGCGTGATGTCCTGATTATGACCCTTGCCGACAACAAACGGCTCTGGCTGGCAACAGGAAACAGCAATCGGAACGGGTACAGCCTGACCGACCCTGCCATCATGGAGGCACTACGCGGACGATCCGTAATGCTCTATCCTACCTCCGGTCTTTATGACGCCAGTCTGCCTATTGCCCTCCGCATGCAGGAACAGGGTATCGACACTACGATAAGCAATGCGGCGGAACAACTGACAACCGGTATGACATCGGACGCCCAACTTACGATTGCCGATTTCGTTCTCCAACAGATCGAGGAAGAACAATTCTACGCCTCTTATCCCTTTGCAGCGTACGACCAAGGCTCCGGAATGGCTCCGGACTCCTTTTGTAATTTACAGGAACAGAACGAACCGGCAACTCCGATGCCCCAAGTGCCGGACGTGCCGGAGAGTTTGTTCCCCGTTAATGGAAATCCGACCGAATAACAAGGGAGTAAAATCTGAACAACCCGGAATTATGAAATGCACCCTGCTTATTCCTCGTTTTCGAAGCGGGGATCATCCAACGGAGGGAAAAACTCCGCAGGAGAACATCCGAGGTCCTTAGCGATCAGATAGAGTTGATGAACGGTATACTTGGTAGTGAACCGGTCGCTTTCGACCTGCCCCACAAAGCTGGCAGAGCGACCGATGGTAAAGGCGATTGCCCGCTGGGAAACGCCTTGCTCCAACCGCTTTTCGCGCACACGGGCGATCACATATCTGTCAAGCTCCGATTTCATACCTATTATTCTTTGCAAAAGAACCGATTTTGCTTAATTTTGCGCTCACTATTAGCGAGCAACGCCAAATAAAACAGCAGAAACCAAAAACATTAAAACAAATATCATGAAGAAAATCCTATTCCTACTGGCAGCTCTCTTTTCGCTGGGACTGTCGCAGGGCTATGCGCAGGCGCTCAAGACCGTGCGCACGTATTACGACCTGTTCAGCACCAGACCTTACGAGGTCTACACCGTAAACGCCCGAACCGGACAGAAGCACGGCACCTACAACCTCTACATGGAGGACGGCACACTGGGTATCACCATGACCTATGCGAACGGAGCCCTCAACGGCCCTTACCGTCAATACGGTTTTGCCGACGGCTCGGCCGCCGACCAAAGCAAGCTCCGCATCGAGGCCAACTACCTCAACGACAAGTTGCAAGGACACTATATGGAGTACATGATACGGAACGGCCAGCGCAAGCCTCGCATTGAGCGGACGTACGACAAGGGTATCATTGTCGAGGAGACGACTTGGCACGAATCGACCGGCGCAAAGGAAGAGTACAGTTGCATGAACGGTGTCAATCGTTCGTGGTATGAGAATGGCAAGCCATATCGCAAATGTCAGGTCGTAAAGGGACTGCCTAACGGCAAATTCGTCGAGTATCACCCCGACGGGAGCATTGCGGAGATAAGCTATTACAAAAACGGCGAATTGGACGGCAAGCTGGAAAAATACTATGAAAACGGGCAGCTCCGCACCATACAACATTTCGTAGATGGAAAACTCACAGGCGAAATGGTCGGCTATCACTCCGACGGCAGGCTGGCCGAAAAATACACGTTCGAGATACCGGGAGAGGTCGCAACCTGCGTACTTTATTTTGCCAACGGCAACAAGCGCTCGGAGACCACCCGCACGGGAGACAACGAATTCCTGACCATCCGCTACGACAGCATCACGGCCTCGAAAACGGCGGAACTGATACAGAACTGGCACGAAGCCTCCTCCTATTCCGACGAAGGTACGGAAGTGAAAATATACCGCGCCGACGGCACGCTGCACAAGTCATGGACGCGTAACGGATCGAAGAGATACCGCGCCTGCACCTATGACGAAAAAGGAGAGCTGGAATCGCTGTACGACTACGACGGCACGCTGGTTTACGTATTCCCCGGCACGGAGATCGTCTCGCAGCGGATAAAACCCGCCGACTACAAAGGGCACTATCCCTACGAATGTTATGACCGCGAGGGAAACGTAATCGAAAAGGGGAAAATGGACAGCGATGACAATAAACTTACCGTAACGAAGTACGAAAACGGCAGATCCGTCTACGAGCGGGCGGATAACGGAGATGAATACTGGAGATATCCCAACGGCAACCGTAAGGCCTATGCATCGGCAGACAGATCCTATATCGTCATGTACGACGAGCAGGAACGATGGATCGGCTGCCGTTCGAAGGAGGGGTACAACTGTGTCTACCGTTATCCCAATTCGTCCGTGAAAGCCAAAGGAGAGGAAGATGCAGCGGGTAACCGCATCGGAAAATGGTATCTCTATTCCGAGACCGGCCGCCTATCCGTCGAGGAAAACGGCGTTGTCCGCAAGCCTACCAAAGAGGAGAAAACGAGCCACGAAAGTTATTTGCATGAGTTGGTCGATGCTAAACGCTGACTGAAAGACCTCTTTCGGTCAATACCGTCGCAATCTTCGGACTGCGGCGGTTTTTTGATTTTACACCCGAATAATGAACCAATCTATGGAACGAACAATGCATAGACTAACCATCCATATCACGGATAACGACAAATTCGATAACCTCGTCGAACTGGACGGACTGCAACCCTATGCCGAAGCGCTGCACAATGCGATAGGGAACAGAGATATTTCACTCTACCGGAATAACCGTCTGCTATTCATTGCAAAAGAGAACAACCCGTTGGATTTCGGAACGATTTACCGCATTTGCGGTGCCATACAAATCCTGTTCGGAGATGGGTTGGTATGGGACATTGTCGAAGATGCCGACGAGCAGGCCGACGCCTTGTTATTGCTGAATTACAAGCAATAACGAAATAGCCGAGGCTGATAAGGGCCCGCATCGGGACCACGATCCACAACCGGAAAGCCAGATTATTACGGAATCGAACAGACTATTGCGAAGACGACATCTTGTGACAATAACTCACATAAAACCAACCTATTCTGCATGCGACAAAGTGGTATATCGTAGCCCCGAAGCGGGCCCGACTTCGGGCCCTGACAAAGAAAAAGTCCTCAGAAGTTATTAGCTTCTAAGGACTTTCTTGGTGGAAAATTGCCGTCCGGCATTGCTCTCGCGCCATTTCCGCGCACGCCGCCCAGCGACTTTCCGGCAGCATTCGCTGCTTCAGTTGAGGTCTGAAGCGCCCACTAATATTGCAATATAATATTTATTCTATGTAATCTCGTGATACTATTGCAAATTTCTATTTCGCAGACCGATAATATCACGAAATTACATAGAAATACACGACTTAATACTTTATTGTGCCCTATTTTGGGCCCAATTCTCCAAGAATATATTATCTGTTTGATTAAATACTGCATAACAAATTTTGTAATTCAAAATTGTTTTTACGGTTTTACATACTCTATGCAATAAACTTTATAGCTATCTTTGTATTTGGATTTAGTCAAAATAAACATATTGAATATATGATACTTGGGGTATTGCTAAGAAATTTTAAAACTTATAAAAATATTACATTCATACCTATTTCAAATGGAGATAAATTTTGTGGCCTTATAGGTAAAAATGGGATTGGCAAGAGTTCTATTCTTGAAGCGTTTGATTTTTATTTCAATGACAAAGAGTTCCAACTGAACATTAATAACATCGGAGCGCCTAATGACGAATGCTATGTCGTTCCGATCTTTCTGATTGAAAAAGATTCAATATCTAAGAAGTTTTCTCAAATAGCAGAACAATTCAGCAACTGTGTGTGGACTGTACTATCAGGAGAAATTGCGGCACCAATAATAAACAACAATTACATTGAGCATCTTAAATTGATAGGTAACCATATTAAAGGGCTTGATGCATCTATAACAAAAGAAACGCATTACTTACTCCCTATAGGTAAAGACAAAAATGGGTGGACCAGTTTGGGCATTTTTAGGGATTCTATTTTTTTAGATAGTATAGTCTCCCCATTAGAGGATATTGAGGAATCAACCACAGCAAAGGCTATTAGAGCACAACTTGTTCTATCTGATCTATTAGAATATATTCGTTCCATTTTTCAGTATGTATATATTCCAAAAGACATTGAACCAGAGAAATTTGTGCAATTTGAAACTAAAGAGATACAAACACTATTAGGGACTAAATTGGAAAATATTGTTGGTAAATTTTTAACTAAGGATAATATTCAAGAGATTAGTCGCGGATTGAAACAATTTATAAAAGAATTATCTGATAAATTGCCTAATTACACATTTCGCGCACCAACAACATATCAACCTAACTTAAAAGCAGATAGAATATATTCGCTTATCATTCAAGATTTTTTCTCATTAAGAGAGCTGCATAAAGAAGGCGGTAACGGAAAAGATATATCGCTGAAAGACCTTAGCTCCGGAGAAAAACAACAAGCGATTTTAACATTGATTAATAGTATTTTATCAGAATACAGAGATGAAAGTACAAAGACATTAATTGTTGCAGTGGATGAGCCGGAATCGTCTCTGCATATATCCGCCTGCTACGACCAATTTGAAAAACTACACAATTTGAGCACAGAATGTTGTCAAATTATATTTTCATCTCATTGGTATGGATTTATTCCAGCAATGAATAGCGGGTCTATTACAAATATTGTTATAGAGAATCAAAATGGGAGCGAGCGACACAGACCATATCATTAGTGTCCCGTTAAAATTGGGACGAAGTTAATATTAATCAAATAGTCCCT